>Ga0134121_10000775_pt1 | contig 33341 bp, 31 predicted proteins | sample KB301_FD_96463 | JGI IMG/M metagenome (GOLD analysis project Ga0134121, IMG submission 96463) | Terrestrial soil microbial communities without Nitrogen fertilizer from Kellogg Biological Station, Michigan, USA - KB3-0-1 | ecosystem: Environmental > Terrestrial > Soil > Unclassified ...
CCAGCTCACCGTCGACACCGGTTCGGGCGACGTGATCCTCGGCTCGGCCAAGGGCGAGACCCGGATCGACACCGGCTCGGGGGACGTCATCGTCAAGAAGCTGGTGGGCAACGGCACGGTCAACACCGGCTCCGGCAACGTCACCGTCAGCCAGGTCTCGGCCGGCAAGCTGGCCATCGAGACCGGCTCCGGGGACGTGACGGTGCAGGACGGCGTCGCCGCCCGGCTCATCGCGGACACCGGCTCCGGCGGCGTCAAGGTGCTGTCGGTCGAGATCGAGGATCTCGCGGCGGAGACCGGCTCGGGTGACGTGACGGTGCACAGCTCGCTCGCCAAGGCGAAGAAGATCAAGGCCGAGACGGGTAGCGGCGACATCGACATCAAGGCCGGGCCGGACGCCTCGTTCAACATCGACTCCGACCAGGGCAGCGGCCGGTTGGTCGTCAACTACTCCGACGCCACCTTGCGCAAGGACGGCCACAAGGTCGTGGGTGCCAAGCGCGGCGCCGGCCGCACGGAGATCCACGTCGAGACCGGCAGCGGCGACTGCACGATCGGACCCAAGGTCTGACCCTTACATCTTGCTGTAGTTCGGGCCATCGCCCCCTTCGGGCGGCACCCAGGTGATGATCTGGTAGGGGTCCATGATGTCGCAGGTCTTGCAGTGCACGCAGTTGCTGGCGTTGATCTGCAGACGCTCGCCGGTGGGCGAGGCGGGGTCTGGGACCATCTCGTAGACGGCGGCCGGGCAGAACCGCTGGCAGGGGTTGGCGTACTCCACGGCGCACTGGAAGATACAGATGTCGGTGTCTGCCACAAGCAGGTGGACCGGCTGGTCCTCGTCGTGCGCCGTCCCCGAGTTGTAGACGTCGGCCAGCCGGTCGAAGGTGAGCTTGCCGTCGATCTTGACGGGCTCGGCCGCCCGGAGCTGCCGTCCGGGGGCGGTATTGAGCGGGATCATCCGCTCGTGACCCGCCGCAGTGGGAAGGCGATCCAGGAAACCCCAGCCGCGGCCGCCCGTCACCAGCCCGGCGCCGGCCTGGAGCATGCCGGCGAGCACGCCGTGGTCGAAAGCCTGGTGGAAGTTGCGCACCTCCCAGAGCTCCTCCTTGATCCAGCTCGCGTCGACCTTTCCCTGATAGGCGGCGAGCCGCTCCGGCGTCGCGCCGCCGGCTTTCAGGGCCTCGAAGATCGTCTCGGCGGCGAGCATTCCGGACTTCATCCCCAGGTGAATGCCCTTGAGGCGCTGGCTGTTGAGCATTCCGGCTGAGTCTCCCACCAGCAGGAAGCCGTCGCCGGAGAGGCGGGGCATCGACCACCAGCCGCCCTCCGGAATGGCCTTGGCGCCGTAGAACGTCATTTTTCCCCCCTCGAAGATCGGGGCGAGGGCCGGGTGCGTCTTGAAGCGCTGGAACTCCTGATGGGGATCGAGGAGGGGGTTCTTGTAGTCGAGGCCTACGACGAGGCCGGCGATGGCCTGATCGTTCTGCATGCCGTAGACGAAGCCGCCGCCGAAGGTGTCGAAACCGAGGGGCCAACCGAGCGTGTGGATCACCTGTCCGGGCTCCAGGCGGCCGTGGGGGATCTCCCAGACCTCCTTGAGGCCGAGGGCGTAGATCTGGGGATTCTTCCCCTGCGACAGGCCGAGCTGCTCGTCGAGCTGCTTGGCCAGGGTACCGCGAGGACCCTCGCCGAGGACGGTCACCTGGGCGCGGATGTCGACGCCCGGCTCGTAGTTGGCCTTCTTTTCGCCGTGGCGGGAGATCCCCTTGTCGCCGGTGCGCACGCCCACCACCCGGCCGTTCTCCACCAGCGCCTTGACGGCGGGAAACTCGAAGAAGATATCCACCCCGGCGGCCTCGACCTTCGGCGCCAGCCACTTGAGAAGCTTACCCAGCGAGGTGACGTAGCTGCCTTCGTTCTCCAGGGGCGGCGGAATGGGGAGCGAGAGCGATCTTCCTTCCGTGAGGAAGAGGAACTTCTCGTGCTCGATCTTGCCCTCGAAGGGAGCGTCCCGCCAGTCGTCCGGCAGCAGCTCCTTGAGCGCCCGAGGATCGACGACGGCGCCCGAGAGGGCGTGGCTGGTGATCTCGCGGCCCTTCTCCAGGACGCCGATGGAGAGCTCCATTCCGGCCGCCTTGGCCAGGCGCGCGAGGTGATAGGCCCCCGCCAGGCTCGCCGGTCCGGCGCCCACGAAAAGAACGTCCATCTCCAGGGTTTCGCGCTCGTCACTCATCCTTGGGTTTCCTCCCCGCCGGTTGCAGGAAAAAGGTCCAAATCCGGGCCGCGATGCTACCACGGGGCTCGCGGGTTGCCCGAGACGCGAAGGCCTTGAAGCGGCGGCTTTTGTTTGTGCTACAGTGCCCCCGTGCCGGAGACAAAGTTATCTCTTGAGAAGACTTCCGTCACCCCGCCGGAGGAGCGCCTCTCGGTGAGGCGGGTGGGGGAGGAAAAGGCCCTCGCCAGCTTCGCGGACGATGTCCGCCGCGGCCTCACCTCCACGCCTAAAGTTCTGTATCCCAAGTACCTCTACGACGAGCTGGGCTCGCGCCTCTTCGAGGCCATCACCGCGCTGCCTGAGTACTATCCGACGCGATCGGAAGCCGAGATCCTACGGGCTTGCGCGGATGAGATTGTCTCGGCCCTGGGTGGCCCGGTCTGGCTCCTGGAGCTGGGGAGCGGCGACGGGCAGAAGACCCGGCTGCTGATTGAGGCCCTGCTGGCGCGGCAGAGGACACTGGAGTATGTGCCGGTCGACATCTCGGAGTCGGCCGTCGAGGCGAGCAGCCGGTCACTGCTCTACACCTATCCCGACCTCCGCATCACGGGCTATATTGGGGAGTACCACCGGGCGCTCCGCGCCATCCGGCAGGAGCGGGTGCTGCCCGGACGCACGCTCGTTCTCTTTCTGGGCTCGACTCTGGGGAACCTGGATCCGGAGGAGCGGATCGTTCTCCTGCGCGACGTGCGGGCCCTGTTGGACCCCGGCGAGGGGTTCCTCCTCGGCGTTGACCTCAAGAAATCCGAGGACGTGCTGATCCCCGCCTACGACGATCCGCTGGGGGTGACCGCCGCCTTCAATCTGAACCTCCTGGCCCGCATCAACCGCGAGCTGAGCGGGGAATTCGACCTCGGCGCCTTCCGCCACTGGGCCGTCTACAACAGGGAGGCGGGGCGGATCGAGATGCACCTGGTGAGCCGCCGCACCCAGACGGTGGCGATCCGGGGTCTGGGGATCGAGGTCCCCTTCGCTGCGGGGGAGTCGATCCACACCGAGAATTCCTACAAGTTCGATCTCGAGCAGGTCGCCGCCCTGGCCGCCGGGACCGGCTTCGAGGTACGGCGGACATGGATGGACTCCGACGGGCGGTTCGCGTCGAATTTGCTGGTGGCGGTGTAGGGCGTCAGGCTCCTAGGGTAACAAACGGCGAAAGGGCTCCTCTTCTTCCTTGAAGGAAAGGGGAGTGGTCGGGGAGAGGAGGGCCTGGGAGGTGAGGGCTTAACTCAGTGGAGGAACAGCCCGCACCTTTGACAAGCCCCCCTCCTCCGCGTAGCATTCCCCGTCCGGGCCGGCGTAGCTCAGTTGGCGAGAGCGCCTGACTGTGGATCAGGAGGTCTCCGGTTCAAATCCGGACGCCGGTACCACCCTTCTAGATAAACCAGCCGGTTCGCTGGAGGACGGCCCAATGGCAGACACAGTGGAGCCGCGCACCTCGCGCGGGCTGCGTGACCTGTTGCCCGCCGAGATGCTGGCGCGGCAGTGGATGATCGACACCATCCGCGGCGTCTACGAGTTGTACGGCTTCGTGCCGATCGTCACGCCCGCGATCGAGTACCTGGACGTGCTGCGCGGCTCCTCGGCCGGCGCCGAGGCCCAGCAGTCAATCTTCACGGTGCAGAGCCCGGAGAAGGAGGACCTCGGGCTCCGCTTCGACCTCACCGTCCCCCTCGCCCGGGTGATCGCCCAGTACCGCGACTTGACCCGGCCGTTCCGGCGCTATCAGGTCTCGCCGGTCTGGCGCGCCGACAAGCCGGGGCCGGGCCGGTTCCGCGAGTTCACCCAGTTCGACCTCGACTCGGTCGGCGTCGAGTCCGAGATCGCCGACACCGAGATCATCGCCGGCATGTGCGACACCCTGAGCGCCCTCAAGGTGGGCCCCTTCCGGGTACGCTTCTCCTCGCGCGGCATCCTCAACAGCCTGCTTCACTACGCGGGACTCGCCATCGAGCAGGGAACCGACGTCTTCCGCGTGCTCGACAAGCTGGAGAAGGTGGGCCCCGAGAAGGTGCGCCTGGAGCTCACCACCGGCTACGTCGACATCTCGGGCGATCCCATCACCGGCGTGGGCCTCTCCTCCGCGGCGGTGGACAAGATCGACCGCTTCCTGCAGATCCGCTCGGACGACCGCCGCGAGGTGGTGGCCCAGCTCCGGGACCTGTTCGCCGGGGTCGAGAGGGCAGCGGCGGAGATCGCCGTCGTCGAAAAGATCTCCAACCACCTCTACAACCTGGGCTACGGCGAGGACCAAGTCTCGCTCGACCTCTCGATCGCCCGCGGCCTCGCCTATTATACGGGCCCGGTGTTCGAGGCGATCCTCCTCGACGCGCCGCAGTTCGGCTCGATCTTCGGCGGCGGGCGCTACGACGGCCTGGTGATGCGCTTCCTGGGGGAGAAGGTCCCCGCCACGGGCGCCTCGATCGGCGTTGACCGTCTGCTGGCGGCGCTGATCCAACTCGGCCGGACCGGTCATCAGAAGTCGACCGCCAAGGTGCTGATCACCAACATGGACCCCGGTCTTGCGGACGACTACGTGGCCATTACCTGGGAGCTGCGCCGGGCGGGGATCCCCACTGAGCTCTACCTCGGTACTGCCAAGGGCCCGGGCAAGCAACTCAAGTACGCGGACGCCTGGGGAGTGCCCATCGCCGTGCTCTACGGCTCGAACGAAAAGGAGAAGGGGATCGTCACCCTCAAGGATATGGATGCCGGGCGGCAGCGCGCCGAGGCCCTCGCCAACCGCCAGGAGTGGCTGGGGGAACGGCCCGGACAGCGGGAAGCACCGCGGTCGGAGCTGGTCAGCACAGTCCGCGAGATGCTGGACCAGATCGAGGCCCAGCGGGAGTGAGCCCTCAATCCCCCGGCCTTTCTCTCCCCGAGGGAGAGAGGGGAGAAGAGACCGTCATTCTCGATGGCGGCTCCCTGTCTCTTGAGGATCTGGCCCGCGTGGCCCGCGATCCGCGGGTGCGGGTGGAGATCCATCCCGAGGCGTGGGAGCGGGTCGAGGCGAGCCGGGCGCAGATCGAGGGGATCGTCGCCCGCTACGCCGAGGAGTGGGCGAAGGAGGGAGGGCGGCCGGTGCTGGAGTACGGCGTCACCACCGGCTTCGGCGAGTTCAAGAATGTCCCCATCGCGCCCCACAGCTTGGAGGAGCTGCAGCGGAACATCCTGCTCAGCCACTCCGTGGGCGTGGGCGAGACGGCCGATCCGGGCAACCCGGCCAACTACTTCGAGCCGGACGTGGTGCGCGCGACCCTCGCCATCCGGCTGAACGCCTTCCTCAAGGGCCATTCCGGCATCCGCGCCGAGGTGGTGCGCGCCGTCCAGGCGATGCTCAACCGGGGGATCGTGCCGCTGGTGCCCATCCGCGGCTCGGTGGGATCGAGCGGCGATCTCTGCCCGCTCTCTCAGCTCTTCGTGATCCTGCTGGGGGAGAGCCGCTACTACATCGTGCATGATCCGGAGGATCTGCCCCATCGCACCCGCGACCTGCGCTCCAGCCTGGACCACCTCAATGAGGACCTTGGGATGGCGGTCCCGGAGCTCCGGCACAAGGACGGCCTTGCCCTCACCAATGGCGCCACCTTCTCGGCGGCGCTCCTAGCCCTGGCCGTACACGACGCCGAGCGCCTGGCCGACACGGCGGACGCCGCCGCGGCGCTCAGCCTGGAGGCGGTCTGCGGCTGCGCCCGCGCTTTCGACCCCAAGGTCCACGCGTCTCGGGGGCTCGCGGGACAGATCGCCAGCGCCGCGAACGTCCGCGAGCTGATCCGGGGGAGCAGACTGATCGAGAAGGCCGGCGCCGTGCAGGACGTCTACTCCCTGCGCTGCGCTCCGGCCGTGCACGGCGCCGCGCGCGATGCCATGGCCTACGCCCGCCGGGTAGCCGAGGCGGAGATCAACGCCGCCACCGACAACCCGCTCTTCTTTCCGGGGGAAGGCACCCCCTTCGACCACGAATTCGCGACCAACTGGCCGGAGGGGTACGACGGCCGGGAGCGCATCTCCTACTCGGCCGGCAACTTCCACGGCGAGCCGGTGGGCATGGCGGCGGACGTCCTGGCGATCGCGCTGGCCGAGCTGGCGAGCATCTCCGAGCGGCGCACCCAAATGCTGCTCGACGGCAATCAGAACCGCAACCTCCCCTCTAACCTGGTCCCGCACCGGGGGATCAACTCGGGATTGATGATCGTCCAGTACGCCGCGGCCGGCATCGTCTCCGAGAACAAGGTCCTGACCCATCCGGCGAGCGTCGACTCGATCCCCACCTCCGCGAATTCCGAAGACCACAACGCCATGTCCACCATCGCAGCTCGCAAAGTCCGCACAATACTGCGAAACGCGCAGTCGGTGCTGGCGATCGAGCTGCTGGTGGCGGCTCAAGGCGTCGAGTGGCGGGTGGCGATGAAGCGCGATCCCGTCTCCACCCGCAAGGCCGCCGCCGACTGGGACCGGGCTGACCAGGAAGCCCACGACTTCGAGGAGCGGACCCGTCCCGAACGTCGCCCGGAGATCGCGGCCGAGCTGGGCGAGGGGACGCGGCGGATCTACCTCCAGGTCCGGGAAGCGGCGCCCACCATGCTGCGGGACCGCGTGCTGGAGGGGGATATCCGGGCGGTGCGGGGGGTGGTGGAGGGGTGGGGCTGACCCAGAGAGACCCCCTACGAGCGGCGTTGCTCCCCTCCAATCGCTCTGCACCAGCGCTTCGCACACAGACTCCCATCTTCAGAAAGCTCCCTCAGTCGTTCGCCCTAAGGGGAGAAACCAACCCTCTGGCGTTTTCCGGCGCGCAGATTCCTGGCTCCAGGGTAACAGCGGCTCCGCCTGCGTCTCTTCTCTAATGAAACGAGGTCAAGACGACCCCGACGCCACAAGAGGAGAAGACAGCTTATGAAAAACAAGACGACCGTTGGTTCCCAGAATCCCCACCCGCCCGCGGCTTCATCTCGCCGTCACAACACTCAGTCGGTCGGTCAAGAGGTTCACCACCTTCAGGGGAAGCCCAAGGGGGGAAACGGGCGTTCGCGTCATAAGAAGAACTCGCAGGAGGCCTTAACCGCGACCACGGCCTCAGCTCAGGTCTCGACTCACGGCCACAAGGCCGGACATCGTGAGGAGACTCTCTAACCCCCCACCCCGAGCGCGCGGCATGCTCGGCGGTCCCACCCCCCCGGCGGAGGGGAAGGCTTCGGTCTCCCCCTCCGCTCCCGCATTTTCCGGGCTCCCGCTGGGAAGACCCCTTCCGGAGATCCAGGCGAGTCATCTGACAGTAACAAAAAGGGCCGGTCCGGGCTCTTCCTGAAAAGAAGGAGACTCAAAGGAGGAGAGACCCGATGAATGTCCACGTCGCCGACACGATCGTCCGGGAAACATTCACTCCTTACTTCTTGGAGACCTTGCCGCCCTGCCTCGGAAGGGAGATCTACCTGTCGATCCGGCGACGCCTACGGACCGAGAGCTACCTGAGCGACGAGCACGCCGACGAAGTCTTCCAGCGGGTGGTGGTCAGCGCCTATTCCTATCTGGCGCGGCATGGCGGCCACAAAATTCGACATACTCGGGGGTGGCTTCATCGCATCAGCGTGAACGCTACCCTGCGCTACCTCAAAGAGCGCTCCAAAGAGCGCTCCCGGTTTGAGACCCCGACCACCACCAACCTGACCGAGCTCCTCGAAGGTGAAAGCCAACTTCCGGACGACGACTCCGCCGACAACAACATCGACCTCGACTTGGTTCACCGGGCGATCGACAACTTGCGCCCGCGTCACCAGGAGATCCTCCGCCTCCAGATGGTCGAAAGCCTGCCGGACCCAGAGATCCAGCAGCGCATGAGCATCTCGAGCAACGCCTACTTCCGCAAGCTGAAGTGCGAGGCCACCAAGGCGCTACGAGCTGCACTCATCAGGCTCTCCGCGAATTGAGCCGGAACATGCCGCGTCGCACCCAGCGCAGTAGCGGCGTTGAGGCAGCCTCCAAGGCGCCGGAATCGGGCGCTGGGCGGCGCACCGGCTCGGAGCTTTCCCCCCTTTCGCGCATAGCCGTCGCCGCACGCTCGCTGCTGCGCCTGTTGCCCACCTACGACCCCGGCCCCAAGGACGCGTTTACCCTGCTGGCCGTCGCTACAGTGGAGGCGATCGCGTATCGTGCCGCGCTCATCCTCCTTTCCGGCCAACCCTCCGGTCACCGCGCGGCCGCGAAAACCGCCTCCGCTCTCTTTCCCAAAGAGGCTGGGAGAGCCCTCTCGGAGGCGATGACCGCCTGGGAGGCCGGCGATACTGTGCAGGCCGGCAAGCTCGCTCAGCGGGAGATCGAGGAAACCCGATCACGGCTCGAAGGGACCTCCTTGGACGAGCCCTCCCGAGCGGCCCACCTCGCGGATCTTCGGTTCCTTACGACAGGCCGAGGCGTGCCCGATCTGCAAGGTTTCTTTGCGCGTCCGCTGTTCGGCTCGCAAGGACCTCGCGAGCTCGAGAAGGCTCTCGCCGGCTGGGCAAGCTCTCTCGAGACTCTCGGGCTCGCCGAGGGGATGGGACGCCGCTACCAGAGTTTGCTCAGTGGCGACTTCCCAAAACCGCATTCTCTCCTGCTGATTCTCGACGCCTGGGCGGCTCAGATCGAGCGCCTCCCCGCCGACAGCCCTGCGGCGGAAAACCAGCCTGCGGCGAGCCGTCCCGCGCTCAAAGCGAGAGGGCCGCGTCGGGCTGCTCGCGCTCGCGACGGTCTCGGCCGCTTCACCGCTCTCGGCGAGACCCTGGCGGAGCGGGACCTGTTGGGCCGGCAACCCCTCGTGGAGGCGCTCGCGTCCATGTGCGCCGACCGGAGCCAGGGAACGCCCTTCACCCTGGCGCTGATCGGCGAGTGGGGAGTCGGCAAGAGCAGCGTGATGAACCTGCTGCGGCGCAGACTGGAAGAGGAAGGAAACCAGGGGCGGTTCGCGACCGTCTGGTTCAACGCCTGGGAGCACGAGAACACCGGCAATATGGCCGCCGCCCTGGCCCAAGAGGTCATTCGAGGTCTCCTCTCCGGTCTGAGCACGTGGCAAAAGCTGCGGCTTCGCATTCGCTTCGCCATCCGGCTGCACCGCTGGAGCGTCGCCTGGGCCCTGCTTCGGCTGCTCGGCGCGGTCCTCCTCTTTCCGGCCGCACGGTGGGCGCTCCGAGGGGCTGAGCCGTTCCTGCAGGCCATCCTGGGCGTCGGCGTGTTGGCGGGGATCGGCGCCTTCGTGATCCTGTTGCGGCGCGACTTGAAGCAACTTTGGGAGCACCCCCTCGCGCTCGAGCTCAAGACCTATTTCAAGCTCCCGGACTACGGTGAGCACCTGGGGTTTCTGCCGGTCGTGAAGGAGCACGTTCGGGCGCTCTGCGACCTCTGCATGGGAGACCTGCGCGATGGCTCCCACCGGCTGGTCTGCTTCATCGACGATCTGGATCGGTGCCGTGCCGACACCCTAATCCAAGCTCTTGAAGCGATCCGCCTCCTCATGGATGAGAAAGACTGCATCGTCATCCTCGGCTGCGACTATCGCATCGCTCTCGCAGCCGTCGGCGAACGGTACAAGGACTTAGAGACGGAAACCCGCAAGCGGCAGCAAATCGCTCGCGACTACTTGGGCAAGGTGGTGCAACTGGCGATCCATCTCGAAGGTTCCACCGGCGCCAACTTACAGCGTTTCGTCGGCGAGCAACTCTTCCCGCTGTCACCCGTGGAGGATTTGGCGTCCTCCCGAACGGACGAAGCAGAGCCCTCCCGCCCGCGAAGCCCTGCCGGCGAGGCGGCGAAGCGCGGGCGTGACCACTCTGACAGACGGCAGATGCCGGCTGTGGATCTCGCCCTGGAGATGCGCCACACGGCTGAGGAGCAACAACTCTTCTCCCGCTTGGCTTCCGAGTATCGATTCACCAACCCTCGGCTGCTCCTGCGCCTCCGAAACGGTTATCGGCTGCTCCGCCTGATCGAAGCCCAGACGGGGCAACGCCCTCTCCCTCTCCCTTTGCTGATGCGGGCCATCTTCTGGCAGGAGTTTCTTCACCAATGGCCTCGCGAGATCCGAGGCCGGCTCGAAGCCGCTCTCCGCTCTCCAGAGCCGCGGAACGACCTCCCCGAGCCGGCGCGAGAGGTTCTCCGGACCGTGGCGCCGGAGCTCCAGCGTTTGCTGGGCGAAGGCGCACCCGCCCAACTCGCCTATCAGAGCATGACCGATCTGGCAGCTCGTCTTATATTGCCGTATGGCGATTAATTAATGTGCCGACGCGGGAAATAATGGCACGTAGCTTGCTCGTTTTACTCTTTATCGACCTCGCCCGAGTAACTCACCGGGGGGCAAGCTTCAGAAGGCGGTCGTCGCACCGAGGTGTGGCTCGACCTTTCTGTCGAGCAAGCTGGCCTCGGAGCATCCGATGCTATGTGCAGAATCTGGTATAGCGCCGGATACCGGCTCCACGATTTTGGATTCAATCGCTTGAATTATATTCGCGCAATCGTGTTGTGTAACAAATATGGGCCTCCAAGCCACTTAACCCAAATAGAGGAGCATCCCAGGATGAAGAACACACTCAACCGCCCAGGGCTTCGAATCAGAAGAGCCCAGCCACGCCCCCTACTTATTGGTCAGATGCGCATTCGAATCCACTCTCGTCTTCGTCAAACGGACGCACAAAGGGAGGTCCGAGATGGAACCGGTTGCCCGGAATACGAATGACAAAACCTCAAAGAGCCTCAATGAAATTGACGCGCAACAGGACCTCATACCGTTGCGTAGCTCGGCCCATCGGGCGATCAGAGCCGAGCTGAGAAAAGCGGGCCTCGACCGTAGCAATGATATCGAAGACATCTTCCAGGATGCTTGCCTCATTGTAGTGAAAGTTTCGCGCACGGGTCGCAAAATAAACAATATAAAATTTTTTCTTTTGCAGGTGTGCCGGCACTCGGCCCGGCACTACATGCGCAAGATTATCCGGAGGGAGCGCATTCAGGTACTTTTTCCGACAGATTTGGTGCGGGCGGTGCATGGCGAAAGTCAGCTCTCGGGCGCTTACCCAGACACTCATCTCCTGGAAGAACGGGACCTCATCCTGAAAGCGCTGCGGCGACTCTCCGCTCTCGACCAACGTATCATCAACATGAAATTTGTCGAGGGGCTGAGTGATCCAGAGATGCGAGAGAGGTTAGGGTTGTCGGGAGTTGCATTCCGGACCGCCAAACACCGAGCTTTCCAAAGACTCCTCCTTGAGGTTCAGAAAATTATGATGGGTAAGAGGTAAACGATCGAAGCGGCGCGATCTCATCCTCGAGGAAGGCAAGCTTTGGCGATAGGCCAGAGCTCGCCTCCTGGCTCTGCAAGCCGGCCTCAACAGAAGATCTCCTCGTCTCCTGCCAATCTCGTCTTCTGCAGCCGAGCTCTCCAGGACAGTGGGAGGGTAACAATCTTGTCCTTGGAGGCTCTTCTAGTTTTGAAACGATGCCGATCCATAAGTGACGGCGCTTCGAACTGGAGGTAGGCAATGTCAAAGAGCAATGGGAAGCGGCTAGGGCGGCGGTTGTGGACCGATGAGGACCTTTACGAGGACGAGATCATGGGTGACGATTCGTTTGACCTCCCGGGCCGGCCGGAACGTGCGCGGGGTGGTCGGGGGTGGGTTCATCCACCGACATGGCTCGCACCCGTGGGCGACACCGCTACACAGGATCGACGCGTGCTATAAGGCGCCTCACGTCGTCCACAACGGCCACGACGGCCATCCGCACCATGGTAAGGCTCGGCGACGCGTTCACGGCATGCGGGCGCTCCATCACCTGAAGAGGAACACGCATGAACGCGCGAACCGGCATCACTGCTCGCCTTACCACATTGAACGCCAAACGCTCTCTGGCAAAGGGCACATGAGTTGGAAGGAGGTGAGTACACGACGTAGACACCACTCGGAGAACATCGTCATCGAAGAGTTGCTGGCCGATTTCAACGAAGCGCTTCGACTTCATCGTCGGCTGGACTACTCCGTCCTCAGGCGCTGCCCGGAGGACAGCCGCAAGGAGCTGCTCTCCTTGATCAACACAGCAGCCCTCGTCCACAGGACGCTGGCGGCAGCCAGAAGGCGCAATGGAAGCAAGGCGCTGTCGGCTTCGTAGCAGGGGTTGTGCCCCCGAGGCCGAGCAACCGGGGTGCCGCCAGGCGGCACCCCGGTGTTATTTTGGGGTAACAGCACTCGTCGGCAAGGCTCTTCTCTCGTAGAGGTCGAGGATCTGATGAAAGATTCGGACAGCTACAGACTGAGTTTGCAGGATGCCTCGCCAGCACAAGGCGGTACGAGACAAAGGCAAAACCCCTCCACTTGCGACAATGAGGCGGGAGGAATCACGCTGCAGCTGCGGATTCTTCCCGCGTTTTTGTATTGCCCCGTGAAAAGGACGCAGACGGAAGCTCTTTATAGATGAAGAGGCCATGACTCGGGAGAGAGACATGAGCAAGAAGGACGTCATTACTTTAGTCCGCAGCAAGCTTCTCCTCTATTTTGACAAGCTATCTCCGGCATTCGGGCGCTCGGCCCAGCGCATGGTGGTGGCACGCCTCCGTGCCGACGGAGACGCGCCAGGTGTCGCAGACGAGGTTCTGCTTCATGGCTGCGACCTGATGATCGGTTACCTGGAAGGCGGTGGCAAAGTGGAATCTCCCGAGATCCTCTTCGCATCGCTCTGCTGCACCGCCCTCGAACGCATTCGCGAGGAGCGGGCGCGACAGGTGACCGCCGAGCTCATGCGCTTGCTGGAGGGAGAGGTCACGTTGGAGGACAGCCCCGTAGGGGAAAACACGAAGATCCTCAACACCGTCCGGCAAGCTCTCGTCCAGCTCCCCGAGCGTTTTGCCCACTTTATCCGTCTTGACCTCTTGGAGCATCGTTCCGAAGAGGAGATCCGTGAGGAGCTTGGCCTTTCCGATCGTGAAGAATACCTCCACCTCAAGCGGCTTTCGCTAACGAGCCTAAGGTGGGCCATCGAGCGGCTACTCCGCGGGTAGACCAAGTGCCTCATGCTGGAGGGTAACAGAATCCGGCTACCGACTCTTCTAAGTCAGAAGAGACGGCGCCGTCAAGGAGGCGGCGCAGAACCCTTACGGAGGAACTACTCATGGCCAGCAAGAAGAAGGAATCACGCAATCGCGCCCAGAGCGACGGCAACGCCAAGCAGGCCCTCAGCAACGCCCCTCTGTCTCAGGAGGTCCGTGCGCATCACGGGAGTCGGCTTCATCGTCCCCAACACACCCCGTCCAAGCAGGCCCATGTTGGGAAGTGAAGGCTTCTCAGGCGAAGATGGGATCATTTGTCACCCCAAATCCGTAAACGACTTCGGCAGAAGGAGAAAATCCCGTGAATGGCCGGCCAGGTTCCCTCGCTTGTCAGCTTCCTGCGGTGCTGGGGAGTGGAGCGCGGAGCGCGACGACCGTGAGACGGCGGACGGCGAGCCGCACGCAGACGACTCTATCGTCGAGGAACTCCTGGCGGAGTTCAACGAGACTCTTCGCCTCCACGGGCGGACGGATTTTCTGCTCCTCGAGCGGTGCCCCAGTCGGTATCGAAAGGAGCTTCTCTCGTTGTGCAACGTGGCCGCGCTCGCCTATCGAGCGCTCGCGCCGGAGAGGGAAGCACGGCGAAAAACCAAGACTCGCCAGTAACTCACAAAGGAGAAGGACCCGTGATCTCAGCACATTCGTCGTACATCAGCCGAAACTACCCAGCGGCCCCGTTCTTGAAGTACCTGCCGCAGAAGCCCAAGCCGCTGCCGTGCAGCGGCTCCGGCAGCGTCGATCCGAATCGATCGCGGGAAAAGGATCGGGGGCGCGGTCAAAAGCACTCTAGCCTGGAGCCCAGTCACTGACACTGACTCCGACAGGACGGCACTCAACCTGCGGGTGGCATTCAGCCCACCCGCGGGTAGGCGCCGTTTGACCCCTGAAGGATGGAACGGGAAAGCTCCATCGCGAAGCCAGTCAGCTGACGAGCTTGGCTACGCGGGCCTGGAAGGCCTCTCTCTCGGGCGCCAACGCTCGGTAGGCGAGAGCTACGACGTTCATCAGCGAGAGGAGCTCCTTTCGCTCGCTGGAAGGACAGCGTTCGAGGAGGGAGAAATCCGGTCGCCTCTCACGCAGCAGGGTTTCGTTGAATTCTGCTAAAAGCTCGACCACAGTTTCCCCGCGCCGATTACCTCGAGAACTCATGGGATCTCCTCCAAGCAACGTTATGGCAGTCCGACGTGCGGCTGAAGTGTAGCCCGATCGAGCGTTTGGTGCCAAGTGGCCTCAATCCCCTGCCCCCGCCACCTCTTTCGCCCGTACTCCGTTTCCTTAACTCCGGCAACTCGCGCCCCTCGGTCTCCGGCCAGATGACCCAGCGGGCGGCCACCGCAGCGTGAGCCATCCTCCCCGAATCCGTAGAGCCCGCTGCCTTGCCTTCCGGGGCGAATGACTCCGCCGGATCCTGAGTGGCCTATGCCGGGCTTAGGTTAGCGCGAGGCCGCCCCGCAGCCGCGGGATCCGGATCTCCTCTGCTGTCAGACCCAACAATCCAGCTCCTTCGATCAAGGGCTTCAGGTCCACCGGATAGAGCCGGTTCCTGGCAGGATCGGCCAAGCCGGCCAGGTTCCGTGGCGCGATGATCTGTTGGATCTTCTCCTCGAAGCCTGACTCCTGAATGCGGCTGAGCATCTCCCGTATCACCGGATCGGTGCTGCCCAGGAAGCCGCTCCAGGCCCAGCCGTCCGCGGGTCCGGGGAGGAGGCGCTGGCTGGCCTCGGCGAAGCTGGCGGCGGCGAAGTAGAGGAGGGAGCCGGCGGCGAAGCGGTCGAAATCTCCCATCGTGGCGTAGGCCCCGGCGACGAGCTTCTGGATGTGATCCGCCTCCAGGCTCAGGAGATCGCCGTAGCGCTGGAGATCTGGAGTGCCCTGCTCCAGCAGAAGGGAGAGGCGCTCGACGGCGAGGAGGCTCCAGGCAATTCCCGTCGAGAAGAGGGGGGAAAAGAAGCAGTAGGCGTGGGGGAGGAGCGCCCAGCCGTCTCCGGCGGCCTGTGCGAGGCGGTGCTGGAGGTGGGGGATCTTGCCGATGGGCCGGGCGGGACGGGCCGGAGCGAACTGATCGCGTAGCGTGGGGTAGCGATCGAGGAGCCGCTGCCAGGCTTGATCCGGAGAGAGCGACGCCAACTTCTCCCGGGTGCGATCCTCCGCGATCACGAAGCCGGCGCTCACCGTGCCGTGGTCGAAGGGGAGGACGTACATCCATCCCTCCTCCAGGATGTGATGGACGGCTGCCTGCTCGTCGGGATAGGGGCCTTGGGGAAAGTTCGTGCCGCCAGCGACCTCGGCGAAGTCGGCCATTCCCTCGAAGTGTCCGAAGACCAGGGTGGTGTGCGGCTCGGTCTCGACCCGTGGGATCGGAAGGTGGCGGGCCAGGAATCCTCCCGGGCCGGAGGCGTCGATCAGAAGGTCGGCTTCGAAGTGGATGGGCTGCCCGTGATGCGTTCCGGTGAGGTGCCAGCCGTCTCCACGTCGATCGACGCCGCTCAGCTCTACCTCTTCCAGGATCTCGACGCCTGCCGCTCCCGCCTGGACAGCCAGATGATGATCCACGTCCTCCCGCAGCCAATGGGTGTCCGCGATGGAGTCGTCGGGGCTTGCCGCCACCAGCAGACGGCGTTCGTTGGCTGGACCGTTGGCGAATGGCTTGCCTGGGGAATGACCGTAAAAAGTGAAGCCGCGCTTGAGGCCCCGACGTAGATGGGGGAGCCGCTCCCGCCAGCGCCCCCAGGCGGCCAGGGCGTGGAGGTCGTCGAGCTCGTACCGCGCGGCAAGCCTCTCCAGGCAGATCGCGGCGAGCGGAGTCGAGGACTCGCCGAGGGCGAAGCGGGGGTGCCGTTGGCGATCCAGGAGTTGTACCCGGTGTCCCTGGATCGCCAGGATACGGGCGAGGATGGAGCCCGCGAAGCCGGAGCCGACGATCGCGATTCGCATCAGTTGCAGGTGCAGGTGGTCCTGGGCTCCGCTTGGCCCGTACGATTCATGAGGTCCAGCCGGGCGATTCGGACGTCGGCGCATTCGGGACAGATCGCGAAGCGGCGGGCGTCCCAAAGATCGGCGGTGACGATTCCACCCAAGGACAGGGAGCGTTCCAGAGCCTCTTCGAGCTGGCTGAGGCCAGGCGGGGTGAAGTCTCCTGATTCCTGAAGGACTTCCATGGCTCCATTTCCCCCGCGGACTGGAATCAACGAGACCCGCGCGGCGCCCTGTTCGAAGGCATGCTCTGCGGAGCGGACGGCCCAGTCGACCGCCTCGTCCGGCGGAGTGAAGGGCGGCGCCAGCAGGACGAAGGCGCGCAGGCCGATTCCCGCCGCCCGCAGGGTCGAGGCGGCCCGATCGAAGTCCGCCAGCGTCATCTCCTTGTTGAGCTTGGCGAGCGCCTCGGGATGGATCGTCTCCAATCCCATCGCCACCTCCAGAGAGCCGGTGAGGCGCTCGGCGAATCGCAGGCAGCGGTCGCCGATGAGTCGGGGGTGGCATTCGACCGTGACCCGCGAGAAAGGAGCAACCAGTTCCAGGATCTCCGCCTCGTCGTCCGGCGGAACCGCCCGGGGCTCGAAGAAGTTGCTGGCGTTGTAGAGCTTCACCGCCACGGGTCCGGTTGGTGGTTCGGCTGCGGCGAGAGCCTTCCGGATCTGCGAGGGGATGGATCCGGGAGGCGTGGCCCCGTCCAGGGTCTCTCGCCAGAGATCGCAGAAGACGCAGGTGAAGGGGCACTCGGCCCCGGCGAGAAAGATCGTGAGGGCTGGGAGGAGGCGGCCGTCCCGCTCGCGTTCCTCCTCCCAGAAATGACCCAGGGGCTCCCCGGGATCGACCTGCCGCTTGGGAGACCGCAGCGAGCGGATCCACTCCGTCCGAGACAAGGGCTAGGTCCGATGGTAGAGATTCAGCAGATGGCTCCGGTAACCGGCTGGATTGACGTCGAACCGGCTGTGAAAAGTCTCCTGAGTCACGGCTCCATGTTGGAAGCGCCGCTTGGGGAAGATCGGCAGCTCCAGGCCGGTCACCTTCCGGATGCCACGACCCAGCACCTCACCCTTGAGACGATAGAGAGCCTCGTGGGAGCCCTGGGCGAGCCCGGCAAAGGGAATCGCCTCGGCTACGGCGATGACCCGCGGCCGGCTGTTGGGACTGAAGAGCGAGAAACCGTGTCGCCGGGCGGGCGCGTAGCCCCGGACGCATCCGCGGCTCAGGCCACCGCTGTAGGTCAGCGAATGCTTGATGGCCTCGACCCCCCAGCCTTCCTGGTAGAGCATCCGGTTGTTGACGACGCTGCGGATGGTCAGCTCCGGGTTCTCCTCGATGGGGTAGTCCTTGAGGTTCTCGTCGCCGCCGTCGCCATCGGCGAGATATCGCCAGTCGGGATAGCGCTCGCGGATGCCCTGGAGCAGCGCGAGGCTCATGGCCGCGCACTCCACGTCGAGAGGCTTGTAGTCCTCGATGGCTTCCACCGCCGCGTAGGGATCGAGACGCGAGCTTTCGACCTCGACGGTCTCGCCGAGCATCTGGAGGCCGGTGCGCCGGAGAAACTCCCGCGCCTGTTCGTGATCATCGCCGCCGCCGTCCACGGCAAGGGTGAACGCCTTGAGGCGGGCCGGGCTCTGGCCCGAAGCCAGAAGCTCGTGGTAGAGACAGAGGAGCAGCGCGCCGCTGTCGCCGCCGCCGGAGAAGAGGACGCCGAGGGGCTCCTTCTCGGTCACCGCGGCGAGCCACAGGTGGATCTCCTCGCACAGGGCGTGGACGTAAGCCTCGCCGATCGTGTCGAGGTCCGGCGGCAGAATGCCCCGCGGCGGATCGAAGAAACGCCGGTAGGCGGGGTTGGGATCGGGGCAGCCCACGAGCTGGATCTCGGTGACGTGGTGGGCCGGGACCATGCGGGTGTAGGACGGATGAAACTGGTCGCCGTGCCCCTCGCGCTCCAGCGCGTCGCGGATGGCGTCGATGCGGTCCGCCACCACCAGCATGGGGCCGTCCTTTTCCTTGGCCAGGAAGTAGCGCAGCGGCCGGTCGAGACTGCGGGCGAGCCGGACCTTCTGGCCGTCACGGGCGATCAGGGCGAAAGAGCCCTCGATCCGGAGCACGTCCCGCGGATCGTCCGACAGCAGAAGCCGGCGGGCGTCGTCCACGGCCAGGTTGAGGATGCGCTGGTCCTCGTCAGAGATCAGATTGACGACGCGGGCGATGGTCTGCGGATTCACGTTGGGCTCCTTGAATGATTGTCCCGGAACAATTACCGCCGCCCGATGGCGACGATCGTCTCATCTTCCACCCTCTGTCCGTGCTCCATCCAGGCGTCCAGCCCTCCTTCCAGGGGGCGGACCCGGGTGAAGCCTCGATCCATCAGAGCGCGAGCCACACGGGCCGCGGAGGCTTCGTTCGGTCACGTACAGTAGAGGACGACCTCCCGGTCCCGCGGCAGCTCGGCCAGTTTCTCATCGAGCTCCTCGAAGGTGATGCGCAGGGCCCCCGGAATCCACCTTGGATCGTAGATGTGGGCGGAGTGGTTGCGCACGTCGACGATCGCCGGCGCCTTGCCGGAGTCCATCAGTCTCTTGAGGTCGGCGACCGAGATGCGGGCCTGGTACAGCTTCCGGCTGAACCGCTTGCGCTGCCACCACTTGGCGGCGACCACCAGGAGCAACCCCATGGCGATCACCACCAGCGCCCAGAAGCCCATCGTCTCCAGATAGTCCACCACCCGGTCGATGGCGCGATGGAAGATGCCGCCCAGCAGCACGCCGGAGCCGAGCCAGAGCAGGCTGCCGAAGCTGTCCCAGAGCAGGAAGGCGCCCAGGCCGCGGCCCGTGGCTCCGGCCAAAGGCGGCGCCACGGTGCTGTAGCCGGGAATGAACTTGGCATAGAGCAGGGAAGGCATGCCGACGCGCTCGAACATGTCCTCGGTGCCCCGCACGCAGGAGTCGGGGGAGAGGGAGAGCCGGCAGACCGTCTTCAACACGCGGTGCCCCTGCCAGCGGCCGAGCAGAAACCAGATGGTGTCCGCGGATACGGAAGCCGCCAGGGCCACGGCCAGCAGGCCGGGCAGGCTCATCTGCCCCTGGGCGGCCAGGGCCCCGGAGACGATGAGTGTCGGCAGGGCCGGGATGGGCGCGCCGATCTGTTCCAGAAAGACGTTGGCGAAGACGATGTAGAGGCCGTATTGGACGAGATCGGCGATCAGCGATTCCATGGGATGGCCATCTTACTCTTTCTGCTCTTGACAGCTTGCCGTGGTCCTGCGGTAAGCTCGCCGCGAACGGAAACCTGACGATGCGCAAAGCCCAGATCCCATCCACAGTCTCCGCCCCCTGGGCCTGGCGCACGCACCATCATCACTCCGTGATCTGAACCGGGCGCCGTCCCGGTCGCATGGACCCGGGACGAGAGACCGCCAGCCGCTTGAGCGTCGACCTCCTTCCGGGCTCGGAAGGAGGTTTTGTTTTGGGGACATCTTCTTCAGCCAGGACCCGCGCCACGCTGGTCGCGACGGTCACGACCCTGCCGGACGGGGGGCTCGCGAGCCTCGGCGCCGCCGCCCTCGCCGGGGTCGAATGGCTGGAGGTGCGGGGTGACCTGGTGGGGGATCTCGATCCCGCCGGCCTCCGGTTCTTCCCGGGCAAGCTCCTGTACACCCTGCGCAGCCGGGCCGAAGGCGGCGGTTTCGAGGGCTCGCCCGAGCGGCGCAAACGGCGCCTGATCGAGGCGGCGGCCCGTTACGACCTGGTGGATCTCGAGGCGTCGCGCGACCTGTCGCCCGAGGTGCTCGAGGCGGTTCCGGCCGAGCGCCGGGTCCTCTCCTGGCACGGCCCGGCGGCCGACGTCGACGCCCTCAAGGCGACTTTCGAGCGCATGGCGGTCGTTCCCGCCCTGCTCTACAAGCTGGTGCCCACGGCCACCCAGCCGGGCGAGGAGCTGCCGGCGTTGCAACTGCTGAAATCGCTGGACCGCCGGGACGTCATCGCCTTTTCCACCGGCGCCTCCGGGGCCTGGACGCGGTTCGTGGCTCCCCGGCTCGGGGCTCCCGTAGTCTATGGGGCTCTAGGAGAGGTCGCGGGCGCTCCGGGGCAGCTCTCGATCGACCGCCTGCGGACAGACTATGGTCTGCCGGAGCTACCTCCAGTCGAGGCGCTGTTCGGCATCGTCGGCCATCCGGTCGCTCAATCCCTCTCTCCCCGCATTCACAACAGCGCCTACAGGGCTCTGGGGATTCCGGCTCTCTATCTACCTTTCGATGCCGAGTCCTTCGGCGACTTCTGGCTGGAGGTGGTGGAGAACGGCATGCTGGAGGCCCTGGGCTTTCCCCTGCGCGGACTGTCGGTGACCACGCCGTTCAAGGAGGCCGCCCTCGCGGTCGCCGGAGCGGAGAGCCCGCTGGCGGGATTGATCGGCGCCGCCAATACGCTGGTGTGGAATCAGGACGTGTGGGAGGCCGAGGCCACGGATCCCGACGGCGTCGTCCTTCCCCTGCGCGACCGCGGCATCGACCTCGATGGCCTGGAGGCCGCCGTGGTGGGGGCCGGCGGCGCCGGGCGATCCGCGGCGGAGGGGCTCAAGAAGGCGGGAGCGCGGGTGACGATCTTAAACCGCGATCCCGAGCGCGGCCAGGCGGCCGGCGATCGTCTGAAGGTCCCCTATCTCCCCTTGGACGAGCTCGATCACGGGCAGTTCGGCCTGTTGGTGAACGCCACGTCCCTGGGCCGGAGCGCGGACGATCCCCTGCCTTTCGACGTGGACCGGCTGCGGCCCGGCGCGGTGGTGATCGACCTCGTGTATCTGCTCGACCGGCCGACGCGCCTCCTCGACGCGGCGGCGGCGCGGGGCGCGATGGCCATCGACGGGCGGGAAGTGCTCATCGATCAGGCTCGCGGGCAGTTTCGCCTGATGACGGGGCGGGATCTCCCGCTGGACCTTGCTCGCCGGGCGACCGGACTGGAGACCGCGTGAGAGTCTCCGCCGCCTTGCCGACCGGCGTCGCCGCCCTGCTCTTCGAGAGCGCCCGCCGCCGCCGCGACGCGGAGGACCGGCTGGTGGCGCACCTTCGGAAGGCCGGGTACTCGGAGGTCATTCTTCCGATCCTCGACTACCTGGAGCCCTATGAGTCGCTGCTGACGCCGGCCTCGCGGGGCGAGCTGTACCGTTTCGTCGACCGCGACGGCGAACTGCTCGCCCTGCGCGCCGACTTCACACCCATGCTGGCCCGGCTGCTGGCACCCCGCCTCGACTCTCTTGCGCTGCCGCTTCGCTTTTACTACCGCGGCGACGTGGTGCGTTATCAAGAGGAGCGGGCGGGCCGGGCGCGGGAGTTCTATCAGCTCGGCGCCGAGCTGCTGGGGCTCCCCGGCGAGGCGGCGGAGCAGGAGGTGCTACGGCTCTTCCTGGAGCTGGCGACGGCCGCGGGTGGCGGCGATCTTCAAGTGGTGCTCGGCTTCGCCGGCGCCCTCGACCAGCTCCTGCTGACGGCGGACGCCGCCGACCCCGCGGCCCTGGCCGCGGCGGTGGCCCGGCGCGAGCGCGGCGAGGTGCGCCGCGCCTGTCCAAGGCTTCTCTCCGTGGTGGAAAACGGCCTGCCGGACCGGCCGGAGGATCTCGGACCCGAGGCGGCAGGTCGGCTGCAAAGTCTCCTGGCCCTTCGCGACGAGCTCGCCTTGGCTTTTCCCCAGGCGCGCTTGACGATCGACCTCGCCGAGTTCGCCTGCAACAGCCTGGACTCGCGGCTTTCGGTGGCTGAAGGGGAGCGCCCCTACTACGACGGCGTCGTATTTCACGCCTATGCGGGTCCCGCGGCTCTGCCGGTGGGCGGCGGCGGGCGGTATGACCGGCTGTTTCGTTCCTTGGGGGCCGAGGTGCCGGCGGTGGGTTTCGCCATCAGCCTGGAGCGGCTGCTCGAAGCGAAGGCGGGGGAGGTACGGCCGTGATCCGGATGGCTCTCCCCAAGGGGCGGAACCTGGAGACGGCCCTCGCGGCCTTCCGCGCCGCCGGCATCGAGCTGGAAGGTGCCGAAGGTACTGGCCGAAATGGCCGCAGCCTGATCTGGCGGCTGCCGGAGGAGGGGATCGAGATCCTCTCGCTCAAGGACTGGGACCTTCCCCTCTACGTGGGCCACGGCATCGCGGACTGCGGCGTCGTGGGCAGCGACGTGCTGGAGGAGGTGGACGGCGATCTGCTGGTGCCGGTGCGCCTGCTCGCGGGCCGCTCCCGAATGTCGCTGATCGGCCGCGAAGCGGCCCTGCCCGCCGCGGGGACGCAGGTGCGCCTCGCCACCAAATATCCGAACACGGCTCGCCGTATCGTCGCCGGCCGGCCGTGGGGCGCCGAGATCCTGAAGCTCTCGGGCTCCATCGAGCTGGCGCCGGCGTTGCACCTGGCCGAGTTGGCGCTGGACATCGTCCAGACCGGCCGCACCCTGGCCGAGAACCACCTGGTGGAGATCGAGACGGTGGCCGAGGTGGCCGCCTGCCTGGTGGTGAACCGTGCTTCGTACCAGCGCCACCGGGCGCGTCTCAACGATTGGATCGGCCGTCTGGAAGCGGCGGAGGTGGTCTCGTGAGCAGCTCTCTCGGCGTCGTCAAGTCCGGCTCCCGCGCCGGCCGCCGTGCCATCGATCGCCTCGTCCGTCGCGGCGAGACCGTGCTGGACGCCAAGACCCTGCGCAAGGCAGCCCAGATCGTCGCCGAGGTCCGCAAGCGGGGCGACCGCGCCCTTCTCGACTACGCCCGCCGGCTCGACGGCGCCGAGGCGGACTCGGCCGGGGGTCTCGCTCTGACCCCTTCGCCGGACGACTTCCACCCTGACCTGCTACCCGCCGGTTTCGCCGAGGCGCTGGAGCGGGCCATCGTCGCGGTCGAGCGTTACCACGCACCGCAAGTCCGCACCGGCTACCGCTTGGAGGAAGAGGGAGTGGAGCTGGAGGAGCGGGTGACCCCTCTTCAGCGAGTCGGCATCTACGTCCCCGGCGGCCGGGCGAGCTACCCCTCGACGGCGGTGATGACGGTGGTGCCCGCCCGGGTGGCCGGCGTGCGGGAGATCGCGGTGGCCACTCCGCCCGGCTCCTATCGCGCCAACGCCGCGCTGCGTTTCACCCTTGCCCGTCTCGGCGTCACCGAGATCTGGGGGATGGGCGGCGCCCACGCCGTAGCGGCTTTCGCCTACGGCACGGAGACGGTACGGCGGGTGGACAAGATCGTGGGGCCGGGCAACGCCTGGGTCACGGCGGCCAAGAAGATCGTCACCGGCGACGTGGCCATCGACGGCATCGCCGGCCCCAGCGAGGTGGTGATCGTGGCCGATCCGGACGCCGATCCCGGCGACCTGGCCGCCGATCTTCTGGCCCAGGCGGAGCATGATCCGCAGGCGGCGGCGGTGCTCATCACGACCGACGCCAGGCTGGCCAAGCGGGTCGCGGCCGAGGTCGACCGCCAGCTCGCCGGCCTTTCGACCGCCGAGACGGCTCGGGCGTCGCTGGCGAATTTTGGCGCCGCCATCGTCGTCGAGGGGTTGGAGGAGGCGCTCGATCTGGTCGAGAAGATCGCCCCCGAGCACCTGCAGCTCGTGGGGCACAACGCGGAGGTGCTGGCCCTGCACGTCCGCGCCGCCGGAGCGATTTTTCTCGGCGGCTCCACGCCCGAGGTCTTCGGCGACTACGTGGCCGGCCCCAGTCACGTCCTCCCCACCTGCGGCAGCGCCCGCTTCGCTTCGGCCCTCGGGGTGGAGGACTTCCTGCGCCGCAGCCACACCCTGCGCTTCTCGGCGGGGGCCGCGAGCCATCGCGCGGCGGCGGCTGCCACCCTGGCGGACGCCGAGGGGCTGCCGGCCCACGCGGCGTCGGCGCGGAGGAGGCTGGGATGAAGGTCGGCGATCCGGCCCTCTTCGTGCGGCCCGAGCTGCGCGCCCTGTCGAGGTACCACCTTGACCTGACGCCCAGCCGCCACAAGCTGGATCAGAACGAGGTTCCCTGGGATCTGCCGTGGCGCTTCAAGCGGGAGATGGCCGAGCGCCTGCTGGCCGCGGACTGGGCCCGCTACCCGGATTTCCACGCCGACGAGCTGCGCCGCGACCTCGGCCGCCTGCACGGTCATCCGGAAGAGGGCGTGCTGGTGGGCAACGGCTCGAACGAGCTGCTGTCGGTGGCGCTTACGGCGGTCGTGCCTCCGGGCGGCGAGGTGTTGGGGGCCGAGCCGAGCTTCGGGCTCTACCGCGGCTTCGTGCTCAAGGCGGCCGGCGTTCCCCGCTTCCTGCCGCCGCGCCCCGATCTGCGCATCCCGGTCGAGGAGCTGGAAGCCGAGGTCGAGCGCGATCCACGCCGGCCTCTGATCCTCTGCACGCCGAACAATCCCACGGGCGACGCCGTAGCCCCGGAAGCAGTGGAGCGCCTGCTGGAGCGTCTGGAGGCGCCGCTGCTGCTCGACAACGCCTACGGCGAGTTCTGCCGTTGGGACTACCGGCCGCTGCTGGTGAAATTTCCCCATCTCGTGCTCTTCCGGACGTTCTCCAAGGCGTGGTCCCTGGCGGGGATGCGACTTGGATACCTGCTGGCCGACCCGCGGCTGGTCTCGGAGCTGCTGAAGGCGAAGCTGCCGTACAACGTGGGCCATGCCGGGGTGATCGCCGGCCGCGTGGCCCTGGAGGCGGAGCCGCAGGCGCGCAAGCGAGTGACGATCCTGATCGCCCGCCGCGCGCGGTGGGCCGCCATGCTGGCCGAGGCGGGTCTCGAAGTTTTTCCCTCGGAGGCCAACTTCCTGCTCGTCCGCTGCGGCTCGCCGGAGAAGGCCAAGGAGATCCGCGAGACTCTTGAGTCAAGCAGCATCCGGGTGCGCGACGTGGGCGGCTATCCGGGGTTGGCCGGCTGTCTGCGGGTGTCGGTCGGGACGGGGGCGTCTCTGCGGGCGGTGCGGGCGGCGCTGGGAGCACCGGAGTCAGCTCCCACGCGCAAAACCCCTCATCACCCCGGCCCTCTTCTCCCATCGCCCTCCCCCCGACCGGGAGAAGAGGGAGAAAGACCTTTTAAAAGAACCGGCAGAATCGAGCGGACGACTGGCGAGACGCAGATCCGCCTGGAGCTTCGCCTGGGCGGCGGCGAGCGGCGGATCGAGGTTCCCAACGGCTTCTTCGCCCACATGCTGAACGCACTGGCTACTCATTCAGGATTGGGGCTGGACCTGGAGGCCCGGGGGGACACGCAGGTCGATCTCCACCACACCGTCGAGGACGTGGGGATTGCCTTCGGCGAGGCGCTGGCGGCGGCGCTCGCGGAGCGCAAGGGAATCGTGCGCTTCGCCCACGCCTACGCGCCGCTGGACGAAGCCCTGGCGCGGGCGGTGGTGGACCTTTCCGGCCGCGGCTCGTTCCACTACTCGGCGCCTCGCGACCTTGCGGCCTCGTGGGTGACGGCGGATTTTCCCCTCACCCTGGTGGCCGACTTCTTCCAGGCTTTCGCGGACCGTGGGCGGTTGACGCTGCATCTGGACATCCTGAGCGCCCGCAACGGTCACCATGCCGCGGAGGCGGCCTTCAAGGCCGTGGCACTCGCGCTGCGTCAGGCCGTGGCGCTGCGCGCCGGGCCTGCCGTCGTGCCGAGCACCAAGGGGACGCTTTCCGCGTGATCGACTCTGTGGTCATCGACGCCGGGGTCGGCAACCTGGGCAATCTCGTTCGCGCCGTCGGGCATGTGGGCGGTCGGGCCGAGATCACGACCGATCCGGACCGGGTGGCGGAGGCCCGCTGTCTCTTCTTGCCGGGTGTCGGGGCCTTTAAGCCGCCTCGCGAGGCGGTTCGGGGTGGAGTGGAGGAAGCCCTTCGAGCCGCGATTGCCCGAGGCGCGTGGCTCCTCGGCATCTGCGTCGGCTTTCAGATCCTTTTCGAGACCGGAGAGGAGTTCGGCGTCCTGGACGGCCTCGGCCTTTTGCCGGGGCGCGTCACCCGCCTCCCCGAGACCGTCCCCATCCCACATATCGGCTGGAACCGGCTGCACGACGCGGCGGATCACCCGCTCCTCGCCGGCCTCGCCGAAGAGGACGGCCGGGGGCGATACGTCTACTTCGTCCACAGCTACGCGCCGGACGGCGTACCGGAAGAGACCCAGCTTGCCCGCTGCACTCATGGCCGCGTCTTCCCGGCGGTGGCCGGCCGGGAAAGGGTGATGGGGACTCAGTTCCATCCGGAGCGAAGCGGCGTGGCCGGTCTGCGCCTTTTGTCCAATTTCCTGAAGATGGCTGGAGATGGCCCGTGGAGCTGATCCCAGCCATTGACCTGCGCCACGGCCGGGCCGTCCGCCTCCGCCAGGGGGACGACGCCCGCGCCACGGTCTACGGCGACGACCCGCAAGCTGTGCTGGCGGCTTACGCCCGCGCCGGCGTCCCCAGAGTCCACGTGGTGGACCTCGACGCCGCCCTGGGCGAGGCGCCCCAGCGCGAGCTGGTCGCGCGCATGGCGGCCATAGAGATCAGGATTCAGCTCGGCGGCGGCCTGCGGAACCGCGAGGCGATCGACTGGGCTCTCGCGGCGGGGTGCGACCGGGTAGTGATCGGCTCGCTGGTGGCCCGCGACATCGAAGCTTTCCGCGTCCTGGCGCTGGAGCGGCCGGGCCGGCTCGTGCCGGCGCTGGATGTCGAGCGGGGCGAAGTGCGGATCGCCGGCTGGAAGGAGGGCGCGCCTCACTCCCTGGGCGAGATCTGCGGCCGGCTCATGGGCACGCCGTGCCCGGCCGTCCTGGTGACCGACGTGGAGCGGGACGGCATGATGACCGGCCCCAACTTCGACCTCGCCCTCCGCGTCGGCCGGGCGACGGGCATCCCGGCGCTCGTCTCGGGCGGCGTCCACTCCCTGGCCGATCTCGAAACGGCGCGCGCGCTGCCTGAGGTCGGCGGCGTCATCGTCGGCCGCGCCCTCTACGAGGGCGCCTTCACCGTCGAGGAGGCGCTGGCGGCATGCGCCTAGAGGAACATGGACCGTCCGGCCTCGCCCGGCGGGTCATCCCCTGTCTCGACGTGCGCGCGGGCCGGGTGGTCAAGGGCGTGCGGTTCGAGAATCTGACCGACCAGGGGGACCCGGCCGAGTCGGCCCTGCGCTACGCCGAGCAGGGGGCGGACGAGATCGTCTTCCTCGATATCACCGCCGCTCCCGAGGAGCGCGACACGGACGTCGAATGGGTGCGGCGCACCGCCGAGCAGGTCTTCGTTCCCCTCACCGTGGGCGGCGGCGTGCGCGGCGAGGCGGATGCCCGGCGCCTCCTGCGCTCCGGCGCCGACAAGGTGGGGATCAACTCCGCCGCCGTGGAGCGGCCGGAGCTGGTGGACGAGCTCGCCCGCCGCTTCGGCAGCCAGTGCGTCGTCCTCTCCGTGGACGCCCGTAGGGCGGATGAGCATGGCTGGGAGGTGGTCACCCGGGGTGGCCGCCACGCCACGGGCCGCGACGCTCTGGCGTGGATCCGCGAGGGCGTCGAGCGCGGCGCGGGCGAGATCCTGCTCACCAGCATCGACCGCGACGGGACCAAGGGGGGCTACGATCTCGACCTCATCGCCCTCGTGGCCTTGGCCGTGTCCGTGCCGGTGATCGCCTCGGGCGGCGCGGGCTCGCCCGAGCACCTGGTGGCGGCTCTCGCGGCGGGCGCCGCCGCCGTCCTCGCCGCCTCCATCTTCCACCGGGGAACCTGGACCGTGGGCGACGTGAAGAAGGCGATCGCTGAAGCCGGATTTCCGGTCAGGGAGGAGCAGGAATGAGCGTCGACCCCGCCGCCTTGCGCTACGACGACCGCGGCCTCATTCCCGTCGTCGTTCAGGATGTCAATACGGGAGCCGTGCTTATGCAGGCCTTCGCCAACCGCGAGGCCGTCGCGCTGACGCTGTCGACCGGGGAGGTCCACTTCTGGAGCCGCTCCCGCCAGTCCCTGTGGCGCAAGGGCGAGACCTCGGGCAACGTCCTTCAGGTGGTGGAGATGACGGCGGACTGCGATGCCGATTCTCTCCTCGTGAGGGCTCTACCTGCCGGTCCGGCCTGCCATCGGGGTACCCGCACCTGTTTCGAGCCCAGTATTGGGTCCAATAGTGGGTCCAATCCGGCCCGGCTGGAGCTGGGATGGCTCGCGGCGGTGATCGAATCCAGGCAAGGCGCGGACCCCGGGACGAGCTACACGGCCCGGCTGCTCTCTCAAGGGATCGAGCGCATCGCCCAGAAAGTGGGGGAGGAGGGAGTCGAGACGGCGATTGCCGCCGTTTCCCTCGCTGCGAGGGGCGACGATGAGGGAGGCGAGCGCCGCAAAGCGTTGATTGGAGAGGCCGCCGACCTCCTCTATCACCTCTTGGTATTGCTCCTGGCGAGTGGGATCGATCCGTCCGAGGTTGGAGAAGAATTGCTGAGGCGCCACGGTTTGGTCCGTCCGGCGCACCTGTAGGAGGAAGCGCGAACATTTCTTGTTTTTTTGGAGGATTGCCTTTCATGTCATCGAACACCGCTTCGCGCCGGCCACGCCGTGCCGTGCCCCACGTCCGCGAGTTCCTCGCGGACAGCCTGACGCCGCTCGCCGTCTACCGCCGGCTGTCCTCTCTCTCCCCTCATCGTTTCCTGCTGGAGAGCGTCACCGGCGGCGAGCGGGTCTCCCGCTTCAGCTTCCTGGGGGCCGCGCCGCGGTTGATCTACCGTCTCTATCCCGACCGCCTGGAGGTGGAGCGCGCCGGCAAGCGCGAGAACCTGCCCGGCGAGCCGCTGGCCGCTTTGCGCGCGGTCGTCGGCGAGATCGGCGCCGAGCCCGGCCCCATTCCCTTCACCGGCGGCCTGGTGGGCTACTTCGGCTACGACCTCTTCCGCATGGTCGAGCACCTGCCGAACCGCCCTCCCGATCCCTTCGGTCTGCCCGTCGCCATCCTCGCCCGCTTCGATACCCTGGTGGTCTTCGACCACGCGCGCCAGCGGGTGCTCGCCGTGGCCAACGAGATCGAGGGGGAGCTGGACGTGGCGGACGCCGAGCGCCAGCTCGCCCGGCTGTCGCGGCTGCTGACCAAGGAGTCGGGCGGCGGCGGCGTCGCGATGCCGGGCTACGCCGTCAAGCCGGTGGCGACAGGGGAACCCAGCCTCGACGACGCGAGCTTCCGCGAGGCCGTGGTGAAGGCGAAGGAGCACATCGCCGCCGGCGACATCTTCCAGGTGGTGCTCGCCCGCCGCTGGAAGGTACCGCGGCGCATCGAGCCCCTGGCCCTCTACCGCGCCTTGCGCATGGTCAACCCGAGCCCGTACATGGTGCTGTTCGAGGTGCCCGAGGTCTCGCTGGTGGGGGCTTCGCCCGAGCTGCTGGTGCGCAAGCAGGGCCGGCACATCGAGACGCGGCCCATCGCCGGCACCCGCCCCCGGGGCATGGACGCCGAGGGCGACCGCAGCCTGGCCGCCGACCTGCTGGCCGATCCCAAGGAGCGTGCCGAGCACGTGATGCTGGTGGACCTCGGGCGCAACGATCTGGGCCAGGTGGCGGTGCCGGGCAGCGTGCGCGTGCCGACCTTCATGGAGGTCGAGAACTACAGCCACGTCATGCACCTCGTTTCGAGCGTCGAGGCCGAGCTGGCCACCGGCCGCGACGGGCTCGACGCCCTGCTCGCCTGTTTCCCGGCGGGCACCGTGTCGGGCGCACCCAAGATCCGGGCCATGGAGATCATCGACGACTTGGAACCGGAGGCCCGGGGTCCCTACGCCGGAGCCGTGGGCTACCTTTCCTACTCGGGAGACCTGGACACCTGCATCGCCATCCGGACCCTCGTCGTGCAGGAGAATGAGACCTCGATCACCGCCGGAGCGGGCATCGTGGCCGACTCCGACCCCGCGTCCGAGGCGAAGGAGACGGAGAACAAGGCGGCTGCACTGCTGTCCGCGGTGGCGCTCGCCGAAGAGCTGGAGGAAACGCTGTGATCCTCATGGTCGACAACTACGATTCCTTCACCTACAACCTCGTCCAGTTGCTGGCGGCGGCGGGGGTGGAGGTAAAAGTCCTGCGGAACGACGCCGAGAGCGCCGAGGCGATGCTGGCCCGCAAGCCCGCTGGCATCGTCCTGTCGCCCGGCCCCGGCCGGCCGGAAGACGCCGGCGTCTGCATCGACATCCTGCGCAGCCGGGCCCGCGTCCCCCTCCTGGGGGTCTGCCTCGGTCATCAGGCGATGGGCGTCGCCTTTGGCGCCACGGTGGACCGCGCGCCGCGCCTCATGCACGGCAAGACCTCGCCCGTGCGCCACGGCGACCAGGGAGTTTTCGCCGGTCTGCCCAATCCCTTCCAGGCCACCCGCTATCACAGCCTGGAGGTGAAGGAGACCACCCTGCCGGCGGAGCTGGAGCCCCTGGCCTGGGCCGACGACGGTACCCTTATGGGCATGCGTCACCGCGATCTTCCCTTCTGGGGCGTGCAGTTCCATCCCGAGTCGGTGCTCACCGGCTCCGGACCGCGGCTGCTCGCCAACTTCCTCGAGATGTGCAATGGCCATTGACGTCCGTTCGGCGCTGGTGCGCGTCACCGCCGGCGATCACCTGACGCGTGAGGAAACCGAAGACCTCTTCGGCCAGCTCATGGACGGCCAGGTGAGCGAGACGATGAAGGCGGCCCTCCTCGTCGCCCTGCGCATGAAGGGGGAGGCGGTGGCGGAGATCTCCGGCGCCGCCGCGGCCATGCGCCGGCGGTCCCTTCCCATCCCCCACCGGCGCCGGGAGCTGGTGGACACCTGCGGCACGGGCGGAGACGGCCGCGGCACTTTCAACATTTCGACCGCCGCGGCCCTGGTGGCGGCGGCGGCCGGCGCGTCGGTGGCGAAGCACGGCAACCGCTCCGTCTCCAGCCGCTCCGGCAGCGCCGACGTGCTGGCCGCCCTGGGGGTGAAGATCGAGATCGACCCCGACACCGCCGGCCGCACCCTGGACGCGGTGGGCATCACCTTCCTCTTCGCCCCCCTCCTTCACCCCGCCATGCGCGAGGTGATGCCGGTGCGTCGCGAGCTGGGGATGCGCACCATCTTCAATCTGCTGGGGCCGCTGACCAACCCGGCCGGCGCCCGCCGCCAGCTCATGGGCGTCTACATGGAGAGCCTGGTGGAGCCCATCGGCTACGTGCTGCGCGACCTCGGGGCCCTGCACGCCCTGGTGGTCCACGGCGACGGCCTGGACGAGATCACCACCACGGGCCGCACGCGGGTCGCCGAGGTGCGGGACGGCGAGGTGCGGATCTACGACCTCGAACCCGAGCGCTTCGGCCTGCGCCGGGCCGGTCTGGAGGAGCTGGCCGGCGGCACGCCAGAGGAGAACGCCGCCGCCGTGCGCCGCGTCTTCTCCGGGGAAGATCGCGGCGCTCTCTTCGACGTCACGGCTCTCAACGCCGGTGCCGCCCTCTACGTGGGAGGCGTCGCCGCCACCCTGGAGGAGGGTGTGGAGAAGGCCCGCGCGGCCCTCTCCTCGGGCGCCGCGGCGGAGAAGCTCGAAGAGCTGCGGAGCTTCGCCGGATGAGCCCGCCAGATATTCTGCTGCGCATCACCGAGCGCCGGCGCGAACGTATCGCCGAGTCGGGCGCGGCGGACGCGGACGGCTGGGCCGAGGGAGCTCCGCGCACCCCGGCCAACAACGCCTTCCTGGGTGCTCTGGGGACTCGCCGGAGATCCGGGCCTCCCGCCATCATCGCCGAAGTGAAGATGGGCTCGCCCCGCCTCGGCTCCCTGCATGGACGGGTGGACCCGGTCGCCCAGGCCCGGACGTACGCCGAGCATGGCGCCACCTGCCTCTCCGTGGTGGTGGAGCCCGACTTTTTCCACGGCGGCTATGACCTTCTGGCCGGCTGCCGCCAGGCTTCGGGGCTGCCCGCCATCGCCAAGGACTTCATCGTCGATCCCGTCCAGCTCCTCTGGGCTCGCGACGCCGGAGCCGACGCCATCCTGCTCATCGCCGCCCTCTATGAGCCGGCCGAGATGGCGCGCTACGCCCGTCTCGCCCGCGGCCTCGGGCTCGTTCCCCTGGTCGAGACTCACGACGCGGACGACATCGCCAAGCTGGGCGGCGAGCCGTGGGAGATGGTGGGCATCAACAACCGCAACCTGCGGACGTTCGACGTCGACCTCCAGAATTCAATCTCGCTGCTCGCCGGTCTGCCGGCCGAGGCGGTGAAGGTGGCGGAGAGCGGCATCCGTGACGCGCTCGACGTGCTCCTCCTGCGAGACAGCGGCTTCGACGCCTTCCTCATCGGCGAGACGCTCCTCCTGGCGCCCGATCCCGCCGCCAGGCTCCGCGAGCTTCTGGGACCGGAAGCCTGACATGGCCGTCAAGATCAAGGTCTGCGGCGTCACCAGCCCCTCCGACGCCTTGGCGGCGGCGGAATTGGGCGCCGACTACCTGGGGTTAAACTTCTACCGGGCAAGCCCGAGATATGTCGAGCCCGGGCGGGCGCTCGCGATCGCCGAGGCCGTGCGGAGCAGCTCCAGGAAGGTGCCGCTGGTGGGCGTGTTCGTCAACGCCTCCCGCGCCGAGGTGGAATCGATCGACGAAAGCCTGGATCTGGATCTGCTGCAATTTCACGGCGACGAGGAGCCCGGCTTCGTGGCCCCGTTCGCCGGACGGGCGATCAAGGCCTTTCGCGGGCTGCCCGGCCCGGACGAGCTCGTGGCCTGGGACGCGGTGTGGGGGATTCTGATCGACGCTCCTCACGGCACGCTTTACGGCGGCACGGGGGCGGCCTGGGACTACGGGAGGGTCGCCTCGATCGCTTCGGACCGGCGGCTGTTCCTGGCCGGCGGCTTGGGACCGGACAACGCGCGGCAGGCGGCGGAAAGTGTAAGGCCCTATGCCATCGACGTCTGCTCTCGGGTGGAATCGCGGCCAGGAAGCAAGGATCTCGAGCTGCTGCGACGGCTCTTTCAGGAGGTGAGGCATCATGGCGAGACCCAAACCCCTCCCTAATCCGGAGGGTTATTTCGGCCCCTATGGCGGCCGTTTCGTGCCGGAGACGCTGATGGCGCCCCTGGCCGAGCTGACCCGCTTTTACGACAAGGCGCAGCGCTCCCG
>Ga0134121_10000776_pt1 | contig 33321 bp, 49 predicted proteins | sample KB301_FD_96463 | JGI IMG/M metagenome (GOLD analysis project Ga0134121, IMG submission 96463) | Terrestrial soil microbial communities without Nitrogen fertilizer from Kellogg Biological Station, Michigan, USA - KB3-0-1 | ecosystem: Environmental > Terrestrial > Soil > Unclassified ...
AATCGACACCACAGGCGATTGCTTCAAGCGTATCACTACCCTTAAAGTTCACAAGGTGCGCAAGACCACCAATCATAGCAGATTCATGAGAAGAAACTCCTCGTGCTCCAAAATCATGAAGCTTGAAATCAATTTCAACATCTGGATTATCTGCAGTCTTTTTGAGGTAAGCATAAATAAGTTGCTTGATAAACCAACTTTGAGAACTAACAGTGGTTCCGTACCATACAGCACGAAGAAGTTGTGTTTCAACCCATGAAGCAATCCATGGAAAACGTGTATCTGTCGATTCCACGCTAAGCAACAAATTGTGAGTTGGAACAACCGTACCTTCTGGTACAGCACGAATCCGAATTGGAAGACGACCTTCTAGCTCCGTCGCAACAGTATACCATTCGTCACATGCAAAGAAGTCTCGACCGAAATGTTTCAGAAGAAATTGCTGCGCCTCTGAAACCATATCAACGGTAACACGTTGCGTAAGATATTTCTTCAAAAGATATTGAAGTCCAAAAAACACAGTCTTATTATAGAGAGGGTGTTCTTTATCGTTCCCGCGAGACTCTGTGTAACCCTTGATGTATGTTGTTCCAGCAGGGTAAAGCAAATGATGACTTTGCTTGTAGCTGTCGGTGTGTAGAATTAAATTGTCGCTAACCATATTACTTACCCTCCTTTTTCGATTGCTTTTTTGTATGTGAAATCATTACATTTGCGCCCGAGCACAATTTTCGAGCGAACTCTCCATTATGAGTATTAAGTAGAGCATTCAATAAAACTTGATGTTCGTCCACAATTTGATTGGCTAGATTTTCTGAACCAAGGTCAAACCAACGAACTTCGCAAATGTCATCTGCTGCTTTTGGAGGTCCAAAAGAATATTGACCGGCAAAGAATACCGTTTTGATTTTGTCAGTCTCCTGTCGATAACGCCAGTCGTCTATTTTGAATGAACCTATGTAGTGCATAGTGTCAATAGAGAGTCCAGTCTCTTCATGTACTTCACGTTTAGCATCCATCTCAAAACTGTCGCTGTCCGGAGTTGAGAATCCGCCAATAAAGCAATACTTCTCGTTGCCTTCTTTTCTTCCTAATAGAATCCGATTTTGTTCATCGAGGATTGCAATGTCAACAGTTGTAATTGCACTTGGGAATCGGTTTTGAGTTGACCAAATAACTCCTTGACGAAAAAAGGGCGAATTGTTTACTAATTTTCCGATTGTTGAACGTCGTTTTGACCCACCAGTTTGAGAGTTTGGTTCCAATTCGACTGTTGGTTCTAATTCAACCGTAGGATATTTGCCCTTATAGTGCGGAATAAAACTATCACGAGAACCATAAATTGCAACCGATTGCGTCGGACTCACAACCATTGAAATTGAATCGTCTAAACTTTTTGACCAATTATCATCGGACTTTTGGTCTTTGACATATAGGACCGTGACATTTTGGAAATAAATTTAGAATCATTTGTTTGCGACTTTCAAAATCCAAAGGATTTCTAATAGTGCTGACGGTCGGAGCAATTCCAAGAAAAACCACAACCTTTGAATGATTGTCAATAATACTTTGAATCATGTACTTGTGACCATCAGTAAGCTCATCAACTTGAAACCTTCCAATCAAAATTCCTACTGAGTATCGTATTCTCTTTGGCTTAATGTCCATTTCGATTCTGATGTTCTGTTATTTGAAACGCCCATTGTATGAAATCATTTGCGCTCTTGGTTCTTTTTGCATAATTGCAATCAGAACAACAAGCTACGCAATTCTCTAAAACGTATCCAATGGAATTATCCATTCTGTCAATTCCATTGTAAAGATAAGTCTCGCCCGTTTTACGGTTAAGAAACGAGTTGGATTCCGTTCTTCCGCAATAATAACACGATTGTTTTAAAAATGATTCAAAATCCTCTCTAGTTAAATCAAATGTGTGCCCTCGTGTCTTAGCGTTACTTTTGTAATTGTTATACAAGTCCTTTGGACCGAGATATTCTATTGATTTTCTAACTTGAATTCTACAACCACAACTCTTGTTGTTGCCTGACGTTAAGCAGCTTCCTATAACCTCTACTATTTTATTGCAATCGCATTTGCACTTCCAAACAGAGTGCTCTTGTTCAAATTTAGCTACTTCTAAAACCGTTAACGCACCAAATTTTCGTCCATATAAATCAACAAAAGAGTGGGCACATTTTCCACGATTACAACTTGAATTATCACTTCTTAAAACCTGATAACCCCATCGCCTTACGATATTTCCACATTCACATCTGAAAATTGATTTTATACTACTTATTGGAAGAGGAACTTCAATCACAGTCAATCTTCCGTAAATTTCTCCTACTTTTATCATACTCTCATTTTAGAAAGTATGAACTTGTGTCTTATATCCGTGTATCTATCGACACTTGCTCTTCGGTTACAGCCTCTTGATTCATGCAAACCTTATCAATAAACTGTTGCATGAATCATCACTAGTTAATAATTACGCACAAAACTCAGAAGTGTTTCAACTTTCTGGTTCTTCTGGTTCTACAATCAGGTCTGTAAAGTCAATGTCTTTATACCATCCAAAAGTATTAGCAGTTTTTTTAGCATGGCAATTGTGACATCGCACTTCACATTTTCTTATCTCCGCTTGAATGCACTTCCAAGAATAGGTATTCTGAATCATTCTGGAAACATTCATCGACTTGATACCTCGTACATGGTCAAATGAAAGACAGACGGGGTCGTTCAGTCCACAATCGACACAAGGATGAGACATAAGATAACCGAGAACTCGACGACGAAGTTCGTTTGTTCTCTTATTTACTCCATTGTTTCTCTTAAGTTTTTGACAGGTGATGCAACGAAGGATATATCCCTTGAGTTTGAAAAAACTCTCATCATATTCGAATCCACAATCGGAACACGTTAGAAATGGCATGAAGGATAGTTTCCATAACTATCCTTCTGTTTTAGAAGCCCACTCTAATCTCCTTTATCTCTTTCTGTAAATCGTTCCAGCGAGATGTTATTGTTTCGATTTGTTTGCGTAAGGTAAATCTGCTAATCCACGATTTAGACTTAAGTGCCCACAATTCATCATTTAGAGTGCGCTGCTCTTGAATCATTTTATTTCGTTTAATGAGATTACAATGGGAGCACTCTCCATATTTTTCGTCACCTGTTTCCAAAAACTTCAATGTTTGAAGCCGATTCTTAAATTCAAAAATGGAATTAAATCGTAGCCGTTTTGTATGTCCAGCCGGACATTGAGCAATAAGACGAAAATTAGAATCGACCCAATAAAGACTTCCATCTTCCTCCTTTGATGAAATTCCAATAAACCATTCTTGTTCACTTTCAAAATGAAGTTCAACAATTGCTTCCGGACCAAACATTCTTTCCAATTGAACAAGTGCTTCTTGAGCAAGCAATTTTTCTTTCTCAAGCTTCGAAGCTCTGTCAAACTTTTCTTGTTCTTCTATGCGTTTATCAATAATTTCCAACAAGGTCATTCGAATTTCTCCCTTGCATAATCAACTACTCTTGGGAATCGAGGAATGCCAGATGGAGTCAAGTTTTGAAAGCGACATGTGGCGCTACTGCCAATATAATCACTCTTATTGTTGAGTAACTCAACACATGTCTCATACGACCGCTTGATGTTACTGTTGAATGTGACACTCCCATCAGTTAAAGTCATAAATCCGGCAGCACCACTCCAATTTCCAAGACCTTCACCAATATCGACAATTGTATATTCGCTGTCGATAAATTCTTTACGCTTCAACAAATTATGGGTGCGCTTATTTTCATAAGGCGCATCAAGACGAACCATCTGTCCTTCAAAACCTTCTTCCAACCAACGCTCATACAAATCGTCTAAATATTCATCGTTCTCAATTTTATGAGTTTCTACAATCACAACAAACGGATTGAAGCCACTAAGAAGACGATAAATTTTATCAGTGCGTTCTGAAAATTTGTCTTTGGACACTAAATCATAAACCCAATATTCCATTTGACGACCACGTTCAATGTCTTCGTCAGTCGGTTTCAATTTTCGAACAATACTAGTCAAGCTATCGAAATCGCTTTTGAATTGACTGGCGTATAATTCACCATCAAAAACAAGTGAAGGGTCCTTTTCAAATAGCGGTTTTAATGCGTTGAAGATATGAGGTACGGCAAGTATCGGTTTTCCCTTACGAGTCCACAATCCATCCTTACGAGCAATACAGCGAATTCCATCAAGTTTTGGTTGAGCGTAAACCCCATTTGAATAATCCACTTTCTTGAGATGCTCACCATGAATTTTCGCCAACATTGGTTCGACATAAGCAGTCTCATTATCGCCAAGCAGGTCCAAACTCTCTACATAATCCTGTTCCAACTTCTTACGACGCTTGGCAACCGCCTCAGACATCGCCTGTTCCTCTGGAGAAGTTTCATTTGCCTTGCCTATATTCTTGCCTTGACAGGTGGTCCATTCACTAGTCGTTTTCTTGCCGTCTTTTTGGCCCGAGACAGTTCGATACTTATTGCCATCAATCTCAATATTCCACTGTTGAATGGCACCAGTTGAAGTGGTCTTATAAATAGTCGGTAGTGATGTCATGTGTGTAGTCTATGTAATCTATAGCGTTTTTCAATCTATCTTCATAACATCCGGAAACAATCCAAAAGTTCAATTTGCGGCTAATTAATTCCGACTTTATTCGGCAAAAGTGCTCTTTACGGCGATTTGGAAAATCTCTTTGAGTATCCGCAACCCATGGAACGTCGATGTCCATAAGCAAATACAAATCATAATTCTGACGATGATTTTTCTCGATAATCCACTCCGGACATTCATCGAAATACAACTCACTCCAAATTTGAGTCGTTATCAACTCAGTATCTGAAATAAAAATTTTGGAATCCATTGAAGCGTTCTGAAGAAGCCGATGTTCTTCATTATGAAGATGTCCTGCCGCAATCGAACTGATGTCCTCTATCGTTAACTTTCGTTTGATATCTTCACAATAAAGACGACCAAATTCTTCATTCCAAAGACAGTTATAATGCTTTGCAAGTTGTGCTGCCAACATCGTCTTTCCGGTGCTCTCCGGACCCATTAATGCTATCTTTTTGGTATAGTGAGGCTTGACGACCGTTGGTAAATATTTCCAATTTTTGAGTGGACTGTTTCTAACTTTCGTTCCAGAAATTGGGATACGTGTTCGATGAATGTCAATTGGAACGTGAGGAATTCCAAGACATTTAGCAAATGTATCTCCGTAATTTTCGGAACTAAAAAGAACCGTTCTATCTGGTGCATTACTGTTCACAATGTCTATCCAGATTGGCCAAAAGTTTACATCATCTTCTGGTAAATTTGGAGCATTTGCTGGAACATGTTTGATAATGATATGCTCGTTACCTTTGTAATGCTTCTTGAGCCATGAATAACGAAGAGCACCATCAATCGGCTCATCATCTCTAGAACAAACAAGTACGTAAATCTTATTGCAACGCTTGGACGATTCTTGAATGAGATAATCATGACCAAACGTGAACGGCATAAATTTGCCGACAATTACTCCTACGTCTAATCCCATATCAATTCCTTTTTTGTAGTTTCAAGAATGTGGTCGATTGTCGCATGAATGTTTCGAACCTGTTCTTCCTCACAAAAATGTTCGCTCATATTGAATTGTGAACAGTGGTCCCACTTAATGTAACCGTCAATGAAAACTTCGCCATCTTCGAAATTTTCAGTGTAAGAATTTGCTGGTCGTGGAAGATTATTGTCATATAAAGGAATATCAGAATCACCAATAGCACGAATTCGTTTCGCAACAAAGTCCATCCAATGAGGACCGAAATCTGCATGTTTAACGGTATACTTAATCATAACACCAAAAAATCCGCCATCGGATTCAAAGATTCTATGCCAAATAATTTTGTCCATCATCTTCCGTACTCCTATTCCATTCTCTCAAGCCAAAAATTGCTATGATTAAAAACAAGGCATACGTTAGAGCAGAAGTGTACAATCCTTGATATGAAAACATTCCGATATGAAGAACATCAATCAAAATCCAATAATACCAATTCTCAATTTTCTTGTAAACACAAAGCGTGTTTGCCATAACACTAAAAATAACTAAGCCAGCATCAAACATGGGAATCGACCCGCCAATCCGATATAATATCCACATCACCACAAGCCATGCCGTAATTTGCGGATAGATGTATAGGCTTCCTAAATAGGTTATGGGCAACGAATCGTCTTTATTGGCCTTGTGCCATTTCCACCATCCTTGAATGGATTGAAGAATGAAGAATATTTGAATGCACATGTCTCCATAGACTCGCTTACTTCCAAGAATGTACACGAATCCAAGAAGAGAAATAATTCCGGTCCACCAGCAGGAAACTCGCGCACGTATTGTCAATACGGCACTAATAACTCCAAACAGAAGTGCAATCCACTCAACAATAAGCATTACATTAATGTCAATTCGTTTTCATCATCGACAAAAACAAGAATTGGCTTATACTCATCATTCAGTTCTTCTTCCGGGATGTCACAAAAGCACATGATGATTATTTTATCTCCTATTTGAACGAGACGAGCAGCAGCACCATTCACGCAAATAGTACCCCTTACGTTTGGAATGGCATAAGTCTCAAATCGTTCTCCATTCGAGATATTCGCGACTAACACTTTCTCGTATGGATGAATATTGGCAGCTTCAAGCAATTTTTTGTCAATTGAAATGGACCCAACATAATCCACACTTGAATCTGTAACGGTCGCTCGATGTATCTTGCTTTTAAGAATGGTTAGTCGTCTCATGCTTCAACTCCAAAAAACGTTCTTGCAAAAATAGAAAACATATCTGCAGGTTCATAATTTGCAGATGGAATTTCTCCAATATTTATAAGTGTTGATAAAACCCTTTTCCAGTCTCTATTTGGGTCGAAGTTTGCCTTATCATCAATCAAAATGTTGAAGTAGAATTTGCCGCTGTTAAACTGGGCGTGCGGCTGGTTTATTACCTCTGGATTTTCATTGACATAATCAAACTTGATGTTGTTCTCTTTCAGCCAATCGAGTATTGGACCAATGTCTTTATCATAACTTGAGGTCCAGAGAACAAGAATCATGTCTGAACGCATTGTTAAAAATTTCAATACGTCTTTCGCATACGGGAAAAAAGTCTTTTCGTTTTCTGAATAGCCAGTCTTGGCATCATACGATGTTGGGATAATTGTACCATGAAGGTCGATGACCCAGTAGAGTCTATCCCATCCTCGTTCCTTCATTTGAGTAAATGCAACTTCAATGTTTTTCATGTTAATGATACTTTACGACGAATCTTGTTAATTTGTTTCCATCTGCCTCATAACGAGCCATAAGCTCTCGAATAAGAACTAAGTCTGTTGTATCCCATCCTTCACCTCGCACTCTCGTGATGAAATCGTTCATCTGATTATAATCTAAAACGAAATAAACACCATCAATGTCCTCCAAAAATTCGATTGTTTTGGAAGACATGAAGTAAAAACCTTGCTCTACATCTTTCTGTTTAAGATAGTCAGAACAATCTGCTAAAGCAGAACAGGCATATTTTGTTAGATTAAAGTCTGGAAAACAGACTTTGCAGCTATAAGACCACGTACCATCATATTCTGCTGTTTTATAGTATTCTTCAATGCATCCAGAAAAAGAATAACCCATTTGTATTTATCGTTTGTAATCAATCACATTCAGCACGACCTCCATTGTATGCATAAGGACCGTTCCTGCCTATTTTATCATCACTTCCGTAATGATACCCCGGTTCTCCATACCAAGTCTCACCATCACCACAACAATCGCAGACAGCACAATTGGTATCAGGATTATCTTTGATGTACTTCAATATTACATCGACACCGTGTTGACCATATTCCACAAGTGTTATGGTATCGACTTGATGAATATTTGTGAAGCCGGTTTGCTGACAATGATTGCAGTTCATGATGTCCAGAATTCTTTATAACGCTCAAGACCACCCTTATACAACTTATCAAACAAATCGCTGTAAAATGGTTGACCGTCATTGTCAACGACCTTTTCAAGTTCCGGTTGTGGTTTGAACGTTAAATCCAACTTGATATGTCGAGGCATATAACCATCACCCGATTCTTCTGCTGCTTCACAAATGGCATCTACTTTACTTTCAGATTTCTCTTTATCGTTGAATTCGTAAACATCTTCCATGTCCCACAATTTTGGCAGAAGCCAATCAATGAATTCTCGATTCGTCTCAAATGGAAACCAAAAACTCCAACTCTCGCCTTCATTATCGTTGTGTTCGGTCAATGATACGAACATTCTCTCTTTTGATTTTTTCATGTAACCTCCTTAATTCAAGTTTTTTCTTACGCTTCAATTGTCTTAGTGTAGGATTATTTCGATAGACCCAAAGACTATTGACAGAATTCCAAGATTGAGCGTCTCTTATATTTTCTCAGCAATTTACGCCGCAACATCTTGTTCTAATGTCAGTTGATTTTTGTCTATAACAGGTTGGTCCAAAAGAGTAGTGTTTTCTTTAAACCAATCTCTGACCGTTACATCATTTTCGGCACCATACATAAGTTCGTCAGCAAAATCTACCGACATCACATAACCTGATTCAATTTCACCTGTCGCAGAGTTAAAGTTTGGCCATTTTTGCGGATGAATCTCCGTAATATCAGATTCGCTCACGATGTCTCCGCTACTATCAGAGAAAATATCATGAATGTTTCTGTTTACAACCTCTACCGCTTCTTCGGGAGAAGAAGCAAAAACAGGAACATCAAACGAAATGGTTGCTCTATATGGTCGTTTCATTTCAGTCTTAATAAAATTTCAATCGCTTGCTCAATACGATTTTCTGTAAATCCAATTTTAGAATCTATATGAACAAAATGATTCGATAAATGCTCCATGTCTGAGCAATCATCAATGATAACAAAGTTTATCGTTTCTGTTTGTTGGTCAAGCCATTGTTGTATTTCTCGACCACGAGGAACTGCTTCATAAAGACCACTCTTTGTTTCAGATGGTAGTCTAGTAAGGTCCGGAGTAAAATCTATCAATGGAGCACTGATGCCCCACAGAGAAAATATTGTTCTCATTTCCAATAGACCACAAAATCTCCATGAACTACTTAAAACGATGCTTGCATTTGTTTCATCTGTCAATTTATTCAATGCTTGAACACATTCCTCCTTAGGAACACAATATCCTCTTAGACCATCTACATATCGCTCTCTCAAAGTATTGCGCGTAACAATAACACCATCAATATCCAAGAAGATAATCTTCATAGAATTTGCTTCTTATAATAAGGTATGTTCTTCGCTCTTCGCTCTTGTTCTTTTTGCTTTAAATTCCAAGCACGAACATCATCAATGCTTTTAAATCTATTGGCAAATTCTTCCATTGTGAAAGAAGAGCCTGTTACTGGCATGTTGCTGGCATATTTGCCGTACCTATTATATTCTTTAATCCTATGATAGACAGGAAAAAATCTATAATAGGCGTACTCCACCACATACAGATTGGAAGAAACACTACTGTAAGTAAAACTATAAATAACCCTAACCCTAAATTTCTTCATCAATAATAATTTCTAGTTGGACGTTTGCGTTTTGCATCAAAGCTGATTCCAAGAAATTCCTCTAGAAGCACAGGCTTAAGGTCCGTATGTTCGACAGCAAGCAGTCTATAATCCGGAGCACCAGAATAGAATGGAAATTCTCCCGTTCGATGAGCATTGTTATGAAAATGACCATGAACATTGCACACAACGTCTTCTGGCCATTTTGATTTCTCAACAGGCACATGAGAAAACAGGATGTCATCCATCACCAGAGACTCCAGCACAAGCTTGAATCCTGAACGCAGATAAAGCGATGTAGGCTTTTCATCATGATTGCCACGAATAAGAATCCAGTTTCCCGGAAGCTGATTCATAATCTCAGTTAGACGCTTCTCTTTTTCTGTACCAAAAATAACATCTCCAAGATGGATAACGGTATCCTCCGGATTAATCATTGATTTGCAATTCTCAATGATTAGTTCAGTAAAATTCTCCGGACGGTCGCCCCACTCAATCAAACGCTGATGAAAATAATGTGTATCAGTGATAATATATGTTTTCATTTAACCTCGTTCGAATCCAAATTGATATTTCGTATGATTCCGTTTTTATCTTCGTATGTCACATTGTAATGCACACTATGATTTTCATCTGACCATTCATTCATGACGGTACCTGTTATATGAGTACCGACAACATGAAGCGTATCTCCAATCTTGAATTTCGGATTAGCATCTTCATCGAGTTTTCTTCTACTGCAAGAACATACTAAAAGAATCAAAATCACAATGAACAATTTATTCATACGGAAATCTGTGTATATAGTTTCTAAAAATTTGCCGGTCTATTCCCGGCTGTCATTTGACGTAGTCATGCGCGATGCTGCAGACTTCGGCTCCACCAATCAAAAATTCACTTCAAACTTCGCAAAAATATTTCTTGGCACCTGAACAAAGTATGCCGGTAATCCATTTAGAACATACCCGCTGGTGAAATACCTTCGGTCAAAAAGATTGTTCATACGAACCATCAGTTTTACGCTTCTCATAATCAAATAAGAAACTTCACCATTGAATATAACAAATGATGGAACAGTTAAAGAATCCGTCATTGTATTATCCAAGTATGATTTTGAGACACCTTGCGATTCCAATGTCACATTGAGCGGACCTATAACTTGATAAGTCGCAAATACGTTTCCGGTCCATTCCGGAGTAAGAAGTGGTGAAACGTTATTATATGTAACACCATCATAATCAGTAGTATAGCTATTAATTCTTGCATGAATATAGCTTATGTTTCCACCAAATTTCAGTCGTTCTATTTCACACTGTCCATCTAATTCGATTCCTCTTCGATAAGATGATTCCACATTTTTCCTGAGAGGAAGACCGATATAACTCAATTTGCCAATGGGAGCTATCTCGTTATGAAACTGCATATTGTAAAGCGACAAATGCGTTGTAAATCTATGAGAAGAATATGTAAGACCGGTTTCAATATCCGTGACCTCTTCCGGTTTGACTTTATCGAAATCAACTATCTCACTAACATTAGAAGTGTCGATATTATCATACCCTTGAAACAAGTCATTACGTGCTGGCTCTCTTGTGGTATGGCCTATCGAGGCATACGCTACCAAATTCTCTGACGCACCAACAGTGAGACCAATGGAAGGATTAATAAAACTCCATGCTTTATCTTGCATTCGAATCGGCTGATTAGGGTCAGACTGATATCTGAAAAAAACGTTACGCTCTTGTACGTCACCGAAGAACGAGACACTTTTGTACTTAAGTGTCGTCCTTGCAAACATACCTACCTCCTTCTTGAAGCCGGTATTGTCATACAATCCGATATTTTGTATTGATGATGTGTGTTCCCGACCGTATGTATTTGCATGAAATCCGATATTCGTATTTACGGATTCAGATGGTGTCCATGCAAAGTCTTCCATCAGTCCTAACCAATTCGACCGAAGCGCAAAATCTTCTAGTGTTGCAGAATCCAAACGAACACCGTAATGACCTGTCAGATAAACATAATATAAGCTAGATGTTAATGTGGAATTTGAAGATGTTATACGAACATCTTGCAATTGAGCCAAATGTTGCGTAAAATCATCTTGTTCGCTGGCGGTCAAATAGTTTGTTCGTGGGTCTTGATTGATGTCAGTCAAAGACGTTGCCAAATAACCCATTCCATTTTGAACGTGTCCTGAAAAACCAGTAAACTTTGTAAGACCATAATCGCCCTGATAAGCGGTACTGATAAACAAGGAACCACCTTTGTTGAAGGTGTTATACTTGTATCCATCGGAGCCATCTTGAGAATACCGGACGTACATTCCAACATGACCACTATCCATTACATTCGAAAACGAAGCTGCAACTCGATACGAATTGAACGCTCCATAATTCACTTCTAATTTTCTAGAATCTGGTGCAAATACGTTTTGCGATTCATAATTGATGCTTCCTGCAAATGAAGCAACTCCATTAGAAGCCAAACCAACTCCGCGTTGAATTTGAATAGAATTAATGTTGCTCAAGAAATCCGGAAAGTTGGAGAAATACACGCCTTCATCTTCTGATTCATTTAATGGCATACCATTCAATGTCATATTTATCCGTGTTTGGTCCAAACCTCTCAATCGGAAGTATGCGTATCCATTGTAGGAACCAGCATCAGTATAACTTGTGATGCTTGGTGTTGTACTTAAGAATAAGGGCATTTCTTGCCCAAACGTTCGTTCTTGAATTGTGTTGTTCGGAACGTTTATTTTCGTAATCGGAACGTCGTCTCCTGCTCGAACGCCTGTTACAATAATTTCTTCAGAAACGTGACGAGATGTATCTTGTGCAAGCACAATTGATGGTAGAAACAAAAACGCTGCAAGTAACAACCACTGTATTTTCATCATAATCACTTTTACTGCATGCATTTACAATAATCAGACCCGCAAACATAAGAAAAATCTTCATCTCCATGTGGCCTGTCGGCAACAAGTTCAAATTCGGAAGGATTATCCTGTATTGTTTGAATAAACGATGGGCCGCGCACTACACGTTTAGCAAGTGTGGTTCTATTTTTCCACACTTGTCCGATTTCAATTTTCTGTTCCATATTCAATTTTGCCAGTTGGGTAATACTTCATACTTTCATTCCATTCTCTCTCATATCGCAATTGTTTACGTACAAGAGCCAGCCAACCCCAATTACGTTTGACAAATACGAAAAACGCAATCAACGCTATCACATAAAATGCTGTTAAATCAGTGTCCATTCCTATTCAAAAGATTGTAACGCTACATACAAGAACCCAGTATGATTTAGTTCCCTCAAATCATACTGGGTCAAACATTTAAGCAGTTGTGCTTTTGGATTCTTTAAGATACGCAATACGTACTGATAGAACGAAACTATTTAGCTATGTATACTCTCGGTTTAGATATTTCCACCAGTGTCATCGGCATTGCCATTCTCGATATGACAGGGAAAATCGTAAAACTTGAATTTTTGAATTTCCATAATGTTGAAACCCTCTTCGAAAAAATCAAGCTCTTCAAAGAAAAAATGATTAACATCGTTCAGAAATATCCAATTTCTAAAATTGCTGTTGAAGAGGCACTACAAGGTTATGGTGGAGGAAGTAGCGTTCAAATCAGAACTATGCTATCAGAGTTCAATGCCATTTGTCGTTATGTCATTTGCGAGCAATTTGAAAACAGCATTCCAATAACACTCCTCAATCGTCAATCCATCATTGCATTCATTCGAAAACACATGGGCTGGACCATTAAAGGGAAAATGCAGAAAAAGCAATTGGTCAAACATTTCTATAAAAGAAAGCTGTATGATTTTCCGCTCAAACCACGAGCAAAGACCCCGATAAAAGAAAGTGAAGACATGGTGGACGCTTGGGCCGCTGCATTATGCCTTGTGATGCAATGAAAGTGTTTGAAATGTCATTTGCCGTTTGAAGGACATTCATGCGGCAATTAGAATTGAATTAAATCGCTTATTAGTAACTTCGGTAATCGTGGTCATATATACAATATGACACATGAAACTGAAATTATCATACTTGACCTATTTAAACGTGGATTGAACCCTAATGAAATTGGAAGAAAATTACACATAAGTCCGGTTCGAACAGTTCGTCCATTATTAAAATCTAAAGGATTAATTGCTCCCTCTGGAACGCATTTTACGAATCACGATTTTTTTGACACACTCACAGAACACTCTGAATATTGGACTGGGTTTCTATTTGCAGATGGACATATTGCAAAACAGAAAAACAGAAAGCCAAGAGTTCAACTGGCGTTAAATGCATCGGACAAAGAACACCTTATTAAATTCAAAAATGATTTATCAGCTACACAGAAAATATCGCGCTCTTTCAATGAAAACAAAACAACTGGAAAATACAGTGAGGAGTGCAGAATAAGGATAACCTCAGAACAGATTTGCAAAAAACTAAAAGAGTTTGGAATGGATACTCCAAGCCTTATGCGAGTGTCATCATTTGAATTGTCAAACTCCAAACATTTTTGGAGAGGAATGATTGATGGTGATGGCTGTATAGGTTATTGCAACGGCTATCCTCGCTTAACTCTTGTTGGAGGAACGAAACTATTGGAGCAATTCAATGAATTTTGTGCTAATCACAATATAGCCACAAGCAAGTTGTATATTAGTAAAGGAAATCCGGAAGAATTCAGGCGCGTTATATTTCAAGGTGGTAATATGCTAAAGCTTCTTGAAATTTTGTATTCACAGTCGAACATATCTCTTGTTAGAAAACACAAATTGGCGATTCAGATAATTCAAAATTCAGAATGCTAATTTTGGCTGTGTTGAAAATCTGACAGCCAATCATATCGGTTTCTGTTGTCTGCGTAATGGGCAGCATCATAGCCTTTTATGAAATCAATAATTTCGCGCCGTTTTGTGTTTTGATAGAGATAGTCTATTCCTGTACGAATACCCTTCTTAGAAAAGCCTATGTCAAGCAGGTCAGACATGTCTTCTAATATTTTGTCGGAAATTACTTCAAAAGCAGCCTCTTCTTTAACTGATTTTAAAATATAAACGTATGGGTCAAGATAATGCTTTAGGGCTGGTAACATGGTTCTTTAGAAGCTGTCTCCATCGTAATAAAAATCATCAAAGTTGTCATTATCGTAGGCCGATAGTCTTCTCACATCCTCTTCTGTTATTTCAGCCGTACAAGTTTCACATGACAATTCGTAATTGAGGTCTGCATTAAAATTCCAACAACCACATCGAGAACACTTCTCAACATCGGCCATAAATTCATCCAAACTCTTTTGGTCCACAGAAGCTATAATCCCAATTTCTTTTAAGGCTTGCTTAATCGTTATCTGGGCACCTATCAGTTCTTCCAGAAGGTTGTCTTTTTCTTCTTTGTTGAGAACGTGTTTTTCTGAAATCTCTTTAGATATTTTCTTCGACATGTTTAATGGTTATAGAATTGATTGTATTGAGTGAACAGAATTTTTGAAAGGCCGTGTTTTTAAATTTGAGTGTATAGAACAGATGGACCACACAATGATTGCTTTCCAGAACAGACAAATCTTGCTCTGGAAAAATAGAAATAGGTCTCACCCAATGGTCAAAACTTATTTCGACCAGACGCTTCCTCTTTCTCTCTTTGCATATTTTTTTGAAATGATAGGAACGCTCAAATTCTACGTTGACCTCTTCAACAAAAATATCATCACTACTTCGTATTTCTAATACAACTCTCATAGCTTACATATTGCGCTATTTTGATTTTCGTTTTATTTGACACAATAAAAAGCGCACCTATCAAAAGATGGTGCGCCTTCGACAAGACGTATGTTGCAATCAGTACATCGAGTCGTTACATGCTTGAATAAAACCCAAGCATTTATTGCATTAGCTTCTCGCCTGTTCCTTTGCGATAACGCTTGCCCTTTAATGCGATTGCATAGTTACGGCCAACGATACCATCAAATACGTGGTCTGTCCTGAACTGGGTCAAACCAAGAGACTCCCCTATATCGCGAACCTCTCGGCGCGTAAAAGGTCGTCTCTGCGGAAGTTCATCTACGATGTCTTTCTGCGTCTTCCCAAGTCTATAGACCTTCCGACCATCAGTAGTTTGCGGTGATGGTATCCACCGATTACTTCGATTGATATTCCGGCCAGACTTAGTTCGAGAAGATTTAGAAACGATTTTATTGCTCATTGTTTTATTGTCCTATTGTAATAACGACCTCACGCCATGTTAACCAATGCGTAAGCCTACTTAAATCAACTTCAAATTGTTTGCCAACTAACAACCAAACAACCATCCAAAATAGATGTCAAGTTCCAAATAACGAAGTCATACACAAGTTACCCACATGTCACCACAAATTTCCACCTCTAACAGAAACACAATAAACCCTAATAAAGACTTATAAACATGCAAAAGTTTTAAATGCACTATAATACTACTTCAATCTGAAATATCTTGTTGTATGAAATATTACTAAGATATGGTCAAGGCAAATTATCCAAGGAGAAGAGCGCCATTCTGAGGTGCGTTATTTACGTTTTCATCAAAACGATTCGTCTGAGAAAGACCTCCCAATACAACTTTGACACCTTCTTTGAGTAAGGTGTTTAAATTTGATTGTGGGATGTTTGTTCCAATTCCAAATCGAGAAGTATTGCTGCTCACAACTTCGTAAGAACCATCATTGGTTACACGGAGAGTGACTTGCTCGCTTATTAGTTCGTTAGTATACATACGTTTATTTATTTGTTGTTTGTGAGTACGTCTTTGCTGCGTTTAAGAACTAAAGTGATAAATCGTACTCGTTCTTCATAACTTAGTTGTCGATTCAACTCTTCCACAAAATTGTTTTTACTGACAAGATGTCGTTTGTGTTGAACTGCTGCATCAAATGCATTATTGATACTTCTGAAAAAATCATCTTGGTCCACTTTAGACATCTTGTCCAACGCATTCAAAGCAGAAATCGCTCGTTTGGAAGACGGCAAATCCGAATTGACATCTCCATCAAAATGGTCCCCGGTTCTTCGATATTCCAGAACGTCGCTCATATCCACATCAATAAAACACTTCTCTTCAAATCCTGTTGTATCGACAATTGGGATTTTCTTGCTTGCGGAATCCTCTTCGTTTTCTATTTCTTTTTTCGGTTCATTCCCTTCGGTATCACCGAAAAAATCCCTCAAATCACCTGAAAATTCTTGAAGCACAGAAGACGCTGCAGTTTGAAGTTTTACGTTCTCTTCCAGATAGCGTTTATAATGTTCGCCACTAATAACCTCCTCAACATCATCATAAGATGTTGATGGGTCTTTTAATGCAACCTCGACCATCGTTCTTTGACGGCTAAGCGGAACATTTTCTCGAAGTTCTTCCAGCACAATCTCTTTGGTCCTTTTTGTTGGAAGACCAAATCGAAGCATATTTTTCAAGTGTGGGTCAGTAATCATAATATAATTACTCTCCAAATTACAGAGTTCGCAACATGCTCATATTTGATTGATACTCTCGATGGTTCATAATTGGGACCAAAGAAATACCGGTTAACTCTTCAATCTTCTTCAAATACGGATGATAGATGGCATAATGATTATTTCCAAAAATCTCAATGCGGTAATAAATATTATCGCTTCGCTCAATGATGTCTTGGACTTCCATTACAACACTATCTCTATGCAAAGAAGTGTATGGTTGCGCGTGAAGCAACATGTAATCGTCTTTGTTAAAATATGCGCCAACTTCTGAACCGATTAATGTCGCAATTTTTTCAAAACGATGAAATGCTGATTTTTCAAAAACGTTAAGTCCCTCCTCTTTTACTATGTCAAGAATGGTAAAAGTCCTTCCTTTCTCCAAGAAAGAACAAAGAAGTAGTAAATAGGTCAACATCGTCGCTTCTGACTTCTCATATAGGGCACGCAGAGCCTTCTTAAAGGCTCGTGGTGCCTCGCTTCCTCCAATTACCAGTATCAGGCTGTCCCAATCAAGAAAAGCACTAGAAAACAGGCTTTTTACTTCATCAGATTCAAAAGTCGGCTCCAAAGAGATTTCAGGTCTGGATTTAAGATTATTGGCCTTTAACAACCAAAAATCTACCGACTGTTGAAGTCTGACAACAAATTTATCAGAACCGTCATCGAGAACAGTTTGATATAACGCAATCGGCTCGATTGTGAGAAATGGATAGGACATTAGACTGCCGCCGTCAATGACTCTGAATAAGTGTGACTAACATCTCTGTCATCAAGTTCTTTGATGTGTGGAATTCGAACCTCAAGAAATTCAAACAGCGTTTTAGAAGTCATCTTTTTGACTTTAAGAAGTTCGTTCGACAAATCCATAAGAACAGACTTATGTTCCGCAAGCAATTTTTGTGCGCGTTGTTTTTGCTGAGTTGTTAGCGCCTCTATGAGATGATTTGTTTCATCAATGTTTTGATTATACGAATGTTCATTATCTATGAACACCATAGAAGAAAAACTTCCCAAGCCCCAACGACGAATATACGAGGAAGCCAATCCTGTTGCAGAACGGATATCTCCTGAACATCCAGTAGACAAACAATCCGGCCCAAATATCAACTCTTCTGCAACGGTTCCTCCATAACATGTCGCTATTTTATTCAACACATCAAACTTGGAGACGTTGTCGTTCGTGTGAAACAGATTAAATCCATTAGCAAATGATGTCGCATTAATGGCAACCTCAATAGGCGGCATTCCAAACAACAATGTGTAAACAAGCGCATGTCCGGCTTCGTGAATAGCAATCAATGCGTTGAAATCTTCCGACCTTGCCTCTCGACGCATTCTGATATCCAAATCAACAGGGACCACAAGTTTGTTCTTTTTCTTGTTTGTAAAAATTACAGAAGATGTAGCCGTACTCATATCAATGGATACTCTCTTGTAGTTGTTTGTTATACCCCAACGAACAGCATCAGAAAGTGGTGATGCGAAAATTTTATGGATGGATGTAAATACCGGTCTGGTTCCTTGAGTTGGATACACAGAGTTTTCATATATTTCATCATACATTGATTTTGTAATCGAAAATTTTACATTACAAATAGACTCTAACTCACCTATGTATTTTGAACATTCACGTTTTATAATGTTCATATATGCTTCTCCATTAAGAGAAGGATAGATGATATGATTGTTTCCAAACCTCGATATTTGTTCTGGGTGGAATCGTTTGGTCAAAGCTTTTTTGATTTCTATCACACCTATTTTCATAGAGTGCTCATGATGGGCGTCGGCGCTTCTATCACAATCATCAACTTCATCAGACATTGAAAATGCTTCGTCCAAATTGCCAGCAATGAATATAAGACATCTGTTGAAATTAATGACGTTCTTGTCGGTTGTCTTGTATTCCTCAATAAGAGAAATGATTTTGTCTGGCCCATAGGTCATTATCTCTCTCGTGCTTAATGTTGTTCTAAGCAGTTTCTTAATACTTCTAGCTTCCCATGGACTCAATACAAATCTTCGCTTTCGCGACTTGATTTTGTTGCTGTGTTCAGTTGGATTTTTGATGGCTTCTTTTAAATTCAGTTCTCTGTCCTCCTCATTATATTCTATCGACGCAAGTTCCTCTTCAAGAAGACTAAGAATAGAAAAATTACTTGAAAACTTACCATCACTCAATAATTGCCAGACATCTTGATACTTATCAAGTTTTACTTCTTTGCCATCATTATCAATGGTTCTAAATCTTTGGAATTCATCCAAGAAAACTATCCCCGGAGTATCTTCTGGAATAGAAGAAGATTCAAGTACACTACAAATGGATGTTTCATAAGAATGCATAGTAGTATCCATCTGTATCTCAACAAAACGATTTGAGAAGCCAAGTTTGGAAACCAATGAACGAACCAATGCTGTCTTTCCAACACCGGTCATTCCCCACAAATTGACGATGACGGGTCTCATGATAATTGAAGGCATCATATACCACGTTTTTATAGAATCCACTATTTTGTCAATACAATGGTCTATACCATAAAATTCTTCCTTGAGTTCTGTTCGAATTCTTTCGAGGATATCGTTTTTAACATTCAAGTCATTTCCGTTTAACGAGACTTTTTTCATACGCTACCCTCCATTTGATATTCTGATTTCGTTTGATATTCTTCTTCTCCAACGAATTCAAAATTCGTAATACGAGGTTCATATCGAGCCTTACCAACTAAAATAAATTGGCCGTGAGAATTGACACGATAGGTCGCATTTGGTTCCAGAACATTGTTGTCGATGTCCTTATCAATTCCTATTTTTCCAACTGAGGCATCAATAGTATTGGTGTCATAGTTGAAAAAGGCAAGAATAATAAGACCCAATTCTCCAGCACTGGCTAGACCATTACTTCCAAGACAGGCCGCAATACAATTTTTTCCTCGTACTTCTGCTATTGGCTTTTTCCCACATGAGACGGCGTGTGACGTATCTCCGCATGTTTTTGCAGAACCAAAATTACCAGCGTTTAGTACGTGAGAATATTCGCCTTCACTATAACCCTGATTGTTATCTCCAACGAGAGCTATTTTTGAAGAGAATCCTTTTGTACTAATAACACAATTTTCCTCAACTGAAACAGCAGGTGACTTTGCTCCTCTGCTGGATATTTTTGTTAGCTTTGAAAGAGAGACTATTGGTTGGTATGCGTTGAGAGTTGATGCGTCTATATGTTTTCTGGATACGATTAAAGGCTTTCCGCATTCATCGGATACTGTCTGTACTTGATTTTCCATATTTGTTGGTTATCGTCATTGTAGATTTTACTTAATGGTCGTAACGACACTATTACGACATTATAAAACCTAAATCGAAATGATTTGTTCCAACAAGTCAAGACTTAGTATTGATATTTCTTCGTGGGCTTTCTAAACTTGATTTGATTTAGATTGTTTGAATTTTTTTCTTTGTTCGACACATAGAGCGGGGAACTTCTTTTTTTCAGGACCAGTCCTTCGTACATATTCCCTTCAAGAAGTTCGTTATACAACTTCTCAAAGTTGTTATTGAAACGAGATACAAGATAAAGGTGCTCACTATTGTCAATGACGGACACAAACTTGTCGTAAGGTTCTGTATAAAAAATAGAGTCGAGAAGAGCAAGTCTGTCTTCTGTGGAATATCCAAGAAGCTGCATGCCATTATAAACCAATACATCAAAAACAACGAGTTTGTTGTCAAACAATTCACCATTCAAGTCACACTTGGACCCATTCATATATTCCGCACAGAGAACCATCCAACGCTCACCGCTATTTTCTCCTTCTCCATCGAGTTTTTTATCTGTTCGCCAGAGTTTCCGCAACTCTTCATGAGGAACATCAAATGGATTATTATATGGTTGCCCATGACGATTCATTATCTTTGTCTCTTTCTCAGACAAGAAAATAATCAAGCAGTGTCCGTCAAATTTTGCTTCTGCTAAGAACTCCCCGTTATCATACGCACACAAAACAGATGGGGATACCGCTTGGTCAGGTCGAGGAGGATACAGATACTTGTAGTTTGTGTATGGCTTCATTTCAATCAATATAAAGCCGCCTTGAAAGTTCTGATGGTTTGAACGTGCCTCATAGTGCTCAGCGGTTCATACATACATCATGCCTTCAAAGCGGCTGTACTCTTATCAGAATCTATCTTTATGCCTTCTCTCCAACTCTCTTGAGTTGAATTGATGCTCCTACATCTTCAAACACTTCATCAACGGTACCAATCTTTGATAAGAGATTGATTGTTCCCTTGGGAACAATTGTTTCGGTTTTAGCAACAATCAAGTTTTCTTTATCCTCCTTGCTTATTACCTTCGAATTCTCAATCAATTTCTCGATATGTTTTCCGTACTTTTTGATTAAGTCCGGATTGAAACTATAGGTCGTTTCTACCTCTACAACAGGATGAGGAGAATTTGGGTATTTTCCTAAGAGTTCCTCTGCTGACTCGGTCGTAAGCTTCTTGTACTTATCTAGTGGGGCAAACATAATCCTATTGTCTCCATCACCAATTATGATAGTGCCGGGATTAATGCTCGACTCTTGATACATCTTGAACCATGCTTCCTTTGCTGGTTCGGAAACTCCAGAATAGTAACTATTTTTTAGAGCTTCAAGAGCGTCCATCTTTTTGGAAATGTCCAAAAACTCTCTGAGATTCTTCAAAAACGATTCCGCCTTAGACGGCGTCATAATTTCGGATGGAAGGAATACTGGCTTCTCATCCTTTTTAGACTTCGTTTGTTTTGCGGCCTTTTTTTGAGCAGTTTCAAATAAACCCATTGTGTTGTTCCTTTAAGTGTGTATTATTCAGACACAGATACAACACAAACAGAAAGACCAGAAGTTCAAAATCTCACTATGTTTCTTTAAGATTGAGTTTGAGATTCATTCTTTTTTCAGACCATCCGCTAAATCCATTGCGATATCCGCACAAACATTCAACTTCATAAACGCGACAATCCGGACAATAATATTCAGAAGCCGAACAATACTCTGTATCACAAAAAAGACTTCTCTTCCACACAGAATTATCGTGTTTGCACTCATGAACCTTGTCCCAGAATTTCTTAGCGTTCATTTCAATTTCGCAAGTCGTTCCTTTGCCTCTGTTGCGAGATTTGCAATCTTATCCAGTTTGTTTATAACGTAATCTAAATGAGACTTCATTGTTTCTGGATACTCTAGACTTTCTTCAATCTTCCAAATCGTATGATGTACATCATCATACGCATGACCGACTTCCTGAACCATCAAAGAAATTTCTCTTATGTCCTCATTCATGTTCACCACTGTCTCTTGAAATGGAGTTGATATTAAGTGTTCTTTCGAGATTTTGTTCAAACTCTTCACTCGTTTGTATGTACTCTTCTTCTCGTGACCGACCCCACCAATTAGACAGAACCCACCCAGAACAAAATACAATAGCGAACAATATCAAATTAGGTAAATTGATTTCCATAAGACTCAAGTGTTTTTATAGCCTCTGCGCTTATAGTAAATAACCAATCCAGCAAGGAATGCACTTGAAAGAAATGACATCGTATTGGTAACAAGAAACATGAATGCTTGACCGATTAAAACGAGATGGATTGCGTATATCTCCATCAAGAGAATCGCAAAACACACAAAAAGAACGGTGCTTACATTAATGTCTTGAACACGCTTGGTACGGATTATCTGCTTGATTTGAGGCAGATAACCCGCAATCAAAATAACGCTACCAACAAGTTGAATAGCTTCGTAAAAATTTATCATGTTCAATAGTCACTTGAACTCGAATCGTAACTGTCACTTGAACTCGAATCGTAACTGTTGTTAGAATTTGAGTCATAGCCTGAATCATTTTGAGAATTATAGCTACCACCTGCTCCGCCACCACCAGTCATACCACCGCCACCAACAAAATCATTCGAGATAGAACTAGAATCATAACTCGGGTCATAAATTGTTGAATTGTCTTGATACGTTGGTTGAGATACTGTATTAAGCAATATCGTTTCAGACACAATCAATGGGTCCGAAGAAACTGAAGGGTTAGCAAAAATAATTGGTGAATTATATCTACCTGCTGGCGCATAATTCTGAACAAGTGGCCTCTCAGAATAACCACTACGAATTGGTTTATCATGCGACTGTACCGGAAATTCTGGACGAGCCACGATTGTCGTTGGTCCTTGTATCGAAGAAGAAGATTTGAAAAACTTAATCGTTAAAACTACAACGACCATTATTACAACGAGAACGAAAAATAATTCCATGTTAGAATCCTATCTTTTTAGTTGAAATGTGGAAACTGTTCTTGACTATCTGTACCGAATCTGGAAAAACCGACTTAATACTTTCTGGTGTTATTTTTTGGAACTGCTTCAATGCTTTGTTTTGACAGGTCCGATTTATTTCCTTAATGTGACTTCCCGTAAAGTCTTTTTTATAACAAAGCGGATAAAGCTCTTTTGGAAGCTCGAATTCATCAAAATACCTGCTCATAAGCGCATCAATTCCTTTGTCGTCTGGAAGCTTGAACTCATATTTCCTGTTAAACCTCATTGGTCGATTTGCCAAAGCCTTATCTAGGTGCTCGATATAATTCGTAGTTGCTACGAAAATTATCTTATCACTTTTTTCTGCAATGCCGCTAATGAATTGTAACAATGTTGAGATGTCTGTATTAAGAGTCTGCTCTCGACTTTGACCCATGTAATCAATGTCTTCCAATATGACAACACAAGGAGAAAGAAACTTGTAGATAAACTCTTCAAGTGCGGAAAAATCAACCTTGGTTGTGATATAACATGTCGAGTATCCCTTTTGATTCGCAATATTTACGATTGCAGAAGCCATTAAAGATTTTCCGGTTCCGGGTACACCATAAAGAATTATTCCGTTATTATCAGGAAGACACTCTAGTTGAAAAATCGTATTATCATAGATGTCATCTCGAATAGTTTCATCTATAATGACATCTTCAAATTTAATATCATCTGCCTTTTTCATGATGATACCGTCTTGTGCTACATATACGTTTTTCTCACGCAACGGATTATTATTTTTGATGAAATCTTTAAGGGAACCAACCAAAGTAGAAATATCTACACTCGACCGGATAACATTCGAACCCGTATCAACATCAGCGATATACATATACGGCGCGTTGTTGTAACAAAAAAATATCATTCCGTTTATTATGATATTTTCAAATCTATCGTAATCCACCTGAATTTCGTTCATTGTCGCTTCACCACGAAGCATGTGACATTGTGCATTCTCATATATCCAACGTTGAATGCAATAACAATTTATTTGAAAGACATATTTTCCACTACTACTAAATGTGTATTCGAATTCTGGAATCTTAAATCGTGGCAAAACGCGATTTGCAATTTCATCTGAAGACATTTTTTTTCTTGTTGCTGGTTGAACTAGTGGCGCACTATCATCAATTGAATAGATGCTTTTTCCACTTTCCACACGTCTAGAAGATGCTACTCCATCCATTCTATCTTCACGCATAATTTTGTTGCTCTTTTTCATTCGTATTCGCTTACCTCACCTTTTCGTGTTAAATAATCTCCACTTACACTCTTTAAAATTGCTCGACCGCGAAGTTCTGAATCAAAACGTTCATAGGCCGGTCGAATTACAATTCCTTCTCGAATATGCTTGGCACCATTAATCACAGTCAATCCATCTGTAAATTTTAATGCTTCAGCAATACTTGTTCCCTGATAAAGAATTGGTACCGTTGTCAAATTCAGCGCATGGCAAAATCTTTGGACCATGTCCGTATCTAGATAACTTCCATCTATTCGAATATCAAATACATAGAAATGAGGATTCTGAGAATCCGCACCATATTTCAAATCTTGAACACCAACTACTTCTCCAAATATAGTGATTTCTAGAATTCTGCTTTCAGAATATTTGTACATTTGAAGAAGAATTCTCATCTTCTCTTCCAGTTCATATTGTCGTGCTGCCTTCCAATAGACATTTCCTTCTTCTTCAATAATAGCGCACTTACGATGAGACACACCTTTAGAAGAAACATAAAAATGTTCATTGATAAGAGAGGCCATGAAACATGTGCCATGAGCTTTTTCTGTAGCCACGACCTCTTCCCCTTCTTGAAAGACATTTGGGAATCGCTTGATATTCTCAATGTCTGTATAGCCAACAAACAAATCGACATCATCTTCTTCTGGATTAACCCAAGTTCCTCCAAATTTTGCAGGAATTTCCGGTTTCCACTTCTCAACCTCCAAATACTCTTGAAAATCAGAGCCTTCAGTCATAGGAGGCATGACTTTATCCGGATAAAGCTCCGCAAGACCCTCAAAGCCAATACAAATGCCTTGAGAGAGAACCTGACGCAATCTTACAGCCTTGATTCGATTCTTTTTAGAACCTGCCAATTTTCCTGTTAGACCAACATGTTTAATTAATTTGTCTGGAAGTAAACTTTGTTCTGGAAGATATATAACAACATCTCCTGTTTGAAATTGTCCTTTACCAACAACACTTTGATAACCAAATACTTGACCTATTTCCAATGAATCTGCATTGGGATGCTCCTGTATTTCTACAGTACGAGCACACACCTCAAAACTTGCCATTTCAATTTTTGTCTATATCGTTTATAAAACCGGAACCAAGTTGCAGCTATCTCATACGCAATTGCAACACAAGCTCATCGTATTCTTTTTTCGCTTCCAAGTATATCTTTTTTGCACTGAATATTTTCTTCAATGACTCTTTGGAAATATACTCACGAATTTTTTCACATCTACCAGTACAACCACACAATCCAGAACATCCGAATCTAACTGGAACTGGGTCTAAAGATTCAAAATCTTTCTCGAACACGAACTCAGTAAAGCCCGAACCAAAATACAATCTATTTTCAATCATGCAACTCTTTCAATGGCGCACCGAAGACTCAGGCTGTCGATGCGCCGACAACAATCAACTACTTCTTCGGAGATGGAATATTCAAAATAGGAGCTTTCCCATCCAATGGTGTAACAATAATCATGTTACCATCTGAACCAATTTTTGCTAACGTTTGATAATATTCCCAAAGAAGATATTGAGAAGTAAGACTGTGTGCAATAATAGCCTGTGAGCTATCAATACCATGAGCCTCAACCTTTCGAATTTCTGCTTCTTGTTGCGATTTCTGAAGCTTAAACTGCATAGCTTGAGCTTCCTGTTGTGAAGCAATCTTTGCATTAATTGCCTTCTGTACTTCTTCAGATGGAACAACCTCACGAAGCTTCACGTCTTCCAAAACAACACCACGAAGATGAAAAATACTATCAAGCTGACTCTTGCAGAGAGTCTCAAAGAGAGTCCTCTGAGTATTATCGTAAAGGTCCGTGGAATTAAATAACGTTGCAACACGAGGAACAACACTGCGAATGTCAGGTCGAACGATTTTATCTATATAGTCTATACCAATCGTTCGATAAACTTTCGATGCTTCTGTTGGCGATAAATGAAATGTTACAGACAAATCCATTTGTGGAGAAGACTGGTCTTTCATTGTAATCGAGACAGCGTCATTTCCTTTCATGTTGCCCTCTTCATGACGACTCGACATCGTGTAATTTTGTGTTCGTATGTTCATCTCATCAACATCCGTTATAGGATTGATAAAATGAAATCCACTTTGCAAAACGTCGTTATCGACATTCCCAAAAAACGTCTTTACTCCAACTGTACCAGCAGGAATAATTTTGTAAGACCCAAAAAGAAGAACCGCAAAAGCAACACCTATAAGTCCAAGGCCGACATATTTAATGAAGTCCTCCAATTTAGAGTTCTTAAAACCAACATAAGCAGCAATTGCCCCAACAATGAAAAACAGGAAGAAAATAATTAAAGTGAACATGTATGTAGTGTTTGTTAGTGAATCGTTAATCTAAACTTCTCAATACCCAAAGGAAAAATTCTTGTTGTAATGTTTGGAAGTCATTATAACCATCAAAGATAAGTTCTTGTTTTTTGTCTCGACTAACTTCCTGAGAAACAATGTTTTTTATTGGTGCTCTGAACAGAATATTGGCAGCATTAATAGCATGCTCCGTGTGATGCTCCTCAACTGTAGTATGGATTGAAATCCATTTGTACTGTTTTGTTAAACACAAATCAGGAAAATTGTCTTTGATATGCCTATCAATCATGTTGAATTCTATATCAGCAAGCAATTCACTCCCAATATGAAATCCTATTGCTTTGATTAAATCATTAGCATAAGGCGAACTATCTGTTATGTATCCTTCTGCAGGATTAAAAGGGACATCGCATGGTTCTATTCCAAAAGTATTCAAAATACCCAAAAAATCTTGGGCCATCATAACATGATTGTATTTAAACTCGTCAATCGCTGCTTCAAAAATACACGAAGCTATTTCAGACGAAATATACAACGGAATTCCTTCTTGACCAATAAACAACGAAGAAAGACGAGCAACACAGCCACCAAAAGGCTGGTTAAATTTTACATATCGTTCTACAAATTTAAAAAGTAATTTCTCATCTTTGCCTATGCGCTTCAAAACAAGATTAAGTATTTCTTCGCTTGTTCTAGTTTGAAAGAATCTTTTTTGAATTGGCCCTGTTTCTTTTTTAATCATAGTCCCGAATTGAACGACATCAATTTGTCTTTAATATGATATGTTAACTCTTGATACTCTGACGTTCGCTGAATATCAAGATGTCTTTCGAAAGGTAGTGGAACACGAATTCGTTCGTTGATTTCTCCCGGATTCGGCTTCATTATCCAAATTTCGTCTCCTAAAAATACCGCTTCATCAACATCGTGCGTAACCATCACGACAGTCATTGCCGGTAATTTTATCCACATGTCGGCTATCAATTGCCACATCTTAATTCTATTGTAGATATCTAAAGCCCCAAATGGCTCATCCATCAACAACATCTCAGGATTGAGAATTAAATTTCTGGCAATAGCAACACGCTGCAATTGACCTCCTGAGAGAATAGGATATTGAGCGTATTTCTTTTCATGACCCTTCAAGCCAACAAGTTCTAATGTAGCCATAGCTCGGTCCTTATACTCATTCTCTGCTACACCCTTCATCTTCAAGCCAAGAGCAATATTGTCAAGCACCGTTAACCACGGAAGAGATGAATATTGTTGGAATACCATTCCAATATTTATGTTTCCTTTTTGCGGTTGTCCTTTAATAAAAACGTCACCACTGGAAGGATTTTGAAGACCCGCAATATATCGCAATATGGTGGATTTTCCACAACCAGAATTTCCAACAACAGTAATGAACTGATGTTTGTTTTGCTTTTCTTCAATGATAAGATTTAAGTCTTTGATGACATAATCCTTACCACCGTCGTAAGTCTGAGAAACGTTTCGAAGCTCTATTAAATTTGCTAACTCTGTATCTTCGAACTTTACTGACATGTTATAATTTTGTAAGAGGATTGCAATCAGTTCTCTTGACCTCGTTTTACTTCAACAATTTCATCTCACTTTTGATGCTTCTCTTCTGTGTTGTTTGTAATGCATCACCTTCGTTGTTATGACACAGCCAATGACAAATCCAACTATTGCACAAATGGTTCCAAATAAAAACAGTTCTCCAAATGATACGCCCATTAAAAATGCCAGCATAATATTCCTCTTAAATTCTTAATGTAAATTTCCGTACTTCCAAGGAAAGAGTGCTACGGACAACTTGTTGAAAATGCGGTCTTGCAACACTCCAATAAGAGTGATGATAACCATGATTGCGATTACCTTGTTATTCTGAGACATTCGTGCTGCACTACTCGCAAGAGCACCAAGTCCATTTGTTTTATTAATGACCTCTGCAACTGTTATGTAGGTCCAACTGATAGCTGTAAGAACTTGTATATCCTTAATGCTTTGAGATAGGACGCTCGGAATATAAACATAACGAAGCATTTGCCATTTAGTAGCTCCAAGCGTTCTGACTGTATCCAGAAACACATCAGATACCTCATCAACACGCTGAATTGTTGTTGGAATGAGATACACTATAATTCCAATCGCAAGAAATTGAATTTTCATGTTGTCGCCCAATCCAAACAAGGTTATGATAAGCCCTGTGATTGCAGGTATCGGAACGAATCGAATAGCATCGAAGAATTTTTGAAACAATCCTCGCACTGCTGGAATAAGACCAAGGGTCAATCCAACGGGAATTGAAAACAAAATAGCCTCGATATATCCAAGAAAATTCAACTTGAGCGAATACAGCATGTTTTCAAACAAGAAATCCTTGAACCATAATTCTCCAAATCCAGATACAACGGAAAGAGGAGATGGAAGTAAACTCTCATTTGCGAAATGCATCATGTATGCAATCTGCCAAAAGCATACAATTATCGCAAGACCAATAGCGGTTAGTGTTAAAGAGGCGCGTCCGCTTAACGCGCCCCTTAAATCAAACAAGTCTTTGAACATCAATTTGCTTCTTTAATGAGTTGCAAATCTGTACGACGATTTCGTGCCCGACCATCTGGTGTAGTGTTGTCAGAAATAGGAGCAGATGAACCAGCACCTTTAACATAAAAACGATGACTATCGAATCCACCTTCTTTACGCATGAAATCTGCAACAGCTTGAGCACGACTTTTCGAAAGCGCCAAGTTGGTTGCTGGATTTCCAGTATTATCAGTGTTGCCTACAACTTGAATTGGCATATTCGAAAAAGAAGATGCAATTGGAAGAAATTGAGAGCGTAACATCTGCTTATTGTCTTCCGTTAACATCGAACTTCCAGTTGCAAATTCAATAGTAAGACGCTTATCTGTAAACACCTTTTCTTCTGTAACCTTTGCAATAACCGGTCGAGAACTGAAATCTTCCGTTCCTTCTGGTGCATTGGGTCCATCCGTCGATAAATCAACATCGGCCAAAATAGAACCGTCATAAATTTGGGACCAATCTGGAACGTCTTCCTTCAAATAACCAGATTTCGTATAGAGTCTGGCCATGTTCTCATAAATTTCACGAGCATGAACGCCACTCGAATTTTGATTGAAGAATTGCTTGTTATCACCAAATGTTGTCAATCGAGCATTTTGAATAGCGCCCATAGCATCTTCCGGAGAAATACCAGTAAATGACTTGCTCAATATTGCAGCGGCCTTTTGTTTTGCCTCTGGATTACTATTCAATTCTGCTGCACCCTTGAGCCAACCCTTTACAAGGGCAACAAGCTCTTTGTGATGACTTTGAATATACTCATCGGACGCAATGAACACGTCACTGATAATATGAGAAGCCTCTTTCGAAGAAATCAGAACGTGCGTATCTGGAACTTTCTTGACGCACGTTTCATCGTCAGGAGACCAAACAACAGCCGCATCTACATTTCCACTTTGATATGCTTGTGCTGATGCCGTAGCATCATCAACCTTAATGATATTAAGGTCTTGAACAGTCATATCGTTCGCGTCAAGCATTTTAAGAAGCATGGAATGACTTGGTGTATTGAATGCACAAGACACCTTCTTTCCCTTCAAATCCTTGACACTGTGAATTGAGGTCTTCGCAACAATTGCATCACCACCTCTGGACCAATCTGATTGAAAGAACACTTTCGGATACTTTCCATTAACCTTTAAGTGATTAATTTCAGTTGGTAACGCATCAACAGTTGCCCACAACACATTTCGATTGCCATTCAAAAATGATTGTCGTCCTGTTGCAACTTGGTCATCCAATTTAAAACTCACTTTTGTATTCAGTTCCGTAACATATCGCGATTGGTCTGACGATTCAAAACCACCATTAAAGTATTCTCCGCCAGCGTATCCGCCCCACGTAACAACACTAACAACGATACCATCAGAGTTGCTTCCACCTCCAATTCCAAGAAATCCTCCACTTGATGCAGAGCTTCCAGAACTTCCACTTGTTGGAATCAACTTAAATTGAACTGCTACTATAGCCACTATTCCTACGACTAGAGCCACAAGGAACATCTTAAATCCCTTTGTGAATCCGCCCTTCTTCTTCATTGTTGGTTCTTGTATCACAGAATTGTCCTTTCAATTGTTTGTTAACACTTAGTTGCTAAGCAACGCATAATTATCCGTTGATGGATTTACAGTAGAAGAACTAATGATTTCAGCGCGAACAGGTTTGTCTTTGCGTTCCTCAAACAACCACGATAAATCTCCCTCACCTTTGTAACGCTCCAAAAGTTTTTGAGCATCACCTGCAAACACACCATTCTCGATGTCATAGCTTTGCATCGTTGTTGCATTGTCCTCAACAAATCCGCGAATGATGCCAGTTTCCGCACCAATTTTTTCTGCAATCTCGCCCATAGTCTGATTAAAAATCGCACTCTTTGTTGGGTCAGGATTCATAACCTCAGAAGCAGAATTGAGTGCATTGGCTGCTGTTGTAGTGGCTTCAAATGTTTCAATTTGAAGATTGACCTCAAATTCCATTTCTTGAATTTTATAGCCCATGTTGACATAAGCTTTGCCAATGAATGTTGCAAGATTTTTGAGATTGTCCAAAAGTCCCGAAAGTTTCTCAACCGAAGTCCTGTATTGCTCGACTTGCCGCATATACATTGAAGACGCTTGAGTGTTTTTTGTTTCAACAGATTGCGCAGCTAAAGTTGCAGCCTTCGTTGCTCGATTTTTAAAATCAGCAATCAGATTTTCTATTTTAGAGACCTGACCGTTTAAAACATCTCGTTGTCTGCGTACTTCTACTTGATATTCTTTCCATTGCTGAATATAACCTTGTACAATGGGAAGCATATTGGTATCACGAATTTTACCATACACTTTTTCCATCAGACCCTTATACCAAATACCAAAGTATTCTCGATTTGTTGGGTCCGTAACAAGTTTATACACAGCAAGAGCCAAAGCTACAACAATACCAATTGTTATCGCCATTCCGACTGCATGAAGACTAAAATTGAGCAGTCCGATGATGGTTTCTCGAACCATGTAGAGTCCACCAAGACCGAGAATTCCTACTCCAAGCAAACCCCACTTTCCAAATTTTCCTTGCTCAGAATTCCAGAAATCGTTTAAGCTATTTGTGTTGATGTCCATATTATGGTTGTGTATCCTTTAATAACAAATCTATTTTTGACACAGTATCATTGATAACGACGTTACGAATGAACTTAATGGTTGCTGCAAAACTGTCTCTGCCCGTCTCCAGCTTCATTTTAGAAGCTGCAATATCTTGCGCCAATTCAATTTTTTTGGATTGCATTGATTCAATCTCTTTGTTCAGAGATTCAATTTGCTCAACATGCGCTTTAATAGTTGCATCCATTTCTAAAATGGACTGTTGTTTTGAATTTACTTGAATAGAAAGCTGACTATCTAACCACTGTTTGTAATTCGTTTCTTCTACGTCAAGCGCCTGAGAACACAACTGTGCATCTCCCTTTAAGCTTGAAACTGAAGCCCCTACAACTTGTGCAGTGCTAAATGCCATATCATACTTCTCTGATTCGGATAACGGTTTATCTCGAAGCTTAGTAAGCATGTTATAGAACTTTATCAAGCCAAATGACCCTGATGCCCCAAGCTTCGATAAAAGCGAGTCCAAAAATTTTTGGCTAACTTGCGAAGATGAAGAAACTATTGATGGTTGACTGACAGGTACAATTGGTTCTGCTTTAACATTCACAGGACCAGCAGAAACCGTAAAATCATATTCGGCGCTTCCCGTATTTACGGGTTCTACTGGTTTAGAGAAGACAATATCTGGAATCGGTTCGGATGAAGTTGTTGCTATTGCAGGTTTTGAAGCAATAACTTCATCCTCTTCACCGGAATTCCAAACCATTTTGGATAATCCATTAAAAAGACTCATAGTATCTATATCTTGTGTAAGACCTCAACAGTAACCGATTCTAAAGGTTCCTTAATAACCACTAAAATCTTTAGCATTCGATTCGTTAAATGAATCGTTATACTCTCCTTCACAAACCCATTCGCCTTTTTCATTTACATAGTACAAATGATTGGGTTCGATACCATCTTCTCCAACATGACCGACCTTGACATCCATACGTTTTTTTGTATCATCCCAATACGCACACACAATAAGTCCATTGTGCGCTCCTGAAACCACCATAACCTGAAGA
>Ga0134121_10000777_pt1 | contig 33299 bp, 33 predicted proteins | sample KB301_FD_96463 | JGI IMG/M metagenome (GOLD analysis project Ga0134121, IMG submission 96463) | Terrestrial soil microbial communities without Nitrogen fertilizer from Kellogg Biological Station, Michigan, USA - KB3-0-1 | ecosystem: Environmental > Terrestrial > Soil > Unclassified ...
CCACGACCTCGTCGCCTTCCACATCACCGTGCGCGCCGAGCGGGCGCTGGAGGCGATCGAGTTGCTGACCGACTTCGTCGGGCGCCCGCGGCTCGACGCCGAGGAGCTCGACCGCGAGCGCGGCGTCGTGATCCAGGAGATCGCGCGTGCCAACGACCAGCCCTCGACCGTCGCCGAGCACCTGATCGACCGCGCCGCCTTCGGCGAGCATCCGCTCGGGCGCCCCGTGCTCGGGCCGGTCGAGCACCTGCGCGACACGTTCACCCGCGAGGCGATCGTGGCCTTCCGCGAGCGCCGCTGGGCGGGCGCGCGCGGCGGGGCGTTCGTGGTCGGGAACCTGGAGCACCTGCCGGCGGATGGCGCACTCGACGAGCTGTTCGGCCGCTTCCCGTCGCTGCCCGACCCTGCGCCCTACGAGCCCGCGCCGGCCGCGGGGGTGCGCACGCTCGTCGAGGAGCGCGACTCCAACCAGTCGCACCTGCGGATGTCCTACCGGCCGGCGATCGACCCGTCGAACCGCGCCCAGCGTGCCGCGCTGACGATCTACGGCACGCTGCTCGGCGGCTCGATGGGCTCGCGCCTGTTCGACGAGATCCGCGAGCAGCGCGGGCTCGCCTACTCCGTCTACGCGATCGCGCACAACTCCTCCGACGTGCCGATCCTCCAGCTCTCCGCCGGCCTCGACTCGAGCAAGTGCGTCGAGGCCTACACGCGCATGCGGGAGATCGTGAGCGAGCTGCGCGAGCAGGGACCGCACGAGGAGGAGGTCGAGCGCGCACGCGCGTATGCGGCCGGCGCGCGCGTGCTCGGATTCGAGAACACGAACGCCGTCGCCCGCCACGCCGCCCAGCAGGCGATCGTCTTCGGCGAGGAGATCGACCCCGACCTCGCGATCGACGCCCTCGACGCCGTCACCTTCGACGACGTCGCCACCGTCGCCCGCGACGTCGCCGACGAGCTCGCGATCGCGTGCGTCGGGCCGCACACGGTCGGGGACTTCGCGTAGCGGCTGCGCGCAACTTCGCCGGCGGGCGGCCGTTCTCGCCGGCATGAAGCGGATCCTTCCAGTCGTGGCGCTCGCCCTCGTCGCGCTGCTGCCGGCCACAGTGCACGCTGCCTTTCCAGGCCGCAACGGGGCGATCGTGTATGGAAGCGGGTTCGAGACGCTGGTCGGCTTTGACCAGGGCGGAGACGTGTCCCTGTACACATGGTCGATCTCCGTGCGGCACGGGAGTGCGACGCAGGTGCTCGCCACATGCCACCAGGAGCTTGACGCGCCGCAGTGCCCAACCGGCATCGGCGGGTACTACTCGGAGCCAGCCGTGTCGCCTGACGGAACGCTCGTCGCATTCCATGCCGGGGCATCGCTGGCGATCGCAGACATCAGCGGACACGACGTGCAGATCCTGCCCCCGCAGACCGACCGTGTCGGCGAACCGGCCTTCTCACCAAGCGGTACCCGGCTCGTCTTTACCCGCGGATCGACGACGATATCTCACGATTCGATCGCGAGCCTGTGGACGAGCGATATCGCGGGTGAGCACCCGCAGCTCTTGACCGGCGACGGATCGCAAGCCAGCTGGTCGGTACGCAACTGGATCGCATTCAAGCGCTCCGATGGCGGGCTCTATCGCGTTCGTCCTGATGGCCATGGTCTGCGTTTGCTCGTCCACTCGGGGCTGGCGCCCACCTGGTCACCAGACGGAACCCGTCTCGCGTTCGCTCGTCCCGCGGTGCGTCGGCACCACGAGATCATCCGCAAGGGCGGCATCTACGTCATGGACGGTGACGGCCGTCGTCTGCATCGACTCGCCGGCCGCGCAGCGCGGGTCACCGCACAGGACCTCGCGTGGTCTCCCGACGGCCGCAAGCTGCTCGTTCTTGGCGACGACCGACTCGTGACGATGAACCTCAACGGTCACCTGCTCCACCGCTTCGCGTGGGCGGCGACGGACGAAACCAGCGAGCGCTGGACGACCAGCGTAGACTGGCAATCCCTCCCCTGATGGTCGCCCGTCTCACCCTCCTTGCTGTCGTTCTGCTCGCGCTCGCGGCACCGGGCGCCCAGGCGTTTCCGGGCGGGAACGGCGCGATCGTCTACGGCTGGAGCAGCCTCGACGAGCCGGAGCTCGGGCCGCCGTTCCACTACGACCGCTCGATCCGCTCGATCGCGCCGACGGGCGGGACGCCGGTCACGCTGCGCGGCTGCGCGCAGACGACCGGCCAGCCGGACATCGGCGACTGCACGCTGCCGGTCTATGCCGATCCGAGCGTTTCGCGCACCGGGACGTGGGTCGTCTTCGACGCCGGCACCAACCTCGCGATGGTCAAGCTCGATGGCAGCGAGTTCCATCTGCTCAGCAGCCGCGGCGGCGACGAGGGCGAGCCGGCATGGTCGCCGGGCGGCCTGCGGATCGCCTTCGCGAGGAGCGGGAGCAGCGCGCAGCCCGATGCGCAGCCCGGCCTGTGGGTGCGCGACCCGGGCGGCACGCATCTGCGACGGATCGCCAGGAGCGGCAGCGGCCCAGCCTGGTCGACCCGCAACTGGATCGCGTTCGTGCGCGGCGACGACATCTACCGCGTGCGGCCGGACGGCAGCCGGCGGCGGCGGCTGACGACGCGCGGCACCTGCTCCTCCCCCGCCTGGTCGCCCCACGGCACCAAGCTCGCGTTCATCTGCCGGGGACGGCTGCTGATCGCGAACGCCGACGGCAGTCGCGTGCGCCGCGTGTCGGGCGTGACCGGCGCGGTCGACGTCGCCTGGTCGCCGGATGGCAAGCGCTTCGCGCTGCACGAGTTCGACTCGGGCGTGCGCACGATCCGCACCGACGGCAGCCGCAGCCGTCAGCTCGTCGACGGCGGCGTCAACGCCACCTCCTCCTTCGACGCCAACGGCGTCGATTGGCAGCCGCTGCGCTGAGGTTTCGAGCCGTCATTGCGGTCGCGCCGCCCGAGCGGCGACAATCGCCGGGTGCCGCCGGAGGCCCCCGACCTGAACCTGCCTGAGCTGCGCCGCTACGTCGCGCGCGTCGGCGATCGCTGGCCGATCGAGCGCGCGCTCGTCGGCGGGGCGCAGGTCGCCGACGCCCAGGGCGCGCCGCCGCAGCGCGAACGCGGGCCCGAGTGGGTCGTCGTGCTGGTCTCCGGCGGCTTTGACGGCGTCCCGTGGCTCGAGCGCGTCTACCAGGCCGGCGCGCTCTGGGACCGCTCCGAGATGGGCGCCCCCGCCGAGGTGCACTGCTACACCCCGCCCGAGTTCGAGCGCAAGCTCAGCACCCTCCCGCGCGTGCGCGAGACCGCCGCGAACGGCGTCGACGTGCTCGCCGCGCCGGGCTGATCCGTGCGGGCGTGCTTCAGCGATCGACTCAGTCGAGGTCGAATGCCGCGCGGATTGCGTCGCTGAGCACCTGTTCCTGGTGATCGAGGAGCACGCCGACCTGCTCGCCCAACGCGTTCGTGGGGATCGTCGTGATGTTGTCGCAGCTCACCACGGACGGTCCAGCGAGGCCGTTCTCGACATCGACGAGCACCTCCGTCGAGAGGCCGCGGATCGTCGTCGTGATGGGCGCGATCGTGACCGTCGTCATATGAGGGCGCACCAGCTCGCGCGTGATGATCAGCATCGGCCGGGTTTTGTCGAGCCGGGCGACGTGGATCGGGCGCATCAAGCCAGGTCGGACGGCAGCCCGACCGCGTGCTCGGCAAGCCCTTGCAGCTCCGGATCCGGGCCGGTCCGCGCGAGGATCTCGGCGTCGCGCGCAGCGATCGCACGCCGGCGCTCGCGCTCGAGCGCTCGTGAAACCACGGCCGCCCGACTGCGCTCGGTGCCGGACTCGACCAACTCGTCGACGAACTCGACCAGCTCGTCGGACAGGCGGACCGCGATCTGCTTGCTCATACCAATACGGTACCAGTTTGGTAGCAAATCGGGCGCAGCGAGTCCGTGAAGCCCTTCTAGGAGATCGCCACCATCCGCTCGATCGGCACGCGCGCCCGCTCGGCGACGTCCGGCGGCACCTTCACCTCGTAGCGCTCCTCGCGCAGCGCGTCGCGCAGCTTCGGGAGCGTGATCATCTTCATGTAGCGGCAGCTCGCGCGCTCGTTGGCGGCGATGAAGTCGACGTTGGGCGCCGCCTCGCGCAGCGGGTGCAGCATGCCCGTCTCGGTCGCGACGATCACCGGGCCGTCCTGCCCGCGGCGCTCCTGGGCGAACTTCAGCATCCCGCCCGTGGAGAGCATGTGCACTCCCTCGGGGTCGACGTCGCCGGCCGCCACGTACTCCATGACGCTCGTCGAGCAGCCGCACTCCGGGTGGATCAGGAAGTCCGCGCCGGGATGGGCGGCGCGCACGGCGGTGATGTCGTCCGGCCGGATCCCGGCGTGGACGTGGCACTCGCCGTCCCACACGTGCAGCTTGCGTCCGATGCGCTTCTCGACGTAGGCGCCGAGGAACATGTCGGGCCCGAAGAGGATCTCCGCGTCCTGCCCGTGCTCGCGCAGGATGTGCTCGACGACCGCGACCGCGTTCGAGGACGTCACGCAGTAGTCGGTCTCCGCCTTCACCTCCGCGGTCGTGTTGACGTACATGACGACGATCGCGCCCGGATGCCTCGCCTTCCAGTCGCGCAGCTGGTCGGCCGTGATCGAGTCCGCCAACGAGCAGCCGGCGTCGAGGTCGGGGATCAGCACGCGCTTCTCGGAGCAGAGCACCGAGGCCGTCTCGGCCATGAAGTGCACGCCGCAGAAGACGATCACGTCCTCTTCGGCGCGCGCCGCCTGCTGGGAGAGCCCGAGCGAGTCGCCGACGTAGTCGGCGACGTCCTGCACCTCGGGCAGCTGGTAGTTGTGGGCGAGGATCACGGCACCGCGCTCGGCGGCCAGCTCGCGCACCTCGGCCTGCAGGGCCGGGATGTTCTCGAGCATGAGCGGAGCGGCGTTTCCGGTATTCGCACTTGGTGTTTGCACCAATGAGGTCATGGGATCGGCTCCAGAAGTTGGGAGAGATCGAGTGCCGGGGCCGAGTGCGTCAACGCCCCGATCGATATGAAGTCTACGCCGGTCTCCGCGATTCCACGGAGCGAGTCGAGCCCGACTCCCCCGCTCGCCTCGAGCCACGCCCGCCCGGCGGTCCGCGCCACGGCGGCGCGCAGCGTCGCGAGGTCCATGTTGTCGAGCAGGATGCGCGGCGCGCCGGCCGCCAGCGCCTCCTCCAGCTCGGCCATGTCGCGCACCTCGACCTCGACCGGCAGATCGGGCCTCGCCGCACGCGCACGCGCTACCGCCGCGCCGATCCCCCCGGCCGCCGCGGCGTGGTTCTCCTTGATCAGCAGCTCGTCGTAGAGGCCGACGCGGTGATTCGTGCCGCCGCCGGCGTGCACGGCCGCCTTCTCCAGCAGCCGCAGCCCGGGCGTCGTCTTGCGCGTGTCGAGCACGCGCGCACCGGTCCCCTCGACCGCCCGCACGCAGCGCGCCGTCAGCGTCGCGACGCCGGAGAGGCGAGCGAGGAAGTTCAGCGCGGTGCGCTCGGCGCCGAGCAGCGCGCGCGCGTCGCCGCGCACCGTCAGGACCGGGCCCTGCTCGCGCCAGGCGCCCTCCCGCACCTCCCGCTCGCAGACGACCTCGGGGTCGAGCGCGCGGAAGGCCCGTTCCGCGAGCTCGAGCCCGTAGACGACGCCGGGCGCCTTCTGGCGGATGCGCGCCAGCGCTCGCGCAGCAGCGGGCACGGTCGCCGCCGCCGTGGCGTCTCCGTCGCCGAGGTCCTCGGCGAGCGCCCGCGCGACGAGCTCGTCGAGCAGCGCCGGATCGAGCGGGGGCGCGACGCGCGGTCGATCGCCGGGACCCCTGCCGGCCTCAGCGGACATCCTGCAGCACGGCGATCGTCGCGAACGCCGGATCGCTCGCGCCGTGCAGCCGCGCGCCGGCGGCGGCCAGGTCGCGCAGGTAGGCGACGACCTCGGCGGTGATCCGCTCTCCGGGCAGCAGCGCGGGGATCCCCGGCGGGTAGCCGGCGATCGCCTCGGAGGAGACGCGGCCGACCGCGTCGTCGACCGGCACCGTCTCCGCAACGCCCAGGAACGCCTCGCGCGGCGATGCGACCAGCTCGTGGGAGAGCCACGGCGCAGGTGGCACGGGCGTCTCGGCCAGCGGAGGCGTGGGGCGTCCGATGTGGCGAATCGTGCCTGCGAGGTCGTGCGCGAAGCGCTCGAGCGCGTCGACCGGCTGCCCGAGGCTGAGCACCAGCACGAGCATCGCATGCGTCGCCAGCTCGACATGGGTGTCGAAGCCCTCCTGCAGCGCAGCGTTCACCTCGTAGCCGGTGCGTCCGGTCGCGCGCACGTCGACCACCAGCCGCAGCGCGTCGGAGGCGGCGACGCCGGGCTTGCCGACGAGCCGCTCGCCGAGGGTCGAGCAGCCGTCGATCGCGTCGATCGCCGCGCATGCCTGGGCGGCCGCGGCGAGCGTACGCGAGAGCAGCGCGCGACCGTGGACGGCGAGCTGTCGGCGCGCCGCGTCGAGTGAGGCCAGCAGCAGCGAGCTGGGGCTCGTCGAGCGCACGAGCCGCACGGCGTGCGTGATCGCCGCGGGGTCCAGGAGTCCGTCGCGCGCGACGTGCAGCATCGCCGACTGCTGGAGGCTGCCGACGATCTTGTGCGTCGAGGTCAGGACCGCGTCGGCGCCGAGCGCGAGCGCGGACTCCGGCACGTCGGGATGGAAGCCGAAGTGCGGCCCCCACGCCTGATCGACGATCAGCGCGACGCCGGCCGCATGCGCGACCTCCGCCAGGCCGCTGACGTCGGCGGTCATGCCGTAGTACGTCGGTGAGACGAGGAACGCCGCACGCGCGTCGGGCGCCTGCTCCAGCGTGGCGCGCAGCGCCTCCGGCGTGACGCCGTGCGCCATCCCCAGCTCGTCGTCGCGCTCGGGCGCCACGAACACCGGGATCCCGCCCGAGAGCACGAGCCCGTCGATCACGCTCGCGTGCGCGTTGCGCTGCACGATCACACGCGTGCCCGGCGGCGCGAGCGCGAGGCAGAGCGCGTGGTTGCCCTGCGTGGCGCCGTTGGTGAGGAACCACGTCTGCTCGGCGCCATAGGCGTCGGCGGCCAGCTGCTCCGCCTGCTCGTACGGCGTCGGGGACGGGCCGACGTCGATTCCCTGCGTGTCCTGCGGCACGTCGAGCAGCAGCGCACGCTCGCCGATCGCCCAGCGCAGCCCCGGGTCGGCGCCCGCACCGCCCTTGTGGCCCGGAACGTGGAAGCGCGTGGGGCCGCGAAAGCCGTAGGCGACGAGCGCGTCGAGGTAGGGCGCTGTCGGCTGGCGCGGTGCCCGGGGGGTGCCGGAGGCGGGGCCCCCGATCGGCTCGCTCACCGACCGGCCGCCCGCAGCAGCTCGGCGCGCACGAAGCCGTCGAGGTCGCCGTCGAGCACGCGGCCCGCATCGCCCATCTCGAAGTTGGTGCGGTGATCCTTGACCATCGTGTAGGGATGCAGGACGTAGGAGCGGATCTGCGAGCCGAAGTTCACGTCCTGCGCCTCGCCGCGCTCGCGCGCGATCTCCTCCTGGCGCTTGCGCTCCTCCAGCTCGGCGAGCTTGGAGCGCAGCATCGCCATCGCCGTGAGGCGGTTGGAGGACTGCGAGCGCTCGTTCTGGCATTGCACGACGATCCCGCTCGGCTTGTGCGTGATGCGCACCGCGGAGTCGGTCTTGTTGACGTGCTGGCCGCCGGCTCCGGACGCGCGGTAGGTGTCGACCTGAAGGTCGTCGTCGTCGATCTCGATCTCGCCGACGTCCTCGACGACGGGCGAGACCTCGACGCCCGCGAAGCTCGTCTGGCGGCGGTTGGCGGAGTCGAACGGCGAGAGCCGCACGAGGCGATGCACGCCCTTCTCGGCACTGTAGAGGCCGTAGGCGTTCTCGCCCTTTGCGCGGAAGGTGGCGGATTTGATGCCCGCCTCCTCGCCGGGGCTGGCCTCGAGCAGCTCGACGTCGAAGCCGCGCGACTCGGCCCAGCGCATCTCCATCCGCAGGACCATCTCCGCCCAGTCCTGCGCGTCGGTTCCCCCGGCGCCGGCGTTGATCGTGACGAGCGCGTCGCCGGCGTCGTACTTGCCGGAGAACAGCCGCTCCTCCTCGAGCGCGGCCAGGCGCCCCTCGACGCCGGTGATCTGCTCCTCGAGCTCGGTCGCGAGCTCAGGGTCCTCCTCCGCCATCTCCGCGAGCGGCGCGAGATCCTCGACGTCGCGCTCGAGCGCGACGTACGCCTCGAGCTTCTTGGTGGCGCGTGCGTGCTCCGCGCTCGTCTTCGCGGCGCGCTCCTGGTCGTCCCAGAAGCCGGCCTCTCCCATCTCCTGCTCGAGCAGCATGGCGCGGTCCTTCAGCGAAGCGGGGTCAAAGATAGTCCGCGAGCAGCTTGAGCTGGTCGCGGATCGCCGCAAGGCGCTGCGGCGTCGGCTCCGACGATGCGGTTGAGGCGGTCGCCATCGGTGCTGAGGCTACCCGAGCGGCGGCCCGGACCGCGGTCCGGGTGAACTCTGCAGGTCTATCCCGGATATACCCGGATAGACCTGCGCTCTTCATCCGTCATCAGAGCCATGGCCGCCCGAGCCCGAGCCACCGCCGGAGCTGCCACTCCCGCTCGAACCGGATCCGCCCCCGTCGCTGCCGGACCCGCTCCCGCCGGAGCTGCCCGAACCGCCGGAGCTGGGGCCCGAGCCGGATGAGCCGGAACCATGCCCGCTGGAACCCGAACCGTGGTCAGAAGAGCCCGACCCGCTCGATCCCGAGCCATGGCCGGAGCGATCGTCACCCGGCTCCGCCTCCCCTCGATGACCGGACCCGGAACCCGATCCCGAGCTCGAAGCGGGCACCACCGGCGCGGTCTGCGCTGGGCGCGCGTGATGCGCGCTCGAGTGACGCTCGACCGCCACCCCGCCCGCAACAGCCCCCGTCGCCAGCACCACCGCCCCGACCTTCAACAACACCCCCGCACCGGCAGCCGTGCCGGCGCCGGCCGCGAGCTCCGCCACCCCGGGTCCGCCACCCCCGCCCACCGACGCGAGCCAGCTCGCCACGGGGAACGGAGTGATGGCGGTCACCGCCGTCCGCAACGTCGAGCGAGCGCGGTGGACGAGCTGGCGCACGGCGCCTTCGCTCATCCCCATCCTTGTCGCGACCTCGCTGCGCGAGCGGCCCTCGACCGCCGTCTGCACGAGCGCCTCCCGCTGATGCGCGGGGAGCTGCGCGATGCCGGCGATCGTCTCCCGCAGGTGCAGCTTCTGCTCGACCTGCGCTTCCGCCGCCGCGCCGCCGACGATCAAGCCGGGATCGAGCAGCTCAACAGCCTGCCGGCCCTCGCGCTGGCCCATCCGCATCCCCTCGTGGCGGACGATCTGATGCAGCCAGCCGCTCAGATGCGCGACCTCCGCGCCGGCGGCCAGCGCCGCCCACGCGCTCATCAGCGCCTGCTGGACGACGTCCTCCGCCCTCCCCTCCGGCGCCCCGCCGCGCGCGAACGCGAGCAGGGGCCGCCGGTAGCGCTCCACGATCGCCGCGAACGCCCGCTCGTGACCCGCGCGCGTGAGCGCGACGAGCCGCTCGTCGGTCTGCGTGCGCAGGAGCGCGTCGGAGAAACGGGCGTTCATGTGTCAGCGTCCGCCGCGGTCGTCCCCGGGCTCGTTCTCGCGGTGTCCGCCACGGTCATCGCCGGGCTCGGCGTGGTTGCGGTGATGCCGCTCACCGCACTGCGCGGCGTGGCGGTGCTGGTGATGTGCGACGGGGTCGTCCGCGCCGTGCTGCGCCATCGCGGTCGCGGCGAACGTGCCCGCCGCCAGGGCCAATGCCATGACGATCGCAATCAGTCGGGTCCTCATCTCGTGCTCCTTCGCCGGAGTTCGGAGCGTCCGCTTGACGCTCCTCTTACCCCGGAAGAGACGGCAACCGCGAAAAGGTCACGCGAGTTCTTCTACTGCGTGCCGTGGCACTTCTTGAACTTCTTGCCCGAGCCGCACCAGCACGGGTCGTTGCGGCCGATCTGGTCGATCGCGTCCACTTTGCGCTGCTCCACGCGTGCGCCGCCGTCGTCGGAGGGCGGCGGCGGCTCCGCGTAGCCGAGCGCCGAGCCGCCGGTGCCGGCCGCGAGTGCGCCGAGGGCGGTCGCCGTCGAGGAGCCGCTGGAGTAGGTGAGCCCGCCGCCTCCGGCCCAGTTGCTGTTGCCGGCGGGCTGCGCGGCCGGTATCGCCTCCTCCGGCTGCTCGTCGCCGCCTATCTCGACCTCGACGTTGAAGATCATGCGCGTGAAGTCGGCCCAGATCGTGTTCATGAGGTCCTGGAAGAGCGTGAACGCCTCGTTCTTGTAGGCGATCAGCGGTTCGACCTGGGCGAACCCGCGCAGGTGGATGCCCTCCCGCAGGTAGTCCATGTCGTAGAGGTGCTCGCGCCAGCGCTGGTCGATCGTCTGCAGCAGCAGGTAGCGCTCGAGCACGCGCATGATCTCTTCGCCGAGCTCCTGCTCGCGCTCGTCGTAGAGCCGCGTCGCGTCGTCGACGATCCGGCGCGTCAGTTCGTTGCGATCGGTTCTGTCCGGATCGACTTCGTCGGCCATGAAGCTCGCCGGGAATATCTCCTCCACGCGCGCGAACAGGCCCTCGAGGTCCCAGTCCTCCATGTAGTCGCCGGGCGTGAATTCCTCGACCGTGCGCGCGAGCATCGCGGAGATCTCCTCGCGCGCCTGGTCGCGCATGTCGCGCCCTTCGAGCACCTCGTCGCGATAGGCGTAGATGATCCGGCGCTGCTCGTTCATCACGTCGTCGTAGTCGAGCACACGCTTGCGCACGAGGAAGTTCTGCTCCTCGACCTTCTTCTGCGCCTTCTCGATCTGTTTCGTCAGCAGCCCGGCCTCGATCGGCTCTTCGCGGCCGTCCTCGTCGGTCGTGCCGAAGCGGTCGAGGATGCGGTAGATCCGCTCGCCGGCGAACAGGCGCACGAGGTCGTCCTCGGCGGAGAGGTAGAAGCGCGACTCGCCCGGGTCACCCTGGCGCCCGGCGCGGCCGCGCAGCTGGTTGTCGATGCGGCGCGACTCGTGGCGCTCGGTGCCGATGATGCAGAGGCCGCCGGCGGCCATCACTTTCTCGCGGTCCGCCTCGCAGCGGCGCTCGAGCTCGGGCAGCAGCTTCGCCTCGTGCTCCTCGTAGTCGGGATCGCCCGGCTGCAGGCCGAGCTTCGCGAGCTCGTGACGCACGAGGTGCTCGGGGCTCCCGCCGAGCTTGATGTCGACGCCGCGGCCGGCCATGTTGGTCGCGATCGTGACGGCGCCGGGGCGGCCGGCCTCGGCGACCGTCTCGCCCTCTCTCTCGGCGTGCTCGGGCTTCGCGTTGAGGACGGTGTGCGGGATCCCGCGGCGCTTGAGCCGCTCGCCCAACAGCTCGGAGACCTCGACGGAGATCGTGCCGACGAGCACGGGCTGGCCCTTCTCGTGGCGCGCGGCGATCTCTTCGACGACGGCGACCCACTTGCCCTCTTTGGTCTTGTAGACCTGATCGTTGCGGTCGTCGCGGATCATGTCGCGGTTCGTCGGCACCTGCACGACGCCGAGGTCGTAGATCTTCATGAACTCGGTCGCCTCGGTGATCGCGGTGCCGGTCATGCCCGCGAGCTTCTCGTAGAGGCGGAAGTAGTTCTGGTAGGTGATCGTCGCCATCGTCTGGTTCTCCTCGGTGAGGCGCAGGCCCTCCTTCGCCTCGATCGCCTGATGGAGACCCTCCGACCAGCGGCGCCCCTCGAGGATGCGCCCGGTGAACTCGTCGATGATCTGCGCCTCGCCGTCGATCACCGCGTAGTCGACGTCGCGCTTGTAGAGCGACTCGGCGCGCAGCGACTGCATCAGGTGGTTGACGAGGTAGCCGTTTTCGGCGCGGTAGAGGTGGTCTATGCCGAGGAAGCGCTCGGCCTTCTCGACGCCGCGCTCGGTGATGGAGACGGTCTTGTGCTTCTCGTCGAACTCGTAGTCGAAGTCGGCGATGAATTCCTTCTTCGAGCGCGGGTCCATCCCCTCGGGCGTCTTGCCGGCCTCCATCAGCGGCGCCAGGCGCGCGAACTTCGCGTAGACGTCGGAGGAGTCCTCGGGCGCGCCGGAGATGATCAGCGGCGTGCGCGCCTCGTCGATCAGGATGTTGTCGACCTCGTCGACGATCGCGTAGGTGTGGGCCGCGGAGCGGCGCTCGAGCCGGTCTTTCGCCGAACGGATCTCGCCCATGTCGCGGCCGCCGTGCTGGACCTTGTCCTCGAGCGTCGGCGCCATGTTGTCGCGCAGGTAGTCGAAGCCGAACTCGGAGTTCGTGCCGTACGTGACGTCGCACGCGTAGGCCTCGTGCTTCTCCTCGATCGGCTGCAGCGACTGCAGGATCCCGACGCTGACGCCGAGCAGGTCGTAGATCGGGCTCATCCACTCGGCGTCGCGGCGCGCGAGGTAGTCGTTGACCGTGACGACGTGGACGCCCTTGCCGGTCAGCGAGTTCAGCACGACCGGCAGCGTCGCGGTGAGCGTCTTGCCCTCGCCCGTGCGCATCTCGGCGATCGTGCCGTCGTGCAGCACCATCCCGCCGATCATCTGCACGTCGAAGTGCCGCATCGCCATCGTGCGCCTGCCGGCCTCGCGCACGAGCGCGAAGGTCTCCGACAGCAGCTCGTCGAGCGGCTCCGGCTCTTCCCCGCGGGCGCGCGCGCGCAGTTCGTCGGCGCGCTCGCGCAGCTGTGCGTCGGTCAGCGCCTCGAACTCGGGCTCGAGCGCGTTGATGCGGGCCACGCGCTGCTCATAGGACCGGAATCGCCGGCTCTCCCCCATGCGCAGCGCACGATCGATGAACGACATCGGCCTAGCGTAGCAGCGGCTCGCAGCCCATTCGCAACCCTCGTGTGATCGTTCAGACTGACGCCTGCTGCGTCGTCGCGGCGGCCTGCGCGGCGCGCGTCTCGCGGCGTTTGCGACGCCGGTCGCGATGACGCTTGACCTGGCGCGCGAGCTGCTCCTCGCAGACGTTGATCGAGTGCGCCATGTCGTGCGAGGCGCACCGCGCCCGCAGCGTCTCGCCCTTGAGCCGGAGCGTCGCCTCGGCGACCTGGCCGTCGGCGATCGCGGGATTGCGCTCCTCGTTCAGCTCGATCTCGAGCTCCGCCAGCTCCGAGACCTGGCGGCCGACCGTGCGAAAGCGCTTCTCGACGTGCTCGCGCAAGGTCGAAGTGACCGAGGTGTTCCGTCCGGTGACCGCGATGCGCATGGCGCGCCCCCTTCTGTTTCGGTGGGAGAGATCGTGCCCAGATCCTAGGCGCAGCAACCGTCGGCATTCATCCGTGTCCGACCGCAGCACCCCCACGGAGAGCCCGCGCGTAGGCGAGGGCGACCACCTGCTCGCTGCCGGCCGCACGCAGCGCGCGGGCGCAGGCGTCGAAGGTGGCGCCGGTCGTGTGGACGTCGTCGACGAGCACCGCGCGCCGCGGCACCGGCCCGTCCGCGGCGATCGCCAGCCGCCCGGCCGCGAGCCGCTGCGGGCGTGCCGCGCCGAGCTGACGCGTCGCGCGCCCGCCGCGGCGCAGGCAGGGCGCGAGGTCCAGTCCGCGGCGGCGCGCGAGCGCGCGGGCGATGAGCGCCGCCTGGTCGAAGCCGCGGGCACGGCGGCGCGCCGGATGCAGCGGCACCGGCACGAGCGTGCCGCCGTCCAGCAGCCGCGCCGGGGCGCCGGCCGCGATCTGCGCCGCCATCAGGTCCGCGACGGGCAGCGCGCCGTGGAACTTGAGCGCCGCGACGAGCGCCCGCGCCGGGCCCGCGTAGGCGAGCGGCGCCCAGGCGCTCGCGTACGCGGCATGGCGCGCGGGGCAGGTCCGGCACGGCGCGGGCAACCCGCAGCGGGCGCAGCGCGGGCCGCGCAGCCAGGGCAGCGCGCGACGGCAGTCGAGGCAGAGCGGCGCGCCGGCGTCGGCGAGCGGCGCGCGGCAGGCCGCGCAGGCGGGCGGTGCGAGCGCGGCGAGCAGCTCGCGGCGCAGGCGGTCGAGCAGGTCGGTCGCGGGCATGCGACCAGCGTCGCGCAGACGGCCGTTCCAGCGCACGGGGGCGACTGCGACAATTCCGTCGCATGGCGCCGGACGCATCGTGGAGCTTCGCCCCGGGCGTCGTGCTCGCGCTCGCGCTCTACGCCGGCATCTACGTCGTGCGCTGGCGTCGCTGCCGTACCGCGAGCGAGCCGCATCCGCCGAGCCCGGGGCGGCTGCTGCTGTTCATGACGGGGATCCTCGTGCTGGTCGCGGCGCTCTGCTCGCCGATCGACCGGCTCGCCGAGCAGCTGCTCGTGATGCACATGGTCCAGCACGTGCTGCTGCTCGACGTCGCGCCGATCCTGCTGATCCTCGGTCTCACGAAGGTGCTGCTGCGACCGGCGACGCGGCGCATCCATGCGCTCGAGGCACGCGCGGGCTTCTTCGCACAGCCGCTGTTCGCGGTCCTCCTCTACACCGCCGCGATGTGGGTCTGGCACGTCCCCGCGCTCTACGACGCGGCCGCGGAGCACACGGGGATCCACGTGCTCGAGCATCTGACGTTCTCCGCCGCCGGCTTCCTCTACTGGTGGCATCTCGTCTCGCCGGTCAGCACGCGCCTGCCGCGCGAGGGGATGACGCCGCTCGTCTACATGCTCTCGACGAAGGTGACGGTGGGATTCCTCGGCATCGCGCTGACGTTCGCCCCCAGCGCGATCTTCAGCTACTACCGCCACCAGCCTCACTACTGGGGGCTGACGCCGGACGGCGACCAGGCGCTCGCGGGCGCGGTGATGGCGCTCGAGCAGGCGATCGTGATGGGGATCGCGCTCGTCGTCCTCTTCACGCGGATGCTGAGCGAGTCCGAGAAGCGCGAGCAGCGCGCGGAGCGCTACGAGCCGGTCGGCTGATCAGCCGCGCGGGCGCATGCGCTCCAGGATCCCGGCGTGGCCGACGATCGCGCCGATCAGGATCGCCCCGGCGGCGACCTCGGTGCCCGGCAGCACGACGGAGTCCTTGAGCGCGGCGCCGTCGCCGATCGTCGCGCCGTCGCCGATCGCGAGCGGGCCCTGCAGGCGCACGCCGGCGCCGATCCGCACGTCGCGCCCGATCCACACCGGCGGCTCGATCAGCGTCGCGTCGGAGAGCTCGGTGCCCTCGCCGGCGGTCACGCCGTCCGCCATCTGCTCGCCCGGCACGTCGAGCCGCAGCTCGCCGCGCAGCGCGTCGAACGTGCCGCTCTTGAGCTCCTCGAGCGAGCCGACGTCGTTCCAGTACTCGTCGAGCTCGTGGATGTGGAACGGCACGTCGTTGGCGAGCAGCGCCGGGAAGACGTCGTTCGCCCAGTCGACGAGCGGCTGCTGGGGGAAGTAGTCGAAGATCTCGCGCTCGAACAGGTAGATGCCGCAGTTGCCGAGGTCCGACAGCGCCTCCGCGGGATCCGGCTTCTCCTGAAAGCCGGTGATGCGACCGTCGGCGTCGTGCAGCACGACGCCGTACTCACGCGTGTCCTCGACGCGCTTGACGGCGAGCGTCGCGATCCCGCCGGCCGCCTTGTGGCGCGCCACGAACTGCGTGATGTCGATGTCGGTGAGCGCGTCGCCGGAGATCACGAGGAACGGGCCGTCGTTCGTGAGGAAGTCGGCGCAGTTGCGCACGCCCCCGGCGGTGCCGAGCAGCGTCTCCTCCTCGCGGTAGGTCAGCCGGTCGCCGAAGTAGTCGCGGATCGTGTCCGGGAAGTAGTGCAGGTTCGCGATCACCTCCTCGCAGCCGTGGCGGTCCAGTAGATCGACGATGTGCGCCATCACGGGCCGGTCGAGCACCGGCACCATCGGCTTCGGCAGCTCGTAGGTGAGCGGGCGCAGCCTCGTACCGAGGCCGGCGGCCAGCACCATGGCTTTCATCGCGTCGTCCAGGCGTCCGGGTCCGTCGTGTGCGCCTTGACGGCCTCGGGCAGGTTGCCGCTCGCGAGGTCGGCGAGCGTAACGTGCTCGAGCACGTCACGCAGGCTCGCGCGGACCGCGACCCAGACGTCGCGCAGCGGCTCGGCGGTGCCGTGGAAGGCGAGCTTCTCCGGGCGCTCGCCGCCGACGCCGGCGAGCGGGCCGTCGATCGCGCGGATCACGTCGGCGACGGTGATCTCCTCCGGCGCCTGCGCGAGCCGGTAGCCCCCGTCGGCGCCGCGGCGCGAGTTGACGATCCCCGCCTGGCGCAGCTGCACGAGGATGTTCTCGAGGAAGCGCAGCGGGATGTCCTGGGCGGTCGCGATCCGCTCGCTCTTGACCGGGTGCTCGTCGCTCGCGGCGGCCAGCTCGACGACCGCGCGCACGGCATAGTCGGTCTTCGCCGAGATGCGCATGCGGCGGATTCTCGCCGAATGGGCGGCGGCGTGCGGTACCGGGGCTAGGTCCCCTGCTCCCAGGCGGTCAGATAGGCCTGCTGGGCGGGTGTCAGCGCGTCGAGCTCGACGCCGAGGGCCGCGAGCGTGAGGCGCGCGACCTCCTCGTCGAGCGCGCGTGGGACGTCGTGGACGCGCGGCGCGAGCTCGTCCGCATGCGCCACGAGGTAGGCGGCCGCGAGCGCCTGGTTGGCGAACGCGACGTCCATCACGGCGGCGGGATGGCCCTCGGCGGCGGCGAGGTTGACGACGCGCCCCTCGGCGAGCAGATGCAGGCGGCGCCCGTCGGGAGCGAGATGCTGCTCGACGTGCGGACGCACGCGCCGCGGCGCGGGCGCGTAGGCGCGCAGCGCGGGCAGGTCGAACTCGACGTCGAAGTGCCCGGCGTTGGCGAGCAGCGCGCCGTCGCGCATCAGCTCGTAGTGCTCGCGGCGCACGACGTCGCGCCCGCCGGTCGCGGTGATGAAGACGTCGCCGCGCGCCGCGGCGGCGAGTCCGGGCATCACCTCGAAGCCGTCGAGCTTCGCCTCCAGCGCCCGCACGGCGTCGACCTCGCAGACGATCACCTGCGCGCCCGCTCCCCGTGCCCGCGTGGCGATCCCGCGACCGCACCAGCCGTAGCCGAAGACGACGACGACGCGCCCGGCGAGCAGCACGTTCGTGGCGCGCAGGATCCCGTCGAGCGTCGACTGGCCGGTGCCGTAGCGGTCGTCGAAGAAGCGCTTCGTGCGTGCCGCGCCGACCGCCATCACGGGGAAGCCGAGCCGCCCCTCGCCCTCGAGCGCGCGCACGCGGATCAGTCCGCTCGTCGTCTCCTCGGTGCCGCCGAGCACGTCGGGCAGCAGCTCGGTGCGGCGCGCGTGGATCGTCGAGATCAGGTCGGCGCCGTCGTCCATCGTCAGGCGCGGGCGCTTCTCGACGACCGCCTCGACGTGCGCGTAGTAGGTCGCCATGTCCTCGCCCTGGATCGCATGGACCTCGGCGCCGTAGCGGTCGACGAGCGCCGCGGCGACGTCGTCCTGCGTCGAGAGCGGGTTCGACGCGCACAGCCCGACCGTCGCGCCGCCCGCGAGCAGCGTGCGCACGAGGTTCGCCGTCTCGGCGGTGACGTGGAGGCAGACGCCGACCGTCAGCCCGTCGAGCGGCCGCTCGCGCGCGAACCGCTCGCGGATCGAGCGCAGCACCGGCATCTGCGCATCGGCCCACTCGACCCGCGCAGCGCCGGCCTCCGCCAGGCCGAGGTCGGCGACGTCATATGCGGGCTTAGTACCGGTAATGGTCTGGCTTGTAGGGGCCCTCGACGGGCACGCCGATGTAGGCCGCCTGCTCGGGGCGCAGCGCGGTGAGCCGGACGCCGAGCGCGTCGAGGTGCAGCCGCGCGACCTTCTCGTCGAGGTGCTTGGGCAGCACGTAGACGCGCTTCTCGTACTCGTCGTTCTTCGTGAAGAGCTCGATCTGGGCGATCGTCTGGTTCGTGAAGCTGTTGCTCATCACGAACGACGGGTGGCCGGTCGCGTTGCCGAGGTTCAGCAGCCGGCCCTCGGAGAGCATGATGATCGTGTGGCCGTCGGGGAAGCGCCACTCGTCGACCTGCGGCTTGATCGTCACCTTCTCGATACCGGGCACCTTCGTCAGGCCGGCGATGTCGATCTCGTTGTCGAAGTGGCCGATGTTGCCGACGATCGCCTGGTGCTTCATCCGCCCCATCTGCTCGGCGGTGATGATGTCCTTGTTGCCGGTGCACGTGACGAAGATGTCGCCCTCGCCGATGACGTCTTCGAGCGTCGCGACCTGGTAGCCCTGCATCGCCGCCTGCAGCGCGCAGATCGGGTCGATCTCGGTGACGATCACGCGCGCGCCCTGGCCGCGCAGCGATTCCGCGCAGCCCTTGCCGACGTCGCCGAAGCCGCAGATGACGGCGACCTTGCCGCCGATCATCACGTCGGTCGCGCGGTTGATGCCGTCCACGAGCGAGTGGCGGCAGCCGTAGAGGTTGTCGAACTTCGACTTCGTGACGGAGTCGTTGACGTTGATCGCCGGGAACAGCAGCGTGCCGTTCTCGGTCATCTCGTAGAGGCGGTGGACGCCGGTCGTCGTCTCCTCGGTGACGCCCTTGATGCCCTGGCCGATCTTCGTCCAGCGCTGCGGGTCCTCGCCGAGCGAGCGCGTCAACAGGCTGAGGATGACCTCGAACTCCTCCGAGTCCGCGGTCGAGGGGTCCGGCACGGCGCCGGCGGCCTCGTACTCGGTGCCCTTGTGCACGAGCAGCGTGGCGTCGCCGCCGTCGTCGAGGATCATGTTCGGGCCCCCGTCAGGCCAGCGGATGACCTGCTCGGTGCACCACCAGTACTCCTCGAGCGTCTCGCCTTTCCACGCGAAGACCGGCACGCCCCGCGGGTCCTCCGGCGTCCCCTCGGGACCGACGGCGACCGCGGCGGCGGCGTGGTCCTGCGTGGAGAAGATGTTGCACGAGCACCAGCGGACCTCGGCGCCGAGCGCGGTCAGCGTCTCGATCAGGACCGCCGTCTGGATCGTCATGTGCAGCGAGCCGGTGATGCGTGCGCCCTTGAGCGGCTGCTGGGCCGCGAACTCCTCGCGGAGCGCCATCAGGCCGGGCATCTCGTGCTCGGCGAGGCGGATCTCCTTGCGGCCGAAGTCGGCCAGCGACAGGTCGGCGACCTTGAAGTCGGTTTTGCTCGAAAGGGCGGTCATCGTGGCGCGGTCTCCATGGATTCGGTGTTGATCAGCTTCTCGTGCTTGTCCTGCTCCCATCTCAGCCAGTCGCCGGCTGCGACGTGCTCGGGTCGATGCGGCTCCGCTTCGAGCCACTCGTCGACGGCGCCGTCCAGCTCCGCCTCGCGCCGCAGCCGCAGCGCGAAGACGAGGTCGGAGAGGCTCAGCTCGAAGCGGTCCAGCAGCTCGCGCAAAGTCCGCAGCCGCTGCAGCTCCGGGGCGCCGTAGAGGCGGTACCCGGACGCCGAGCGCACGGGCACGACGAGCCCGCTGCGCTCGATGTAGCGCAGCATCCGCGCAGACCAGCCGGTGATCTCCGCGGCCTCGTGGATCGTGAGCGCCTCAGCCGCCATGCGGCCACAACCTTACCAGAGCTGTGTCAAGGTTCTGGCGGGTGCTACGGGCGGGCGGTCGTCGAGTCGACGACGCCGGACTCGACGTACGTCGACTCGTACACCAGCTCGCCCGAGCCGGCGCGCACGGTGCGCTGCATCAGCAGCTGCGCCGTGTCGGGGTCGAACACCAGCTCGCGGCGCAAGCCGTCGTCGGTCTGGGCCACGGCGATGCCCTCGCGCGCGCGTCCGTCGCGTACCTTGCCGAGCAGCTCGACGTCGGGAAGCCGGGCCGCCACGCGATAGAGCGCGGCGCGGCGCGCGGGTGGCAGTGCGGGCGCGGCGCGCAGCCAGTCGCCGACGATCGTGAACATCTCGTGCGTTCGATCCGCGACAGGAAGGCCGTTCCCGCTCGCCCAGGCCATGCCGGCGCGCTCGATCGCGTCGTAGAGCCCGTTCACGTCGGCGGGAAGCGCGCGCACCTGCTCGTAGGTGAGCGGCTGCGGGAAGAAGCTGTACGAGAGCGCGCCGTCGGCGATCGAATGCTCCTCCTCCGGCTCACCCGGACGACGCACGACCCACCGCCCCTGGCCGGTGAGCGAGAACCAGTCCTCGCGGACCTCGGGGCCTCCGCGGTCCCCCCCGGGCTGGCGGCTCTCGCTGCGCACGTACCAGTACTGACCTGGCTGCAACGCGACGTCCGGACCTTGCGCCGCCACGTCGGCCGCCTCACGCAGCGCCTCCGCTGCGGTCGCCGGCTGCACGCCGCCGGAGTCCAGCCCCGCGACGAGCGCGATCGCCGCCGCGGCAGCCGCAGCCAGGCCAAGCCCGCCGACGAGGATGCGGGACCGCGGCCGGGGTGCGCGACGCAGCGGCGCAGTGGGAGCAATCCGCTCCAGCAGCAGCGCGCGCGCCGCAGCGCGTGCGTCGGGGTCGGGTGCGGCGTCGTCGGAGCGGAAGGCCCGCAGGTGGTCGATCTCGGTGCTCATCGGGACTCCTCTCGTGCCGTGGCGATGACCGCGGCGATGGACTCATCCATCTGTTCGCCGCTGCGCACGAGCAGTTCGCGCACGACCCCGCGCGCCCGGTGCAGGCGCGAGCGCACCGTGCCGACGGGGATCGCCAGCGCCGCGGCGATCTCGTCGTAGCCGAGGTCGGCCCAGGCGTAGAGCAGCAGCACGTCGCGCTCGCCGGAACCGAGGCTCGCGAGCGCCGTCGCCAGCTCCGCTCCGGCAGCGCGCGCGTCGAGTCGCTCGTCGACGCCGTCGAAGGCACCCGCCTCCCCGTCGCGCGCCGCCGCGCGCGCATACGCGCGCAGACGGCGCTCCTCAACGCGCCGGTGGCGGCGCAGCAGGTTCGCCGCGATCCCGTAGAGCCACGGGCGCGCGTCGGCCCGCTGCGTGTCGTAGCGCTCACGCGCACCGAACGCCTGCAGGAACGTCTCGGCCGCCAGCTCGTCGGCGAGCGCGTGCTCGACGCGCCGCCGCAGGAAGCCGGCGATCGCGTCGTAGTGGCGGTCGAAGACGGCGGCGAAGGCGTGGGGAGCAGCGAGCGACTCGGCGATCACTTCTGCGTCGGTGCGGAGCAGGGCGCGATCCTCTCGGTCGGGGTCCTCGCCCCTCCTTGCCCGCACCGCCCCGGGCGGTTCGCGCTACCCGCCGTCCAGCGCCGTCTTCAGCTGGTCGATCGCCTCGACCGGGGTCGGGTCGACGCCGCGCAGGACGGCGAGGTAGAGCGAGACGAGGTCGCCGAGCAGGACGAGCGAGATCAGCCGCTCCATGCGCGTCTCGCCGCGGCTCTCGACGCGGAACGTCGGTGCGCCGGTCGCGCTGATCGCGCCGCGCGTCAGCTCGATCCGCTGCCGGACGCGGGGATGCAGGTCGGAGTCGTCGAGGAAGACGGCGCCGAAGCGGCCCAGCTCGGCGGCGGCCGACCAGCCGACGATCTCGTTGTGGTCGAGCTCGGGCAGCTCGTTGGAGAACGCCGGCGCCTTCGCGTTCTCGTTGATCTGCGTCTTCCAGCGATAGGCGATCGGCGCCGTGAGGCCGGCGCCGGCGATCTGCGGAATCGTGCCGTGCAGCCCGCGCGCGAGCTGCTTCGCCAGCCCGTCCTCGGCGCCGTCGGGACCCCACTCCTCCACGAGCGCCTCGGAGTGCGCGGCGGCGACGTCGATCTCGGAGTGCAGCGACGGCCCCGCGCCGCACAGCGCGGCGGCCTCGAGCGCGATCACCAGCATGTAGCCGACGGCGACGCGCGGCTGGAACATCCCCGGCAGCGGGATCACCGGGACCCCCTCCTCGCGGGCGAGCGCGGCGAGCTTGCCGCCGGTCGTCGCGACGAGCCGCCGTGCGCCGAGCGCACCCGCAGCTTCGAAGGCCGCGAGCGTCTCCTCGGTGTTGCCGGAGTAGCTCATGCACAGCACGGTCGAGTCGGGCGTCGTCCAGGCGGGCACGCCGTAGTCGCGCATCACGACGATCGAGCGCGAGGCGCGGTCGTCGAGCACGGCGCGCGCAAGCACGCCGCCGATCGCCGAGCCGCCCATGCCGGCGACGATCAGGCCGCCCGGAGCGTCGTGCGGCTCGAGCTTCGCCGACTCCACGCGCCACAGCGCGTCGCGCAGGTGCTCGGGCAGGCCGAGGAGGTCGTCGACCTCGTTGGAGACGTCGACGGCGCCGATCGCCTCGCGGGTCAGGGGGGCTGATGAAGTCAAAACTTGATCGCTCCGTCCGGTAGGGACACGTTCGGGAACAGCCGCGCGCCGGCTGCGAGCTGGTTGTCGGCGCCGAGCACGACGCCCTCGCCGAGCACGACGCCCTCGCCGATCCGGCAATGCGCGCCGAGCTGGACGCCGGGGCCGACGATGCAGTGCGTGAGCGTGCAGTGCGGACCGACGACGGCGCCGTCGAGCACGACCGCTCCGTCCACGTGCGCGCCCTCGCCGATTGCGACGCCGCGGCCGAGCACCGTGCGTCCGCTCACGAGCGCGTCGGCGGCGACCGTCGCCCCGGGCCCGACGACCGCCGGTCCGACGACGCGCCCGGCGACGTGCGCATCGTCGGCGAGCGCGACGTGCGAGGCGTCGTACGCGTCGGTGATCGAGGTCTTGACCGCGCCGTCGAGGATGTCGTGCGTCGCCTGCAGGTAGCGCTGAGGCGTGCCGATGTCGAGCCAGTAGCCGGACGCCTCGTAGCCGTAGAGGCCCGCGCCCACGAGCGTCGGGAAGACCTCGCGCTCGATCGAGACGTGGCGGTCCGGCTGCACGTCGGCCAGCACGTCGCGGTGCAGCACGTAGGCGCCCGCGTTCACGAGCCGCGTGTCGATCTGGTCGGGGCTCGGCTTCTCGAGGAACTCGCGCACGCTGCCATCCGGCTCGCGTCGCACGAGCCCGTATGCCGACGGGTCCTCGACGGCGATCAGCGCGAGCGTCGCGCGCGCTCCGGTGCGCTCGTGCTCGGCGATCTGCGCGCTCAGGTCGATGTCGGTGAGCACGTCGCCGTTGAGGACGAGGAAGCGCTCGTCGAGCAGCGGCTCGGCGAACTTGATCGCGCCGCCGGTGCCGAGCGGCCTGGGCTCCTCGACATAGCGCAGGTCGATGCCGTAGGCGGAGCCGTCGCCGAGCACGTTGTGCACGCCGGAGGCCATGAAGCCGCACGAGATCACGACGTCGTCGACGCCGTGCCCGCGCAGCCAGTCGAGCATGAAGGCGATGAAGGGCCGGTCGACGAGCGGGACGACCGGCTTGGGGACCGTCGAGGTGAGCGGCTGCAGCCGCGTGCCCTCGCCGCCGGCCAGGATCAGCGCCTGCATCAGCCGCCGCGCCCGATCCCCTCGTGTGTGAGGCCGGCGGCGGCGATCGCGGCGGCGTCGAGCACGTTGCGCCCGTCGACGACGAGCGTGCCCTGCATCCGCTTCGCCGCCTCGCCCCAGTCGAGCGTGCGGAACTCCGGCCACTCGGTCACGAGCACGACGGCGTCGGCGCCCTGCACCGCGTCGAGCGCACCGCCGGCGAAGTCCACGCCCGGCATCAGCCGCCGCGCCTCCTGCTCGGCGATCGGGTCGTAGGCGCGCACCGTCGCACCGTCTGCCTGCAGCCGCGCCGCGAGCACGAGCGAGGAGGCCTCGCGCATGTCGTCGGTGTCGGGCTTGAACGCGAGCCCGAGCAGCGCGACCGTCTTGCCGACGAGGCTGCCGAGGTGCTTCTGCAGCTTCGAGATCACGCGCCGCTTCTGCAGCTCGTTGACCTCGATCACGGCGGTGAGCAGCTGGAAGTGATAGCCCGAATTACCAGCAAGCTGTTTAAGAGCACTCACATCTTTAGGAAAGCAGGATCCGCCATATCCGATGCCCGGCCGCAGGAAGTGCGAGCCGATGCGCCGGTCGAGGCCCATGCCGCGGGCGACCTCGAGCACGTCGGAGCCGGTCTCCTCGCAGACGTTGGCGATCTCGTTGATGAACGAGATCTTCGTCGCGAGGAAGGCGTTGGAGGCGAGCTTGACCATCTCGGCGCTTGCGATGTCGGTGCGCACGAGCGGGGCGCCGAGCGGCGCGTACAGCTCCACGACGGCGTCGCCGGCCCAGTCGCCGTCGTCGCCGACGACGACCCGATCGGGCTTGCGGAAGTCGGCGAGCGCGGTGCCCTCCTTGAGGAACTCCGGGCAGGAGACGTAGCGGAAGCCCTCTTTGCCGCGCTGGGCGAACGCGCGCTTGATCGAGGCGCCGGTGCCGACCGGCACGGTCGACTTCATCACGAGCGCGTGGCGGTCCGACGGCGGCATCGCGTCGACGACGGCGTGGACGGCGGAGAGGTCGGCGTCGCCGGAGTACGTCGGCGGCGTGCCGACCGCGACGAACAGCAGCCGCGCGTGCTCGAGCGCCGGCGCCAGCTCGGTCGAGAAGTGCAGCCGCTCGCGGTTGGCGGCGATCGAGTCGGCGAGCCCCGGCTCGTAGATCGGCACCTCCCCCGCGTTCAGCCGCGCGACCTTGTCGGCGTCGATGTCGACGCACCACACCTCGTTGCCCAGCTCGGCGAAGCCGGCGGCGGTGACGAGGCCGACGTAGCCGGTGCCGATCACGGCGATCGGTTCGCGTTCCCGGTTCATGAGGCGGCGAAGCCTACTAGCGCATCCGCCCGAAGCGACTAGCGCCCGAGGCGCGTCAGCGAGCCGGCGATCGCGAGCATCTGGTCGTTGGAGAGCGTCTCCGTGAGCGTGTTCTGCACCCAGTACGACGCGTGCGGCGTCTTCCAGCCGACGGTGCGCAGCTTCGAGCCGTCGTAGAACAGCAGCAGCTGCTTGCCGTGGATCGTGCGCGTGTCGGCGGAGGGGTTGCGCAGGATCGGCGGATCCTTCCAGCCCGTGCCCTCGATGCCGTAGTAGGCGCCGTTGATCGTGGGGATCGCGACCACCAGCCGGTAGGCGTCGTGCCAGTGGTGGTCGGTGTCCATGATGCGGTACTTGCGCGGATACACGCCCACGGACGGCGGCATGTACTGCCCGCTCGACGTCAGCAGCTTCGGGTAGTAGATCGGCACCCGCGTCCCGCCCAGTCTGATCGCATAGTCCTCGCCCGTCTGGGAGGCGTCCACGAGCCCGTTCGTGCTGGGACCCTTCGCACCGTGGTGCTTGCCACCGCGTCCGCGACGGCGCGCCGGCTTGGCGCTCGGCTCCTTCGGCGGCGGCGAGATGAACTCGTGACGGACCGCGGCGATCTGCTCCGGCGAGGAGACGACGTAGGAGACCCCGCCGGTGAACTCGAGCCCCGCCTGGAACTGCACCTGGCGGATCGGATGGTTCGCCGAGTACGCCAGCAGGTTCGCGAGGCTCAGCAGCTCCTCCTTCGACTGCAGCGACGGATCCGTGCGCATGTACTTGCCGATCTGCTTCGTGATCTGGTGCGGATCGTTGATGAAGCGATCGACGCCGTACTGCGACTTCGCCTGGCGCAGGAAGTCCTGCTGGCGCGCGGCGCGCACGAAGTCGCTGTCGGCGTGGCGGAAGCGCACGTAGTCGAGCGCCTTGGAGCCGCAGAGCCGCTGATAGCCGGCCGGGATGTCGATCTCGGCGTACTGGTCGACCGACCCGAGGTTCGAGTGGTAGTAGTGATGGTCGATGTCGGCGTAGACGCAGCCGATCGCGTCGACGACCGCCTTGAAGCCCTTGAAGTTGATGTTGACGACGTGGTTGATCGGGATGCCCAGCAGGTGCTTGATGACCTTCGCCGTCAGCGCCTCGCCCCCGACCGTGTACGTCTCGTTGATCTTCGCCCCGGTGCGCAGCGCCCCGTTGTACGTGTAGTCGACCTTCAGGTCGCGCGGTATCGAGAGCACGGTCGTCGCGCTCGCGTCCGGATCGAGGTGCACGAGCATCATCGTGTCCGAGCGCGCGTCGGTGCGCGCGGCGCCGTAGCGGTGGTCGGAGCCGATCAGCAGGATCGTCTGCGGAGCGCCGACGTCCGCGCGGCTGATGACGTCGCCGAGGCCGTGGATCGTCCCGCCCTGCTTGATGTCGTCGACGAAGCTCTGCACCTGCAGCAGTCCCGCCGTCGCCGTGGCGCCCGCCGCGAGCACGACGACGAGCACGCCGGCCAGCAGGAAGCGCAGCCACAGCCGGCCCGAGCCGCGACCGGGGAACTCGGGGCTCATGCGAGCCCGCCTTCGATCGCCTTCAGGCCGCTCTCGCCCGCCGCGCGGTCGCGCGCGAGCCACTCCGGCAGCGTGCGCACGAAGTCGCCGAGCGCCTGGCGGTAGCGGCGCAGCGAGCTGAGCGAGACCCACTCATCGGGGCCGTGGTGCCCGCCGCCGACGGGCCCGAACTCGACCGCAGGTATGCCCGCCTCGATGAACGAGATCGCATCGGAGGCGCCGTCGCGCCCGACGCTCAGCGGCTCGTCGTCGAGCGTGCGTCCGAGCGCGTCGCGCAGCGCGCGCACGTACGGGTTCGTGCGCGGCACGTTCGCGGGCGCGCGCGTCAACGTCCTCACGACCGTCACGTCGGGCAGCGCGCGGACCTGCGCGAGGATCGCGCCCGGGTCCTGGCCCGGCAGGTAGCGCACGTCGACGACCATCTCGCAGCGGTCGGGGACCTTGTTGAAGACGTCGCCGCCGTCGATCCGCCCGAGGTTGATCGACGGGCGGTCGAACAGCTCGCTCGACTCGCGCGCGAACGGCATCGCCTCGATCTGGCGAAAGACGTCGAACGCCTTCAGGATCGCGCTGTCGCCGAGCCACGGCGTCGAGCCGTGCGCCGAGCGCCCGCGCACCTCGATGCGCATCGCCAGCACGCCCTTCGCCTGGATGCCGATGTGCAGGTTCGTCGGCTCGCCGGTGATCGCGAAGTCGCCGCTCAGGCCGCCGCGCACGAGCTCGTCGGTCGAGCGTTCGTCGACGTCCTCGGCCTCCTCGTCGGGGACGCAGAGGAAGCGCACGCGCACGCGGTCCTGCTCGGCGCAGTCTCTGAGCGCGCACAGCATCGCCGCCAGGCCGCCCTTCATGTCATAGGCGCCGCGGCCGATCAGGCGGTCGCCCTCCACGCGCGGCGAGAACTGCTCCTCGAAGCCGGGCACGACGTCGAGGTGGCCGTGCAGGATCACCGTCGGGCCGTCCGTCGCGCCGACGTCGGCGAGGATCACCGGCAGGCCGTTGTGGTTGTGCTCGTCGACGCGGATCTCGCGCGCCTCCAGCCAGCCCTTCACGAACGCGGCCGCCGCCGCGAGCTCCTCGGCTCGCGACGTGTCGTAGCTCATCAGCCGCTCGGCGAGGGCGCGTTCGTCGACCACGATCGAGACAGGATAGGGGGCCGGACCGGCGTCGCGGCTCTCGTCAGACGACCGGCGGCCAAAGGGTGGTGAACGGCGTGTAGGGAGGGGAAACGGAGGCGGCCGGTGCTCCGACGCCGCCGCGGATCCCACACGATTCCTTGCACCGGATTTACGTGACGACACTTTGGTGTCGTATGCGGTGCTAAATCGCCGCACGTCAAAGTAGTGCAAGGAATCGTGTGGGAACGACAGCTCGGCCGAGGCCCAAGCCCCCGCTCCACCCCCTCCCCAGACGCCGTTCACCGCGGCCGGGGCACGGACCGCGGCCTACTCCGCGCCGGCGATCCGCGCGAACGCCTCCAGGCGCCGCTTGTCGCGGGCGGCGAGGCGCTGCTGCTCGGAGCCGGCCTCGGCCGACGCGAGCGCGGCCTCGGCGGCGCTCAGCCGCTCGCGCAGATCAGCCGCGTCGAGCTGCTCGGGCGCCTGCGCCTCCTCGACGAGGATCAGCGCGCGGCTGTCGGCCACCTGCAGGTAGCCCTCGCCCTGCGCGAAGCGCACGATCTCCGTCTCGGAGCGGTAGAGCCGCAGCTCGGTCGGGTCGAGCATCGCCAGCAGCGGCGTGTGGTTGGCGAGGATGCCGATCGAGCCCGTCGCCGTGCGCGTCGAGATCATCTCGACCTCCTCGTTGAAGACCTCGCCCTCCGGGGTGAGGACCTCGACCGGGAACTTCGTGCGCGCCATGGTCGCGAGCCCTAGCCCTTCGCCGCGGCGACGACGTCGTCGATCGTGCCCTTGAGCAGGAACACGCGCTCGGGCAGCTCGTCGTGCTTGCCCTCGATGATCTCCTTGAAGCCGCGGATCGTCTCGGCGATCGGGACGTAGGCGCCCGGCGTGCCGGTGAACTGCTCGGCGACGTTGAACGGCTGCGAGAGGAAGCGCTCGACCTTGCGCGCGCGCTGCACGATCAGCTTGTCCTCGTCGGAGAGCTCGTCGATGCCGAGGATCGCGATGATGTCCTGGAGCTCCTTGTAGCGCTGGAGGATCTCCTTGACCTCGTTGGCGACCGCGTAGTGCTCCTCGCCGAGGATGTCCGGCTTGAGGATCGTCGAGGTCGAGTCGAGCGGATCGACCGCCGGGTAGATGCCCTTCTCCGAGATCGCGCGGCTGAGCACCGTCGTCGCGTTGAGGTGGGCGAACACCGAGGCCGGCGCCGGGTCCGTCAGGTCGTCGGCGGGGACGTAGATCGCCTGCACGGAGGTGACCGAGCCCTGGCGCGTGGAGGTGATGCGCTCCTGCAGCTGGCCCATCTCGGACTCGAGCGTCGGCTGGTAGCCGACCTGCGAGGGCATGCGCCCGAGCAGGGCGGAGACCTCGGAGCCGGCCTGCACGAAGCGGAAGATGTTGTCGATGAACAGGAGCACGTCCTGGCCCTGCTCGCGGAAGTACTCCGCCATCGTCAGGCCCGAGAGCGCGACGCGCATGCGCGCGCCGGGCGGCTCGTTCATCTGGCCGAAGACGAGCATCGTCTTGTCGATGACGCCCGACTCCTTCATCTCCAGCCACAGGTCGTTGCCCTCGCGCGAGCGCTCGCCGACGCCGCAGAAGGCGGACAGGCCGCCGTGCTCCTTGGCGAGGTTGTGGATCAGCTCCTGGATCAGGACCGTCTTGCCGACGCCGGCGCCGCCGAAGAGGCCGACCTTGCCGCCCTTGGCGTAGGGCGCGAGCAGGTCGATGACCTTGATGCCCGTCTCGAACATCTCGGTCGTCGGGGTCAGGTTCTCGACCGTCGGCGCGGGGCGGTGGATCGGCCAGCGCTCCTCGTTGGCGACCTCGCCGGCGAGGTCGATCGGCTCGCCGAGCACGTTGAAGATGCGCCCGAGCGTCGCGGGCCCGACCGGCACCGTGATCGGGCCGCCGGTGTCGAGCACCTCCATGCCGCGGGCGAGGCCGTCGGTGGAGTCCATCGCGACCGCGCGGACGCGGTCGTCGCCGAGGTGCTGCTGCACCTCGCAGACGAGCAGGCCGTCCTCGCCGCGGTCGACGGTGATCGCGTGGTTGATCTCGGGCAGCGAATCGGGGAAGACGGCCTCGAGCACGACGCCCTGGATCTCCTCGATCTGCCCGACGTTCTTCGTCTTCGGGTTCTCTGCGGTGGCTGACATGTGGTTTCGGGTCTCCTCGGGGGTGCTCTACGTCGTCGAAGTCGTCGTTGTCGTCTAGCGGAGCGCCTCGGCGCCGCCGACGACCTCCATGATCTCCTGCGTGATCTCCGCCTGGCGGGCGCGGTTCATCTCGAGCGTCAGGTCGCCGATGATGTCGCCGGCGTTGTCGGAGGCGCTGCGCATCGCGGTCATGCGCGCGCCCAGCTCCGAGGCCGTCGACTCCAGCAGCGCCCGGTAGATCGAGATCTCGACGTAGTCGGGCACGAGGCGCTGGAGGATCTCCTCGGGCTCGGGCTCGTACTCGACGAGGGCGTGGTGGCCGCTGGGCTCCTGCGCCTCCTCCTCCCCGCCGGGAGTCGCTTCCAGGATCGTCGCCTGCTGGAGCGGCAGCAGCGTCTCGCGCCGCACCTCCTGCGAGATCGGCGAGATGTAGCCGTTGTAGAGGATCTCGACGCGGTCGACCTTGCCGTCCACGTACGCCGCGGTCAACGCATGGGCGATCTCCCGCGCGTTCGCGTAGGAAGGGCGCTCGGTGAAACCGGTGAAGCCCTGCTCGGGCTCGGTGCCGCGGAAGGTCAGCGATGAGACGCCGCGGCGCCCGGTCGCGTAGTAGACGACCTCGCGGCCGTCGGCCTGATAGTCGGCCGCCGTGCGCACGCCGGCGCGGATGATCTGCGAGTTGAACGCGCCCGCGAGGCCGCGGTCGGCGGTGACGAGCAGCAGCGCGACGCGCCGCTCCTCGTCGTGCTCGGAGAGGATCGGCAGCGCCGGCACGTTGCCGGCCGCCTCGGCGGCCTGGCGCGTCATCCGCCGGATCGCGTCCGCGTAGGGCCGCAGCGCGGCGATGCGCTGCTCGGCGCGGCGCAGGCGCGCCGCGGCGACCATCTCCATCGCGCGCGTGATCTTCTGGATGTTCTTGACCGACGCGATGCGGTTCTTGACGTCTCGTTGGGCCATCTAGACCGCCGCGGCCTCCGGCTCGGGCTCGTTCGCCGTGGCCGCTTCGGCCACGGCCGGCGAGGCGTGCGTCGGGCGCACCGGCGGCGCGTCCTCGTCGGTGAGCGGCTGGCCCTCCTCGTCGAGGTCGTAGCCGAAGTCCTCCGCGTAGCGCTTGACGAGGTCGTCGACCTTGCCCTGCGTGTCCTCCGACCAGTCGCCGCCGGCGATCGCCTTGCGCACGTCGCCCGCCTCGCTGTGCGCGCGGCGCGTGAGGCCGTCGAGGAACCGCTCGACCTTGTCGACGACGATGCGGTCGAGGTAGCCGTTCGTGGCGGCGAAGGTCTGGATCACCTGGTCCTCGACCGCGAGCGGCGCGCGCTCGCCCTGGTTGAGCGTCTTCACGAGCCGCTCGCCGCGCGCCAGGGTGCGCTGCGTGTCGGCGTCGAGGTCGGAGCCGAACTGCGCGAAGGCCTCGAGCTCGCGGTACTGGGAGAGCTCGAGCTTGATCTTGCCGGCGACCTTCTTCATCGGCGAGATCTGCGCGTTGCCGCCGACGCGCGAGACGGAGATGCCGACGTTGATCGCCGGGCGCACGCCCGAGTTGAACAGCTTCGGCTCGAGGAAGATCTGCCCGTCGGTGATCGAGATCACGTTCGTCGGGATGTAGGCGGAGACGTCGCCGCCCTGCGTCTCGATGATCGGCAGAGCAGTCAGGGAGCCGCCGCCGAGGTCGTCGTTGAGCTTCACCGAGCGCTCGAGCAGGCGGGAGTGCAGGTAGAAGACGTCGCCGGGGTAGGCCTCGCGGCCCGGCGGGCGGCGCAGCAGCAGCGACATCTGGCGGTACGCATACGCATGCTTCGTCAGGTCGTCGTAGATCGCGAGCGCGTGCTTGCCGTTGTAGAGGAAGTACTCGGCCATCGCGGCGCCCGCGTAGGGCGCCATGAACTTGATCGGCGCGGCCTCGTCGGCGGAGGCGGCGACGATGATCGTCGTGTCGAGCGCGCCGTTCTCGGCGAGCGTCTCGGCGAGCTGGACGACCGTCGCCATGCGCTGGCCGATCGCGACGTAGACCGAGACGACGCCGGTGTCCTTGTTGTTGATGATCGTGTCGATCGCGATCGCGGTCTTGCCCGTCTGACGGTCGCCGATGATCAGCTCGCGCTGGCCGCGGCCGATCGGGATCATCGCGTCGATCGCCTTCAGGCCCGTCTGCAGCGGCTCGACGACCGGCTGGCGCTGGACGACGCCGGGCGCCTTGAACTCGGCCGGCCGGAACTCGCTCGTGGCGATGTCGCCCTTGCCGTCGAGCGGGTTGCCCAGCGGGTCGACGATGCGGCCGAGCAGCGCCTCGCCGACGGGGATGTTGAGCAGGTGGCCGGTGCGCTTGACGGTGTCGCCCTCGACGACCTTCTGCCACTCGCCGAACAGCACGACGCCGACGTTGTCGGACTCGAGGTTGAGCGCGAGCCCGGTGACGTCGTGGGGCAGCTCGAGCATCTCGAACGACATGCAGTTCTCGAGCCCGTGGATGCGGGCGATGCCGTCGGCCACGGACAGCACGGTGCCGACCTCGGTCAGGTCCGCGCCGCCGGTGTCGAGGCCCTCGATGCGGCTCTTGAGGATTGAGGTGATCTCGTCGGGCTTGATCTGCATGAGAGGTTCTTTGGCTCCTTGACAGGCGCAGTGGCAGCTACGCCTGCGCGACGTGCTTTCGAAGTTGGTCGAGGCGGTGCTTGATGGAGGCGTCGAGGATCGAGTTGCCGACACGCAGCACGATCCCGCCGAGGATGTCCGGGTCGACGGTGCTCGTCAGCTCGACGCGCTGGCCGGTCTGCTCGCCGATGCGGTCGCCGATCGACTTCACCGTCGCCTTGTCGAGCTCGACGGCGCTCGTGACCTCGACGGGCAGCAGCTTGTTCTCCTCATCCCACAGCCGCTGATACGCCGCGCGGATGCGGAAGACGACCGGCATGCGATGCCGCTCGAGCAGCGACTCGAGGAAGTTCACGATCGTCGGGTCGGCGCCGTCGAGCGCGCGCTGCAGCCCGTCCTTCTTCTCCTCGGTGGAGAAGTAGGGCGAGAAGAAGAAGACGCGCAGGTCGCCGTTGTCGTTCAGGGCATCGGCGAACTGGCCGAGCTGCTCGCGCACGACGTCGAGCTTGTCCTGCTCCTTCGCGACCTCGAAGAGGGCGCGCGCGTAGACCTGGGCGATCTCCTCCATGGGACTAGTTGCGCTCCCCCGACAGGCCGCTGAAGTCGAGCTCGCCGAGCGCCTCCTCGACGAGGCGGCGCTGGTCGTCGGCGTCGAGCGTCTTGCGCGTCACCTTCTCCGTCGCGAGCACCGTCAGGTCGGCGACCTCGCGGCGGATCTCCTGGATCGCGCGGCGCGTCTCGGCCTCGACGTCCCGCTTGGTCTGCTCGAGCAGCTCCTCGCGCTGGGTCTTGGCCGCGGCAAGCGACTCGTCCTTGGCGACCTCGCCGGCCTTCTCGGCCTTCGCGACGATCTCGTCCGCCTGCGCACGGGCGTCGGTGAGCCGCTGACGGTACTCGGCCAGCAGCGCATCGGCCTCCACCCGCGTGCGCTCGGCCGCGTCGATCGACTCCTCGATCGCGCGCTGACGCTTGTCGAGCGCGTCGCCGATCGCCGGGAAGGCGTACTTGCGCAGGATCAGCAGCGTGATCCCGAACGCCAGCAGCAACCAGATCATCAGGCCCACGGAGGGCGAGACGAGGAAGGTGCCGCTGTCCTTCGCGGCTGCGAGAACGATCGGCATGGCTACGAGAGGAAGAAGGCGATCAGGCCGAAGATGAACGCGTAGAAGACGATCGCCTCGGTCAGCGCGAAGCCGAGCCATTGGATGCTCGTGATCTCGTCGCGCATCTCGGGCTGGCGCGTGACCGACTCGATCACCTTGCCGAAGATGTAGCCGACGCCGATGCCCGGGCCGACGGTGCCGA
>Ga0134121_10000778_pt1 | contig 33287 bp, 32 predicted proteins | sample KB301_FD_96463 | JGI IMG/M metagenome (GOLD analysis project Ga0134121, IMG submission 96463) | Terrestrial soil microbial communities without Nitrogen fertilizer from Kellogg Biological Station, Michigan, USA - KB3-0-1 | ecosystem: Environmental > Terrestrial > Soil > Unclassified ...
CATCAGATCTGCCCGATCGGCGAAATGAAGGTACATCGCCTGACGCGACACCTTAGCGGAATTGGCAATCTCCGCCATGCTGACGTCCGCGCCTTTGCGCTTCTTGATCAGGGCCAGGGCAACGTCGAGAATTCGGGCTTTTGAATTGTTACTTGACACAGTGTCAACCACTCACTACGATTTACTTTACACTATGTCAAGCAACATGCGACAAAAGGGTGATGCAATTACCCGGCAACCTAGAAGATCACGGAAGGCGATGTGCCATCCATCGCTACCCTTTCGCAGGATAAGAAATGGGTAATCAAACAAAAGTACACACATTATGAAGATCATTTTATTATTCGCATCCATTGTTATGGCCAGCGGTGTATTGATCAGCAATATCTATACTTCCGTGGTTGATGCAACGTCATGGGGAAGCGATATCCCCCACTCCATTGAATCAGCAAGGGAATACTTTAAGACTGTGAATCCAGGAAACTTTTTCAGAATCTATTCCCCGGTGAACCAGGTGCTGGCCCTGCTCGCACTTGTCGTGTTCTGGAAGGCATCGCCAGCCATACGTCTTTATCTCGGGATCGCTTTCGTGATCTATGTACTAGCAGATGTAATGACCTTCGGTTATTTCTATCCACGCAATGACATCATGTTCACGGCACCGCTTACCGATATCGCATTGCTGAGGAAGACCTGGGCTGAGTGGAATATGATGAACTGGGTTCGTTCTGCGGTTGTTCTTTGCGGACTCATATTTTCATTCATCGGTTTAGACAGAATCTATTTATTAAAGTAGGTTATTTCTTCGGCCCAGTAGAGATCCTAAATCCTGCCCCGTACTTTATTTAGAGTCTCCGCAGTCTGTCGTCAGCTCCTCCCAGCAAATTTCGTTTCACCAACGCGCACCAAACCCCACTGAAGGAAAAACGCTTCGAAACTTCGAAACGCTGGAAGAAGTTCATGAAAGCATCAAAGCCACATCGCGATTCCGTTCCGAAGCCTTGATCCTGAGCTTTGACAAACTCGCAGCGGTAGCCGTTTTCGAGGGCCTTGAGCAGGATTCCTGTGGCGGGTCCGGATTTTCCGACCGCGGTGGGGCCAATAAAGACAATGTTCTCGGCCTTGGCGACGAAGTCGAGTTCGGCGAAGGCGCGGATCTGCTTGCGGTTGACCGAGGGCTGGCGGGCGAAAGGAAACGTTTCCAGCGACCAGCGCTCGGGGAGATTGGTGCGTTGGATGCGCCACTCCAGGGCGGTTTCCTAACGGGTGTGCCATTGCGCGCGCAGCAGGCGCAGGTACGGACACCTTGAAGCTGGAGCGAATCGTGCCGCGATGGATCGCCTTCCGACCCTCGTGACCGCCGAAGCGAAGGCCGCCAGCGCCTGACTTAGTGGCAACTAATGGCAACCAGCAGCGAGCAGAAGAAAAGGCCGCCCCACTCGGGCGGCCTATCTTATTGATTCTAAAGTGGACCTGAGGGGGATCGAACCCCTGACCTCCTGACTGCCAGTCAGGCGCGCTCCCAGCTGCGCTACAGGCCCTAATGAACGTTTTGTAAGAGTACCGGATGTACGAGGGGCGGTCAATCGCCGATACCGCCCATCGTGTTGTCTAGTTCAGGGTCTCCTTTTCGAGCGCGGCGACTTTTTGTTCCAAAAGTTGGACGCGCTGGGCGAGGCGGTCCGCTTCGAGCCGTTCGTAGTGTTGCTCAAGACGCTTGAGGGCAACCGTAATCGCGAGGTATTCGTGCTCAAGCCTCTCGATCCTCTGGTCGAGCTTTTCATAAAGTCCGAAAAGGTTGTCGACGCGCGACCGAAGGGCAGCAACGTTTGCTTCGAGTGCAGCCAGTCGTTCCTCGATGCCGGGGATGCGGGCGACCATGAGAGACATGTTCTGTACCGTTGTCCGAAGACCGTTTGTATTGACTTGAAGGTCACTGACCTTGTCTGTCAGCAATAGAAGGTTTTCGTTTATCGTTTCGAGCGTGACTCTGGGTTTTCGTGGCATTGCCGTCTCCTTGTTTCGTGGGGACGCAAAGGGCGACGAGAGTATAGCATCGGGTAGAATGCGGTCGTGAGAGTGCTGGGCGCAGTGGTGGGAGTAACGGTCGTGCTTGCGATTATGTGGTGGATTTTGGTTACGGCGCCGGGGAATAGGGGCAAGAGAGATTGATTTGGACTTTGACCCGCCGTTTCCCTAGGCTTCGCCCTACCGGGCTCGCGCTCCGCGCCCGTCTCCGCCGCTACGGTTGCTTGGCACCATTCTCTTGATGGCGAAGATCCGCCCTCCTGGCCAGGAGGCAGGGGAGGGCATACACCCACTTTTCGCTACGGGGTTACCAGCGAGGCGTGGTGGACGACGAGCATCCAGCCGGTATCGTCATCGAACGTAAAAATATTGGTGGCGTAGGCGCGGGCGCGGTGCATTTGATCTCCGGCGGCGGTGGTGATGTTTTCCAGGCAGGTGACCCAGGCGACGCTGCCATGCACCTCGACAGAAACCTCTGTGATATCGACGCGCATGAACGTGGTGCTTTTGAAAATGCGTTCCCAGTTGGCGCGGATGTTTTCCCATCCGGCGAGGCGTTCGCCGCCGGGATGGATGCAGCAGGTGGTGGCGTCCATCAACCAGACGTCCTCCATCAGTTCGACATCGAGGCTTTCCAAAGCGAAGTAGAAGTTGAGGTTGGCTTCGATGACCTGTTCGGGGACCTGTTCCGGTTCCGTCATAAAGACAGTCCTTTCTAGCTGAAAACACGTCGGAATCGCAACCAACTAATCGAGAAAATCAGCACGCCGAGTGCCGCAAGGGGAATCACCTGGTCCCAAAGATCCACCATTCCGAGCCCTTTCATCATGATGCCTCTCACGATCACGAGGAAGTACCGCATAGGAAGAATCGTTGTGAACAACTGCATGCCCCGCGGCATCGACTCGATGGGAAACATGAATCCGGAAAGCAGAACGTTCGGCACAAGCACAAACTGCGCGCTCAGCGCAGCCTGCTGCTGAGTGCGAACAAGCGTCGCCACGAGGATACCCATCGACAGGGCCACCACGATAAAGAGCAGCGTGCAGACGAACAGCGTCAGCAGGTGGCCTGGAAGAGGAACGCCAAACCACAGAGTCCCCGCCCCCAGAATGATGGCCGCATCCATGAGCCCGATCAGAATGTAGGGCACCGTCTTTCCGGCTAAAACCTCGCCGGCGCGTAAAGGCGTCACCATCAATTGTTCGATGGTGCCTCGTTCGCGCTCACGCACCAGGCTGAATGCCGTCAGCGGCACCATCATTTCCATCAACAGCACGCATACGATTCCGGGCACCATGTAGTTGATCGCCCGCAACGACGGATTGAACCAGACGCGAGGCTCCTCGCGGATTCCCGCTTCGATCTTTCGAATCCCTTTTTGTTCGAGGTTGTGTTCCAGGCGCATCGCGTTCTCCGCACCGATGACTCCTCCCGCGTAGCCCAGCGCGATCGTCGCGGTGTTGGAATTCGTGCCATCCAGAAGCACTTGCACTTTGGCCAGAACCCCGTGCCGGATATTCCGCGCATAGTCTTCCGGGATGACCAGGGCGATCATCGATTGTCCGGAATTGAGATGTTGCTCGACGCTGTTTGCACCATTGAGCGATGGCACGTACCCCTGAAGCTCAAAATAGCCGCTCGCGACGAAGCGATCCACAAGCCGCCGGCTTTCCGACGAGGCAGAACGATCCAGCACTACCATCGGCAACGCGCGAATGTCTGTCGCGACGACGTAGCCATAAATAAGAAGCTGAATCAACGGCGCCAGCAGCACCATGCGCAGCAATCCGCGATCCCGTAGGATTTGGATGAATTCCTTGCGGACCATTTCGTGAATTCGCTTCATCGTCATTTCATTTCTTCAGTCGAGCCGCTTCTGGAATCTCCGCGCCGCGAGCGCGAGCGTGGCGAAGCCGAAGATCAGGATGTACAGCGCTTCCTTCCAGAAGTATTCCAGGCCGAGACCCTTCAGATAGATATCCCGCAGGATCTCGATGAAATAGCGCGCCGGAACAATCACCGTAATGGCCTGCAGGACACGCGGCATCTGACGAATCGGGAAGATGAAGCCGGAAAGCAGGATCGAGGGAAGCATTGACAGCATAATGGCGGTTAGCATCGCCGACATCTGCGTTTCGGTCATCGTCGATACGAGAATGCCCAGTCCGAGCACCCCGATGAGATAAAACAAAGCCGTGATCAGGAGCAGTACGAGGCTGCCCTTGATCGTCACGCCGAACATGAAGTAGCTGGCGACGATGATGACGAGGAAGTCCAGGTAGGAGAGAATGGCATACGGCAGGACCTTGCCGATCATCAACTCATAGCGTCCGATGGGCGACGAAACGATCTGTTCGATCGTGCCCTGCTCTTTTTCCTTCACAATCGTCACCGCTGTCAGCACGGTACCCACCATCATCATGATGATGGCGATGATTCCGGGCACGACGAACTGTACGCTTTCCAGATTCGGGTTGAACCAGATGCGGGGCTCGGCCTCGATGGCAGGGATCGCAAGGTTCGTCTGCCGCAGCACGGCCTCCATTTCCCGCATCAGGATGGAGGACGAGTACGCGCGCGAGATCGCCGAAGCATAGCTCATGGCGATTGTTGCGGTATTGTTGTCCGCTCCGTCCACGATCATCTGCACGACTGCTTCGCGGCGCGATTCAATGCGTGAACTGAAATCGGCCGGGATAACAAGGCCGATGCGCGAGGCTCCTTTGTCGATGTCTGTCTGCAATTCGCGATAGTTTTCGGCGTAATGCCTTACTGTGAAGTAAGGCGAGTGCGCGAAGCGGTCGATGTACTGGCGGGACTCGGCAGTGCGGTCCATGTCCATCACCGTGATCGGCATGGACTTCACGTCGTAGCGGATGCCGAAGCCGTAAAGGACAAGCATCATGACCGGAAAGATGAAGACCATATAAATGGTCGCCTTGTCCCGGCGTATCTGGATGAATTCCTTTCGCGCGATCGCGCGCAGCGCGGAGTGTTTCATAGGGAAGACCTTCTCCCGCCGGGAGAAGGTGGCCCGAAGGGCCGGATGAAGGCTTGTGGCACTGCCCTCACCCGGCCTTCCCCAAGGCTTCGCCCTATCGGGCTCGCGCTTCGCGCGGCCACCCTCTCCCGGGGGGAGAGGGCCCTCACGACAACAGCACTCTGTAGCAGTAGATGTCTCATTGCACTCTGACCCTGCCGTTCACGTTCACGACCACTTGCATCGTCTTTCCTGCGGGATTCCCGATCGTGAAGGTTGCGGTCGGTGATACGTTGCCGCGGCGATGGAACTCCGGACGGTTGTTTGCCGTTACCGTAATGTCATTGGAGAGTGCGATGCGCTCGACGATTTCCCAGGATGAGGTGGCCGTCTGGCATTCCATCACGTACGAAGCCGCGGACGTGACGGTCAGACGGCAGTCCTGGTTTCGCACAATGGCTGCAATGCGAGTGGCGTGCATCTTCGCCTCAACGTCGCGCGCGGCGGCCGCGAGCGAGTAGGTTTCCTTTGCTCGAACGAATGAAGGTACTGCGATCGCCATAAGTGTGGAAACGACCGCGGCAGCAATGCAGGATTCAGTAAGAGTCATTTGCTTCCTCCGGTGGATGAGCGGCTGCGAATGCAAGCCCGGTAGGGCGCAGCCAGTAATCAACAGGAGGCCGCAAAGGGCATCTCTATCCTACCCGCCGGCGCGTCATCACGGAAACGAAAACGTCCTCCAGAGATGGAGTGATTTCGCGAATCGAGTTCACTCCAAAGTTTAGTTGCTGTCCCACCGCTCGAATGCGTCGTTCCGCTTCCACTGGATCTGTCACCGTGAGATGCAGCTTGTTGCCGTGCATGGCGACTTCGTCGATACCGGGTGTTTTTTCAAGCGCGTCGATCCAGCGGAATGTCGATTCGGCATCCACCTCGAGGAGCCGCGCATGGAATTGAGTCTTTCGAAGATCTGCCGGCGAACCGGAGGCGACGATCTTCCCCGCATCGATCAGCGCGAGCCAGTCGCAATGTTCGGCCTCATCCATGTAGTGGGTTGAAACGAAGACTGTCACGCCTTCCTGAGCGAGCGCGTAGATCAATTCCCAGAAAGACCGGCGCGATGCGGGATCGACTCCTGCCGTCGGTTCATCAAGGAAAACGATTCGCGGACGATGAACCACTGCGCACGCCAGCGCGGCCCGCTGGCGCAGTCCTGCCGAAAGGGAAGAGCAGAGCGCATCCATAACGCTCTCGAGCCGGCAGACGCGGACGGCCCAGTCCAGATCTTTCGCTCCATACACGCCGCCAAAGAAGACGAGGTTCTCTCGCACTGTGAGGTCTTCGTAAAGGGAAAATTTTTGCGACATGTAGCCGATAGCCTGTTTGATTTTCTGCCGCTCGGAGCGCATGTCGAATCCCGCCACGCGGCCAGTGCCGCTCGTCGGCGCCAGGATGCCTGTAAGCATGCGTATGGTTGTGGATTTGCCAGCACCATTGGGTCCGAGGAATCCGAAGATCTGACCTTCTCGCACCCGAAACGAGATGTGGTCCACGGCGATAAAATCGCCAAACGCGCGAGTGAGATTTTCCGCCTCGACTGACCAGTTAGCCACGGAGGGCTCCGGTCAGTTGGAAGAAGACGTCTTCAATCGAGGGTTCGACCTGCCGGATCGAGTGGACAGTGATGCCCTGCGAGCTCAACGTCGTTTTTGCTTCCTCCGTAGCGGCTTCGGCATCGCCCTCGACGGTGACGTGGAGGCCTTCGCCAAAGACATTCACGTCTTCAACATATTTGCTGCGTGCGAGAACCTCTTTAGCCGCGAAACGCTGGTCGGCGAAGATTTCCAGGATGGCGCCACGGAAGGCGCGGCGAAGTTCATCCGGACGTCCGGAGGCGACGAGCTTGCCGTGATCCAGGAAACCCACGCGGCTGCAGCGTTCGGCTTCATCCATGTAGGGTGTGGAGACGATGATGGTGACGCCTTCCTGCCAGAGATCGAAAAGAAGCTTCCAGAGATCGCGGCGCGAAACCGGATCGACCCCGGTGGTCGGTTCATCGAGCAGCAACAGCCTGGGCGTGTGGATTAGCGCGCAAGAGAGGGCCAGCTTCTGGCGCATGCCGCCGGAAAGATTCCCGGCCGGCCTCGCGCGAAAGGGCTCCAGGCGGCTGAACTGCATCAGGCGCTGAAGGCGGGGAAGACGTTCCGACTCGGAGACGGCATAGAGATCGGCGAAGAGTTCGAGGTTTTCCTCGACGGTGAGTTCGCTGTAGAGGCTGAAACGCTGCGAGACGTAGCCGGTGAGAGAGGAGATGGATTCGGACTGCCGCACGAGGTCGAAATCGCCGACGCGGCCTTCGCCGGAGTCGGGCTTGAGGATGCCGAGCATCATGCGCATCGCGGTGGTCTTGCCGGCACCGTCCGGGCCGATGAGGCCGAAGAGCTCGCCGGGCTCGATGTCGAGGGAAAGGTGATCGACGGCGGTGATGGAGCCGAAGGTGCGGGTGAGGTTGTTGATGGAGAGGAGGGGGCTCTTCAACATTTGGGAAACTCGTGGGAGGAGGGGCCCTCTCCCTCCGGGAGAGGGTGGCCCGAAGGGCCGGGTGAGGGCAGGAATCGACGAATCTCGTCTTTAAGCATGTCCTGCGCTTTCAGAACCATTCCGTTGGGGATTCTGAGAATCTGATAGCCGAGTTTTTGAAGCCGGGTACTCCGTACTCCGTCTTTTCGAATTCGTTCGGGATCGGCGTGCGAACTGCCGTCAAGTTCGACGATGAGACGTAGCTCGTGACAATAAAAGTCGACGATGTAGTTCTCGATTGGAAACTGGCGATGGAATTTGAGATCCAACATTCGACGGTCGCGCAGGAGAATCCAGGCTCGTTTTTCTGCTCGAGTGTCTTCATGGCGCATTTGGCGAGCGCGTTGGAGGAGGAGGCTTTCAACAGGCGTATGTCGTACTTTGCGGGCCCTCACCCGGCCCTTCGGGCCACCCTCTCCCGGTGGGAGAGGGACCTGCCCCGCGGATTCCGGCTTCATTCCAAGAGAATCTACGGCTCCGTCTGCCTGCCGCGCGGATTTCGGCTTCATTCCAAGGGAATCTACGGCTCCGTCTGCCTGCCGCGCGGATTTCGGCTTCATTCCAAGGGGATCTACGGCTCCGTCTGCCTGCCCCGCGGATTCCGGCTTCATTCCAAGGAGATCTCCGGTTTCGTCTGCGTGTACCTCCGATTCATTTTTCACTTCAGGTCAATCTCCGCGTCCGCCTGCATTCCCGGCTTCAGCCGTCCTTGCATGTTCTCCAGCGAGACCTTCGCGCGGTACACCAGTTTGATGCGTTCTTCCTGCGTCAGGATCGTCTTTGGCGTGAATTCGGACTCGGACGAGACGAATATGATTTTCCCTTTGAAGGTATCGCCCGGAAACGAATCCACCTTCACGCGCACTTCCTGGCCGAGCTTCACAAGACCGGTTTGCGTTTCAGGAACGTAGATGTTCATCCAGAGTTCGGCGACATTCGCCACCGTGACTACGGGCGTGCCGGGGCTGACCACCTCTCCGCTCTCAACATTTTTGGTCAGAACGACGCCGTCCAGGGGCGAGCGGATTTCCGTATAGCCCAACTGCGCTTTCATGCCTTCGAGTTGCGCGCGCAACTCCCGTTCGCGGGCATGCGCCGCATCCAGCGCCGCACGCTGAAGATCGATCTCTTTCCGTCCCGCCTCGGCCACACCCACGCCGGCCTGTGCGGCTCTCAATCGTGCTTCTGCTTCTGCGATGTCCTCCCGCCGCGCCCCCTCTCGCGAGAGCGCGAGGCGTTCGTTGGCCGCGGCGCGAGTGGCTTCCGCGCTGCGAAGTGCCGCCTGGGCCGCATCCAGCTGCTGCTGCGCGATGACACCTTCTTTCAAAAGTTGCGATGCGCGATCGAAGTCTGCTCGGCGCTGAACCAGCTGCGCTTCGGCCTGGGCGAGATCGGCTTCGGCGACGCGCGTTTCCTGTGGACGCGATCCCGCGCGCAGACGCTCCATCGCCGCGCGCGACGCATCTTCCTGGCTGCGCGCCTGCGCAATCTGGCTTTCGACAATCCCGCCACGCAACTCCACAGTGGCTTCCTGCTGCTGTGCCTGGCTGGTGACGCCTTCGAGCGACGCCTGGATCTGACGGACGCGTTCCGTGAATTCTTCCGGAGAGAGCCGCGCCAGGACATCTCCCGCTTTCACCGTTTGTCCTTCCATCGCCAATACTTCAATGACGCGGCCGCCAATTTGAAAGGAGACATCGACTTCGGTTGCTTCTATCGTGCCGGAAGCCCGGAGAACCTTTTCCTTTTCATGGTGAAAGTAAAAATAGGCGGAAACAAGAGCGATAGCGCCGAGAAGTGCCAGAACAGCGAGCAGCGTGCGTAAGCGCATGATCTGCATTGTATAATACGCACCCAATGAAGCGCTTCGTCGCAGTGCTCGCCGGGAGCGCAGTTGTGGCTGCGGCGGTGATGCTGCTGTCCTTTACGATTCCGTTCAAGCAACTCAACTTTATTGCCTACGACTTCACGATGCGCGTCGCGGGGCCCGTGCCTCCTGCGGCTCCGATCACCATCGTCACGATCGATGACGAGAGTCTGCAAAAGGAAGGCAAATGGCAGTGGCCGCGCGAAAAGCTCGCGAAGCTGGTGGCAGCTATTGCGCGCAGCAAACCGCGAGTGCTTGCGTTGGACATCGTGCTCGACGATAAGGGATCCGAAGAAGACGATGCCGCAATGGCTCGGGCTCTCGCGGAAAGTCCGAACGTCGTCCTCCCTGCGCGGATTGTGATCGATGCCGGTGTCGAACGATGGCGACGGCCTCTGCCGCGATTCCTTCAATCCAATGTTCGACTCGGCCATGTGCATACCGAACCCGATCTGGACGGGATCAATCGAATCATATACACAGACAAAGGTCCCGAGGGAACGCTGCTTCCGGCGTTTTCTCTGGAGGTTCTCCGCGCGGCGGGGATTCCGATCGACCCCTTGTTTGAGCGCCAGGAGAGCAACGGTTTCAGCCGCGTCCCGCAGGCCACGGCGAACATTCGGTTTGCCGGAGAGACGGGGCATACGTTCGAACAGATCCCGGCGTGGAAAATCATGGACGGCGTCAAGGATGATGTGGCTTTAAAGGATCGCATCGTTCTCGTCGGCGTAACCGCCGAAGCGACCGGGGAAGATCAGTGGTTCACACCGTTCTCGGCCTCAGGACTCAAGACACCCGGAGTGGAGATTCACGCGAACGCCATTGACACCTACTTTGCGCACCGCTGGATCCGTGAGGTTCCACTGGACATTTTTCTTCTTGCTCTCTTTGCGACGCTGCTCCTGCTCGCATGGCTGGACAGGCGATTTGAAGGACTTCGCTTTTACCTGGCCGCCGTCTTGTTGATTCCTGCCGCTGTCGTTGTCTCGTGGATTTTGATGAAGCAGTGGAACATGTGGCTGCCGTTCCCGGCTTTCATTGCGGTGATTGCTCTGGGATTGCCGGGCCTCGAAGTAATGAAGCTCGTCCGCGTGAATCGCGATCTGGACTCCAAGATTGAAAAGCTGTCGCCGGGTGGAGCGTCTGTCGATGGCGTACCGCCCGCCACGTGGAACGCTGTGGATAGAGTGAAGAACATGGCGCCATCGGGCGCCCCCCGCGACGCCTGGCTTGACGCGATTCATTCTTATGAAGCGGCCTCTGCGCGACGCCAGAAGGAACGTACTCATTTGCTCGGTGTCCGTTGGCGGAATTCCAAGTGGAGGCTCGGCGCTGTCGACTACTTCAATGACGAACTGGTTCGCTTTCTTGAATTCAACAATGCCATCCTCAGCAGCATTGAAGACGTCACGATTGTGAGCGACGTGCTTGGCCGAATCGTCTATCAAAACCCCGCAGCGAGGAGTCTCGATGGTTTCCGCGAAGACCCTCCTTTTGCTCCCGACTACATTTCGGGTTTGCTCGATGGCCGCAATTTCGCGCCGGAGTTTGCGGAAGTTTTCGGGGAAGGGAAGACCGTCAGCCTGCCCTTCATTCCAGGACGCGGCGGCCGGCAAATGTTGCATGCCACGCTGTCTCCGATCGGTAAAACGGCTCTTGTTCTGACGCTTCACGACGCCACGGCACAGCACGCGCTCAATCTGGCCAAGAATGAAATGGTGTCGCTTGTCTCGCACGAATTGCGAACGCCCCTGACGGCGATACGCGGTTATAGCGACATGCTGCTGAAGTACGACCTCGTGCAGGAAAAGGGCCGGAAGTTTCTGGGCACGATCATTGAAGAGAGCGATCGCCTCGGCAATCTTATCCAGTCCTTTCTCGATATCGCGTACATCGAATCCGGACGTCAGAAAGTGACAAAGACCGACCTCGAGATCGCACCGATGCTGCGCGATCTGCAGTCGATACTGGACCCTGTGGCCGCGGGCAAGGGCATTCATCTCCAGATGTCCGGTGAAGGCAGCGCGCGCGTCAATGCCGATCGGACGCTGCTGTATCAGGCCCTCACAAACCTCGTAACGAATGCCATCAAATACAGCCCGAGCGGAACAAACGTTCAGATTGGCGTTTCCAATGGAAGCGGAAGCGTGGCTTTCCACGTCGAAGACCAGGGTTGCGGAATTCCCGAAGATGAAGCCGCGAAGATCTTCGACAAATTCTACAGGCGCGCGAACAAGGAAACGATCGAGCAACAGGGCTTCGGCCTCGGGCTCGCTTTCGTGAAAGAAGTCGCGCTGAGGCACGGTGGCGAGGTTACAGTGGAGAGTGAAATCGGAAAGGGATCTCTGTTTACATTGCGGATACCGTCATGAGCAGCAAGCCGAAAATACTGGTTGTTGACGACGATCGTTCGATCTGCCGTCTCATGGACTCCATCCTTGAGATGGAGGGATATGTGCACCGCATTGCCGCCAACGGCGCACAGGCACGCCAGGCAATCGCAGAAGAGTCTTTCGATATCGTGGTCAGCGATATCTACCTGGGAGACGCTTCCGGCCTCGATTTGCTCGAACTGACGAAGGAATGCCAGCCGGACGCGGAAGTCGTGATCATGACGGCTCACGGTTCCGTGGAGACCGCCGTACATGCCGTGCATCGTGGCGCTTTCGATTACATCAGCAAACCGTTCGCCGTAGATTCGATGCTGGAAATCCTGCGCAGAATCGAAGAGAAGCGGGTGCTTACGGATGCCGCGACCATTGGTCCGGAGCTCGCGAATGCCCTTCCGGATACGGAGATCATTGGCACCAGTTCTCGGATGGTGGAGATCTACAAGAAACTCGCGAAGGTCGCGCGGATCGAGGCTCCGGTGCTTGTCATGGGCGAGAGCGGTTCGGGAAAGGAGCTTGTGGCGCGCGCGGTGCACGCGAACAGCCTGCGCGCATCGGCCCCGTTTGTGGTTATTAACTGCGGCGCTCTTCCCGAGACCCTGCTTGAGAGCGAGCTCTTCGGTCACGAACGCGGCGCCTTCACGGGCGCCAACGCGATGCGCAAGGGCCTCCTGGAGAGTGCGGCGGGTGGAACAGTGTTTCTCGACGAGATTTCCGAAACGTCGCTCGCCTTTCAGGTGAAGCTGCTTCGCGTGATTCAGGAACGCGAGATACGCCGCGTCGGTTCCAACGAAACGGTGCTGGTGGATATCCGGCTGATCGCCGCTACCAACCGGGATCTTCGAGAGATGCTGCGGTTGAACCAGTTCCGCGAGGATCTCTTCCATCGCCTGAACGTCTTTACGATTGCGCTTCCCCCTCTGCGCGACCGGTTGGGTGATATTCCGCTGCTGGCGAGTCATTTCCTGAAGGGTTTTAACGAGACGCAGCGAAAGTCTGCGCGTCTTGCTTCCGATGCAGTGGAGGCGATGAAACATTATCCCTGGCCGGGGAACGTCCGGGAGTTGCGTAACGTCCTCGAAAGGGCGGTGACCTTCAATGACACCGGCGTCATCCAGTCCTCTGAGTTGGAGTTTGGGGAATCCTTCGCCGGTGCGGCTGAGACAACGAAGACCGCCAGCCATGGACCATCTGCCCAGACGAGCCCGGCGGTCCCGGCCGGAGCGGTGTCCGGCGGTTCGCTGGAAGACTCGGAGCGGGAGCACATTATTCGCATCCTTCGTGAAACTCGCGGCAACAAGAAGAAAGCGGCCGAAATCCTCAGCATTGAACGCCGCACGCTTTACAACAAGGCCAAACGTCTGGGCATTGATTTAAGTAGCGTCTAGAGAGTAAGATGCAGCGATGTTTTCGTTTCGGCGCAACCTTGTTTATATTGCGGTCTATATTGCGCTGACCGCCGGGCTCGGTGTGTCTCCTGTGCTGGCAGAAGCCACTCGGGCGGAATTTGACTCTCGAATGAGCACAATGATGACGAAACTCAACGCGGAGGCGGCTGCACCCGAAGGCCCCAGCATTGTCGGCGAGATTATCCGGCGGGAGTATGATGCGCCCGTCGAGGAGATGCAGTGGGCGGTTAATCGCGGTTTATCCTGGGGCTCGATCGCGTCCTTAGCGTATATTCGAGCAACGACAGGCGAGAGTTTTTCCATTCTGGATAGCTCTGCTGTGGAGAAGGATCTCTGGGCTTACGCCAATAAGGCGGGAATGAATGCCGATAAGATGGCCCTCTCGCTGGGACGCGTTTTGAAGCTCGTGGAAGAGGAACGGAACACGCGGATTTTTGAGCGGGTACGGTCAAGCCGCAGGGTAACGCGGATGCCGGATCTGGGAAGTGGTTTCGGACTTTTGCAGGAAACCTTGGATTTTCGTCGGCTCGAAACACCAAAGCCTACCAAGGTTCATACGACGAATCCCTGAAATCGACTGGAGGGGGAGATGAAGAGATTTTTGCCTGTGCTGCTTCTGGTGCTTCTGGTGCCGTCCATCGGATGGAGCCAGGGAAACTTTCTTGCGGTCAACTCTCTCAATGGTAAGGTCGAAATCCGTCCAGGTTCTTCCAAGGTCTTCGAATCCCTGACCAACGCGGTTCGGACCGTTCAAGTGGGAGATGAAATCCACACCGGCCCGGGCAGTTCCGTCATCCTGACTCTTCCCGATAACTCCTACATGAAGGTCAATGAAAACACAGATCTCGTGATTCGCGATTTCTGGAGCGGTGGCAGCCTGCGCAGCGTCGTCAATGTCTTGCTGGGACGTGTGCGTTTTTATGTTGAAACCATCGGCGGGCGCCCGAATCCGTATCGTGTGCAAACGCCGACCGCCTTGATCGCGGTGCGAGGCACGACGTTCGAAGTGGACGTGGATGATTCATCCTACACGGAAGTGTGGTGTCTGGAAGGGCACGTGACCGTTGAAAACCTTGACTTGCCGGACCGGGAAGTTATCCTTGGCCCCGGATTGCACACCGGTGTCGCGTCAGGGCAAATCCCGCTGCCACCTATCGCGAAAAACGAAGATCTTTCGCCCAATCGCACGTTGAAAGTTGTGAAGAAGGGGCCCAAAGCCGACGAGAAAAGCATGGACGCCCGCACTCTCGAGAAGCTGGTCCACGACAACGATCGGGCTAACCGTCCAACGGATCGTTATAAGCAACCGGCTTCCGGAACCGACTCCAACGTCGGCCGCGCCAAAGCCTCAATGACCTATCCCGAATAGCTAAGCACGCGGTTTCATAATTACGATCACGTATTCGTGCGGGAGGCACCGCCTTTTTGAGGGTGGCGAGAGCTACGAGCCGGGGCCTCGAATCAAGTTTCGGCATGCCTGACCACCCCGGCCTTCGGCCACCCCTCCTCATGAGGAGGGGACTCCCGCCCGAATACGTATCGTAATTCCGAGAAAGCGTCCCCGTACCTTCGTGTACTTTTCGGTTGCATTGCCTGTGACTCCACCGGAAACTGCTGCTCGCTCAACGGAGTCTGTGACCAGCCCAGGAGGGGCAATAGGCATGACCAAGGACGGAACGGCTCAGGCGCTCGATTCGGCGCAAGTGGTCTCTTCGATGTTTGCTCTCCTTCCCGCACCCATCGGACATTGTCTTCGTCTTCGCGGCAAGGATGTAATGGTCGTCGACGACGAAGTTTATGTCGCCGAATTCGTGCGTGACGTACTGACGCGTCATGGGGCCCAGGTGCAAATCGCGAATTCCGGTTCAGAAGCCTACGCGAAGATGAGAACCAAACATTTCGACCTGATCGTGTGCGACCATCGCATGCCGGGCCTGAGCGGGCAGAGTCTCTATCGATTGGTCGAAAGTGGCGATCCCGGCGCCTCCGAACGATTTCTCTTCATTACGGGCGACGTCATTGCCACTGACCTCCGGCAGTTCTATGCTCAGAACGGAGTGCAGTTCCTGAGAAAGCCCTTTCGGATTCAGGAGTTGCTCGAGTCGGTTGATCGCCTGTTCAATCGGAGCCCGCAACCGGGTTGCTGAGAACGCCAATCCCTTCGATTTCGATTTCCACGATATCTCCAGGCTTAAGGAATATCGGAGGAGTACGCACGAATCCGACGCCGCTCGGAGTTCCCGTAGAGATGACGTCGCCGGGTTCAAGCGTCATCGTTTGCGAAATATGCGATACCAGGGCGGGAACGTTGAAGATAAGGTTCGAGGTGTTCGATTTCTGCAGCCTCTCGCCGTTTAGTCGCAGCTCGATCGCAAGGCCGCTACCGTCCCCCAGGTCCGAAGGCGTCACCAGGCAGGGCCCCATCGGGGCGAACGTGTCGATCGATTTTCCGCGCGTCCACTGCTTGTCTCCGAACTGGAGGTCCCGCGCTGAAACGTCATTCATGATGGAATATCCCGCGACGTAGTCCAAGGCATCCTCTATCGAGATCCTTCGCGCGCGCGCGCCAATGACGACAGCGAGCTCGGCTTCATAATCCACTTGCTTCGTCGCCGGAGGAATGACGATTGGCGCGTGGGGTCCAATGATCGCATTCGCGTACATTCCAAAGAGGAGCGGAGATTTGGGAATCGGGATTTTTGCCTCTTCGGCATGGTCGCGATAGTTCAACCCGATGCCGATAACCTTCTGGGGGTTCAAGATAGGTGACTTCAGGATAACGCTGGCTTCAGAAAAAAGTGTAGTCTGTATGTCGACTGGTGAATTCACGAGGTCCTTGAGGGCCTTTTCCAAATTCTTCAGTCCATACTGAATGTGCAAAACATCTTCCAGCGTATAAATAACTTGAGGAAATTGGAGGAGGCCATCGGCAATAGCCTGGGTGACATCCAGGCATTCCGATCCCCAGTGGCATCCCAGGTGCACCACGGTTGGAGTCTGAGGGCGGCAAAAATTAATGAATTTCAAGGTCCTCCTGTTAAAATCCGACCGACGATAAACGCCAGCAATTCTAATGGATTTAAGCCCCGACTTCCATGAACGCTCCTGAAACCGCCTATTACCAGCCCGAAAGGGAATACATTCGCTCGTTTCTCCTCTTGCGGTGGCTTCTGCTGGTTTTGGCCTCGTACCTGACATTCTTCTCGTATGTCGAGAGACCATCCTTTGGGACTCTCTATACCTTTGTAATGGCTTTCGCGGCCAGCAATGTCGTCTGCATGACAGTATCCCCAGCACGGTTTCAGTCGCATTCGTTCCGGCTTGGGATTGCGGTTGCGGACGTGATCTTTGTTTCCGTGACTTTCTATCTTTTGCGCGTTCCGAACACCTACCTTTACATTGTCTTCAGCCTTGTCTACCTGATGGCCGTGATTTGGCGCGACTTGAAGATCGTTGCCTTGTCGTTGCTCACGGTCAGCGTGTTGTATGGCGGATTTTCGTCGCTGCGGATGTACGGGCAGTACAGCGTGATCTCGGCGGTCAAATTGGCCGCACAGACGCTGGGACAGGATCTTGAACAATTCCTGACGCTGTCGTTGTTCTTCGTGATGGCTATCTTTTACTTGTTTCTTTCCGATCGGCTCAGGCAGAACGCCGTTCTTTCCAGCATGCTTTTGGAAGAGAAGCGCCGGGCTCAGGTTATGGCCGAGATCACGCGCTCACTTTCGTCTTCGCTAAACAGCCAGGAGGTCCTTTTCCTGATTGTGAGCCGTATTCGCGAAGTGTTCGACGGAGTAGACTGCTCCATCGTGCGTCTCGACACGCAGAATCATTCGGGAAAGGCCCTGGTTCACTCTGCGGATCCGTCGGTCAAGGATGGACCGGTCGACTTGCTCGTCCATCCAGAACTTGAGCAGGCGAACGATTCGCGGGATCTTCTGTTTGTGCCTGAGGTTGTTCGCGGCGCCGCCGTGCACTCCGTCGTGGTCATGCCCATGCTGGCGCAGGACGTGGTGGTCGGGTTGATTTATATCGAACTGAAGGGTAAGAGAAGCGCTCTGAGCGACGCCGACGAGCGTTTCCTGAGGGTAATGTCCCTTACCGCCGCGAATGCATTGCGCAACGCCGAACTTTTCGAAGAGATGGAGCATCGGGCGAGAACGGACTTTCTGACCGGCCTGCCAAACCATCGTTTCTTCCAGACAACGCTATCCACGGAACTGGTGCGCGCGCAGCGGCACAATCACACGTTGTCCCTGTTGATCATCGATCTCGACTTCCTCAAAAACGTTAACGACCGGTTCGGTCACCCCACAGGAGATACCGTCATTCGATCCGTGGGTGAAACGATTCGAGTCAGCTGCCGCGATTTCGATTTTGCCGCGCGCTACGGAGGGGAGGAGTTCACGGTGATCCTGCCCGAAACGCCGCTAACCGGCGCCATTCAGGTTGCCGACCGTATCCGGGAACGGATCAGCTTCATGGTGTTCCCCGGCATCGGGCACATCACGGCGTCGATTGGAGTTTCCAACTACCCGGTGAATGCTCTCGGGAAAGAAGACCTCATCCGTGTTGCCGATCAGGCTCTCTATATCGCCAAGAATAACGGCCGCGATCGCGTCGCCTACTTCAATTACCAGCTCATCACCCGTTAGTAACGCGAGCACCCCGGAGGGGCTGCCTAGACCTTCATGTAGGCCAGGCGGCTTTCGACGTACCGAGACAACCTGGCAATGGGTAGGCCCATCAGGAAATAGATCGATGCGGCAAGAATACCGATGCCGATGTAGTCGTAGTATGTGGACGCGAGCTGGCCATAGACTTTCGTGAGTTCCACCATCGTGATCACCGATACAAGCGACGAGTCCTTGAGCAGCGCGATGAAGTCGTTCGTGACGGGCGGAATGACGAGGCGTACGGCTTGAGGAAGGATCACTCGCTGGATGGTCTGGGCGCGCGTTAAACCCAGGGCCAGTGCGGCATCCAGCTGGCCGCGCGGGATGGATTGGATTCCTGCCCGATAATTCTCGGCTTCGTATGCCGCGTAGTTTAGCCCCAGTCCAATCACGGCTGCCCACAAGGGCGAGAGTCGTATCCCGACAGTGGGCAGCCCGTAGAAAATGATGAACAGTTGAATGAGCAGGGGAGTGCCGCGCACAACCTCGATGAAGGCCACCACGGGCCACGCCGCCCAACGAGGGCCAAACACGCGGACGATCGCGAGCATCAGCCCGACTGCGATCGCCAGTGCCATCGCTGCGATGGAGATTTCGACCGTGACGAGCGCTCCCCGCAGCAGCATCGGCACAAACGAGGCGTATTGCGTGAGCTGCTCGCCGACAGTTCTTTCGGTTTGGACCGCTTCGAGATAGTCCCGATATCGGTCGGCGTTCGCGTTGGACACCGGCTCGCGATCCCCGAAGTAATCCGCCGTGGAGGAGTTGTACATTCCCCAGTGCTGGTAAATGCTCTTCAATGTCCCGTCATTCCTCATCTGGTCCAGTGCGCCATTCACGGCCGACAGAAGTTTGGTGTCCTGCTTGCGAATGCCAATCGCGATGGGAAACTTTACGGATGTGAGTTCGACGCTGCGGACCTGCGGGCTGTAGGCATAGTAGAGCGCGATCGGCGTGTCCATGACGACAGCGTCCAGGCGTCCGAGCAGCAGATCGATGTAAGGATGAGCCTGGTTGTCGTAGGTCTTCACGTCCACGCCGCCGAGGTCATTCAGATAGCGTTCGGCCAGCGACGCTTTCAATGTCCCGACGGCGTGCCGGGGAAGATCATCGGCCGCGCGGATTCGGGTCTCATCGAGGCGGACAGTCATGCTCAGGGTCGAGTAGTAGTAGGGCGATGAAAAGCTGATTTTCTTGAGACGTTCTTCCGTGATCTCCAGGCCCGCAATAACGGCGTCGTATTCTCCGCGTTCCAATCCGGGGACCAGTCCATCCCATTGCTGTTGCACGAAGCGCGGTTGAAGGTTCAGGCGTTTCGCGAGATTGTCTGCAATATCCACTTCAAACCCGATGATTTTCTCGGGATTGCGAGGGTTCGGGAACTGATAGGGCGCGCCGCCTTCAGCGTCGCCTCCCCAGGAAAAAGGGTGCCCCTGCTGTGCAGTCACGGGAGCCGCCGGCAGGAGGAACAGAAGTAGACAAGCCATGGCTTTCGTCATGGGAGGAATCTACAATAGGCCCGTGGCGGATTTCATCGAATTCATCGATGTGCACAAGTCTTTTGGCGATCGCACGATCCTCGACGGTGTTTCCTTTCACGTGGAGAAGGGAACGACGTTCGCGATACTCGGGCCGAGCGGCATCGGCAAAACCGTCACGCTGACGCACGTCGTCGGCCTGTTGAAGCCCGACTCGGGTCGAATCCTCGTCGATGGCCGGGACGTCACGAATCTGAGCGAACGCGAGTTTGCCGAAGTGCGCCGAAAGGTACAGCTCGTGTTTCAGTCCGGAGCGCTGTTCGACTCGATGACGGTTTGGGAGAATGTCGCATTTCCCCTGGCCGATATCGGTGTCCCGGATGACGAAGTCGAGCGCCGTGTGGGGGAGAAGTTGCGGCTTGTCGAAATCGAGGGTCTCGCGGACCTGATGCCTTCAGAACTCAGTACGGGGATGAAACGTGCCGTCGCTATTGCTCGTGCGCTGGCTGTGGAGCCGCAGGCGATTCTCTATGACGAACCCACGACCATGGTGGACCCGTTGATGTCGCAGACGATTAATGCCTTGATCCGCAAGATGCAAAGCCAGTTGGGCATGACGCAGATCGTCGTGACTCACGACATCGCGAATTGCGCGGAGAAGGTTGCCGACCATGTGGCCCTGCTCGACAAGGGGCGTTTTGTGTTCATCGGGACGATGGATGAGCTCTATTCCAGCACCCACCCTGTGGTTCACGAATTCGTCGAGGAAGACCGGATCCGATTCGAGAAGGAAAAGGAATTCGTTTAGGCGATGAGCGGCCGCGAATGCAAGCCCGATAGGGCGCAGCGGGTAAGTAAGGTTCCGGTACTGATTTTCGATCTCGATGGGACTCTGGTCGATTCCAAGAAAGACCTTACCGCTTCGGTCAACCACGTTCGCCTTAGTTTTGGATTTCCGCATCTGACCGAACGGGAGATTGCGGGTTACATCGGCGACGGCGCCCACATGCTGATTCGGCGGGCGCTGGGTCCTGAAGTGTCCGAAGCGGACGTCCAGTCGGGTCTGCAACTGTTTCTTTCCTACTATCGCGAACACATGCTGGATCAGAGCACGCTTTATCCCGGCGTTGCGGAAACCCTCGAAAGTCTGCGGGATTTCCGGTTGGCTGTTCTCACAAACAAGCCGATCCGGTTCAGCCGGATGATGCTGGAAGGCCTGGGTATCCTGCCTGCGTTTGCTGCGGTGTATGGCGGGAACAGTTTCGAACGGAAGAAGCCGGATCCCATCGGCATTTTTCAAATTCTCACCGACACGAGCGGGCACGCGGGAAGCACATGGATGATCGGCGATTCGGCGGTCGATGTGCTGACGGGACGAAACGCAGGCGTGAAGACGTGTGGCGTGTCCTGGGGCTACGCTACAGAAAGTTTCGAGCGCACTCCGCCGGATGTTGTCATCGACAGGCTCGAACAATTGGAGCCGCTGGTGCGGAAACTTTAAGGTTGGGTTGACGCCTTCGAGCGGGTGTCCCCTCCTAAGTTAGGAGGGGTGGCTGCGACATCAAAAAAATATCCGAAGATCCTTTGATGGAGCAGACGGGGTGGTTCCTGAGCCGAAATGTTTCGGCATGCATTTTCAAAAATGGTCGGCTTTGGAACCACCCCGTCTGCGCCGCTAAGGATCTTGAAATTTTCTTACTGGCGCAGCCACCCCTCCTGACTCAGGAGGGGACAACCGCTCGAATACGTTATCGATTACGAACACCTGGCGGAGAGCTTCGCTCGCCGGCAACAAAGCGCTTTAGTGCGGCCTGGAAGGGGCGTCCTTGAATCCGATAACCGTTATGGTTTCCCTCACTTGTCCAGGCAAATGGAACGATGACGTGAGGATGGTAGCGCCCAAGGTTTCGTAGCTCCGCCAGGTAGTACTCCACATCCGCACTCGGCTCCAGCGCATCCCGAATCGGCACTGACGGGTTGTACTCCAAGATCCCCCAATTGTGGGCAGAGAGCATCCTAAAAAGCTTCTCTGTTCCCGTCTTCTTGTAATTCTGTCCATCGAAGGTATTGAACACCGTCACGCCCGTCGAGCCTATCGGTGCGATGACTGCTGTTTCGACATAGCTGGCTGACGTTTTCACCCGGACATTGTTGCTGTCCCCGAACAGGAAATCCGCGGGAATCTGATGCGAATAGAATCGGTTTGCCGGTACGGTGCGGTGAGATACGGCATCCGGCGAGGTGGTGATCCAGGTGGCGAAGTCGCGAACGTAATTGGCGATGACCTGTTTACGAAATTGAGTCCATGCCAACCAGTAAGCGTCACCGGATTTCTCCTCGCGAGGTGCGTCGAATCCGCCTTCGATGAACAAAGCGCCCCGAGAAGGAAGTTTTTCCTTGAACCCTAAATATGTCGCGAAGGGAATGGGGCCGCTGCCGTCGTAGTACCGGAGCTTCCAGGTCGTAATCGACTGCTTGTAGTCGCGGTTGAACGTTCGTCCGTCGTGGTTGTCGTCGGTTGCCGGCGAGAGGTCGCCGGCGTAGCGCGTCGCACGAATCCAGTCTCGAAACTCCTCGACCATGAAAGGACTGTAATCGGCATAGACCGGAGTCGCGCGGGCGATGTGCCGTTCGCCGGCTTCAATGTTGCGCTCATAGCTGAATTCGACTTCCGCGTCACCGCTGACACTGACGAGAACATCAGGGTTTTTTGCCATCAGTGATGCGATCCGGGATCCAAGAATCCGCGCTCCCTCTTCCATCCGGTTACGAAGAGGCCGCGCATACCGGGACGGAGTGATCCAGACGCTCGATGGAACGGACGAGGCGTCGTCCAGAAGGGAAGGCTCGGCAATCCAGCCGTCGGAAAACCACTGGGCGTTGCGAACGTCCTGCTGAATGGCCGATGTGCGGAGGTCGTTGGAATCGTGAAAGAATCCGGAAACGATCGAGACGTGCGTGATGATTTGATGCGTCTTTGCGCGCTCGACAATCGTGTCGAGCGTGTCGAGCATCGGCTTGGCGGGATAGCTCATGTGAAGGAAGGAAGAGAAGCCCAAAAGCACACCCGGCCCCGCCCCGATGTTTGCTTTCAGATCCCGGACCTGGCGCGAAAACTCCATATCATTGTCGGTGGTATAGGTGACATAGAGCGGCGCCAGAACCAAAGAGTTGTCGTACGCGTTTTGCGGGCCCTGGGACCCAAGAGAACAGCAGGCCAGCAGCAAAAGAGCCGCCGTCCAGACACGGCGCATTACATTCGCCTCGGGGACTGCATTCCCATCATGCCGAGGGTTGTGCCCAGCGCATGATGTGTCAGCTCCACGACGGAGAGGTAGAACATGCGGAGATTGGCGTCTTTCTCTTCGATGATTCCTTTGTACTGGTGGTAGAAGAGATTGAATTTCTGTGCCAGCGTAAACGCGTGTTTTGCCAGCGTCGAAGGTTCAAGAGTAGCGACGACTTGTGCAGCGATTTCGTCCAGCCTTGACGCGGTGTAGACAAGGTCCCAGATGTCGTGCGCGTCGCCAAGGTAGGCGTCGAGTTTTGCTTCTTCCAGGTACCCTTGAAGATCCCGGGCAGAGAAAGTGGCGTCGTTCTCCACCATTTTTTTCAAAATATTGCCGGCGCGCACTGCGGCGTATTGAAGATACGGGCCGGTCTCCCCAACAAGATTCAGTGCATCTTTAAAGTCGAAAGCGATGATGGCGTTGCGCGTGAACTTCAACAGGAAGTAGCGCAGAGCCCCGACGGCGATCTGATGCGCAATCTCCTGGACCTCGTAAGGGGCGAGTTCCTCGTTTCGCTCTGCCACCTCCTTTCGTGCATCGGCTTCCAGGCGATCGAGCAGATCGTCGGCTTTCACGCCCTGCCCCTTCCGGCCCGAGACCTCAATGTGAGGGCGCTTCCGATCCTCCGGCGAGAGCGCGACTCCCAATTCCTCAGCGCACGACGGAGTCAACGCGACCACTTCGTAGTGAAAGTGAATCGAGTTCTTGACCTGCTCTTGGTAACCCAGCCCCAGCAGCCCCTGGCGGACCACGTTCTGAAGGTAGGACTGGCGGACGTCGATGACGTTGTAAACCATCTGCCCGTGGCCGAAAGCGGGATGAATGGGTTCTCCCTGAGCGGAGGATGTCACCCACACATTGTGAGAGTAATCGAGGCGCCGGTAATGGAAGTCCTGGTCGAGCAAGCCCAGCTTCCAAAGTTGGTACGCGATGTCTTTCCCGACGTAAGTTACGGTGCCGTTGGAGCGCACGATGATCTTGTCGTCATCGTAACCTTCGGTGTCGATCCGCATGACCCAGCAGCCCTTGTTCTTACCCTCGGGCTCGAAGAAGATTGCATTGCGGGCCTTGAGCTGCTCGAAGGCGCGGTCCCAGAATTTCAAATGAAGAATGTCGCTTTCGCGCGGGAGGAGGTCGTAATGGACGCCGATGCGGGCCATCGTCTCCAAATGACATCCGACAATCGTCATGGCGACGAGCTCCGCCATCTCGGCCGTTTCATTCCCGTCCTGCTCGATCTCCTGCAGCGTCTTGCCTCGAAGCTCGTGCTTCGGGTCCTGGGACTCGTAGAATGCGCTGACTCGGGCGTAGAGGTCCCAGCAGTAGTAATCGAATTTGATGGTGCGGTCCCCGATCAAAGCTCGGACATCGGCGACGCTCTTCTTCTCCAGATACTTGAAGCCGACGATCACGTCCGCGACTTGAACGCCCGTGTTGTCGATGTAGTTTTGAACCTCGACGTGGCGGCCGCAAGCCCTCAGAATACGAATGAAGGTGTCGCCGATCGTGGAGTTCCGAAGATGTCCGATATGGGCGGCCTTGTTGGGATTGATATTCGTATGTTCGACGACGACCTTTCCTGTGTCTTGCGAGGCTGCGCCGAGCTGTTTCCGCACGACAAGCTCGTCGAAGGTATTGCGAAAAACGACAGCGCGGTCGAGGAAAAAATTGATATAGCCCGCGCCGGCCAACTCGACCTTCCGGACTCCAGGAATTGTTCCGATCGAGCGGATGAGTTCCTCCGCGGCTGTCCTCGGGGCCTTCTTGAGTTTTTTTGCGAGTTCGAAACAGACTGGGGTGGCCAGCTCGCCCAGTTCAACCTTGGGAGTCTGATTCAGGACCACGTCTGAAACTTCGATGTTCCAGAGCGAAAGTATCGCCGAGCGCAGTGCATCCTTGATAAGTGCATGAGTCTGCAGTTGCATAGGCGGGAATCTTACCATGTTGGGAAGTGTCGGCAACGGAACCCTCGCTCGAACCTCTTACGCTTGACTCCTGATAGCAGTGCTATCAGACTGGTCTACGTGGCGCAACTTCTGGTCCGACGCATTGAAGAATCCCTCGTGCGAAAGCTCAAACGCCGGGCCTCCGCGCGTGGCGTTTCCGTTGAGGAAGAGCATCGTCTCATTCTCAAGGAGGCGCTAAGCAAGCCTGAGAAGGGCAAGCCGTCCCTGATCGAATTCCTGATCTCGAATGCGGGCACCGTTCATCCCGAAATTGAGATTCAGACTCGCCGCAGCCGGAAGCTCGAGACGCATCGTGAGGTAAAACTCTGACGTCCTGGCTGCTCGATACCAATGTGATCTCCGAACTTCGCAAAGGCCGCCACGCCAATGCGAAGGTCCGCCGGTGGGCGGCAGGTTCCCTCGGAGATCGCCACCTTATCAGCGTTCTGTCCCTCGGAGAGATTCGCAAGGGCATCGAATTGCTTCGCCGGAAGTCGCCTGCGCAGTGCCCCGCCTTCGAGCGCTGGCTCGCGCAACTCCAAACCGACTATGCACGAAACATCATTCCGGTATCCGAAGAAATTGCCCAGCGCTGGGGGCGCGTTATGGCAGTTCGGACGCTGCCCGTGATTGATGGCTTGCTTGCGGCCACGGCACTGGAGCATGACCTCACTATCGCAACTCGAAACCTCAGCGATTTCAGGCCGTCGGGAGTGCAGGTGTTTGATCCATTTGAGTGATCCGCCTCGTTGGAAGGGTCGGATTTGGAGTGATGGGATAATTTGATCAACACAGGACCCGGAACCTTGGCATCGAGCAGAGGCATTCGCTCAAAAATTTCATGCAGTTTTCGTTGAAACGAATCAGGGGGCACCGACACTACTCCAGCATGAGGAGGTTTCACTATGGCCGGCGCTCAAGGAAGACGTGTTTCGGAAGCAGAGTCCGCTCGAATCAGGCATGTGCTGTTGAATACGGAGATGTCGATTCCCGATATTGCGACCCGTATGGGTTACTCGAAAAGCGTAATCGCTTCGATTAACCGGCGGTTCAAGATTCGTGAGTACAAGGGAAGGCGAACCTGTTGGCAAATGGGTTCGTCAACTGGTACTGAAGCGATGCAAACGTAGTGAATCCTCCCCCCTCTACCCAGCTCCTCTCCCCCTGCAGGGCGCCGATCCAGGATCGGCGTCCTGTGCCCCGTTCCGCGGAATCCATCCCGGCTTACGAAGGCGCGGACTGAACCTCACGGTAGGCGATCTTTTTGAGAATGTATGAAACGGTTGGGAGCCCTGCGTCACGATTCGATGAAGGCAAGGAGGCTTCGGACCCGCGGTTGAAGGGATCTCGAGGCGGGTATTTTCCGGCCGGTTCGGCACGCCCTCTTCGTCGCAGCACGGCTTGACATGTCCATTGGGAGGTTGGTAGGTTGCAAACTTCGCTTGAGCTTCGACAGCGTCATTCAAATGGACTTGTGGAATTCATAAACTTCGATCCGGAATACGTGCGTCTGTTGACGGAGGGAGATCCGGCCACAGAGCGGCACTTCGTCTCTTATTTCGGCGAGTTGATTCGTATCAAGCTGCGCTCGAAGCTGCGCTCTCTGCATCTGGTGGACGAAGTTCGGCAGGAGACCTTTCTTCGGGTTCTAAATATATTGAGACGCAAGGGCGGATTGCAGAATCCGGAACGTTTGGGGGCTTTTGTAAACACAGTTTGTAACAACGTCATGTTCGAGTCCCTGCGGGCAGAAACGCGGACGGACCCGTATCCCGGCGAGGAGTTCGATCCGGTCGACAACCGTGTGGACGTCGAGGGCGAGTTGGTCACCGAAGAACGGAAGAGGATGGTGACGGCGGTCCTGTCCGGCATGCCTGCCAGGGAACAGAATCTCTTACGTTCGGTTTTTCTTGAAGAGAAAGACAAAGACGAAATTTGCCGTCAGCTTAATGTGGATCGCGAATACCTTCGGGTCCTTATCCACAGGGCAAAAGAATGCTTTCGTAGCGGTCATTTAAAAAAAGCCGCGGCTCCGTCAGGGAAGAAGCCTCGAAGCGGGTGACGATCGGCAATCAGGCGACATAAATATGGACCACCAACAGGCAATTAACATGCACGCGGCGGAGCGATATCTTCTAAACGAACTCCCGCCTGCAGAGCGCAACGAGTTCGAAGAGCACTATTTCAGCTGCGTGGGTTGCGCCGATGAAGTGCGGTCGGCATTCGTCTTTGCAGACAATGCGAAAGCGGTGCAGTTAGAGCAAGCTCGATCAGAATCCCGGCGCCCGGTTCCGCCGCGGCCACGACGGGTCTTTGACTGGACGGCATGGCTGAGGCCGGCCATGGCGGCGCCCGTTGCCGCCGCTCTGTTACTCGGAGTCACTCTGTACCAAAGGGGGATCGTGATTCCGCGACTCGAAGGCGAACTCGAAACAGCGACGCAGCCTCGAGTGCTCCCCTCAGTCGTCGCTCGCCCTGCAACGCGCGGCGAGGAACCGGTCGTTGAGATCGGCGCGAAAGATCGCTTCTTTCAACTAATTCTCGACATCAATCCTATTGTGCCCGTATCCTCTTATCTTTGTGAGGTGTATGACGAATCCGGCACCCTGAAGTTCGCCGTGCCGGCGCCAGTGCCCGCCAGAGGAGGATCCCTCAGCCTGTTGCTGTCGGCGTCCGAACTACGTGCCGGACGGTACACGATCCGCGTATGGCCTCTGACTGGGGCGGGCTCCAAGTCTGAACCTCACCTTGACGACTACAGCTTCGTTTTGCATCTAAACTAGGGGTGCGGCATGGCGGCAACAGCGATGAGGTTCATTTTCCGCGGTAACGCGGTTGGCGCGGGCGGATATGTCAATGGGCCCGAAAGCCTGATCATTTCGGTTCAAGGTGCCAGTTCTTTGCCCGTTATCGGGGGATACTCGCGGTCGAGCGTTGGAGCTGTAAAATTTTCAAACGTGCTTTCGCTGAGCAGTGTTCGAACGGAAGCCACGGGTGATTTCAGCCAGCAGGAAAACGCGTACAAGACGCTCGCGAACTCGGTTGTCAAGGACATCAACATAACCGGCCGCCTCACAGCGGATGCAATGGAAGCCACGTTTACGTCGACTCACCCGGCATCCGGTGGCGAGCCGACCATCGTTCCCACCGGAACTCAAATCATCAACCTTCGGCTCGACGGTTATCCTGTCAAAGTGACGCTCGACCTTAAGATGTTCACCAAGTACGGAACTCGCGAATCTCTCAGCAGCGCCTACGCATCCGATAATGCCTTCTACAAGAAATATGGCCATCGTTTCCTGGGTCCCGGGGCACCTCAGAAAAAGGGTACGCCTGCTAAACGTCAGATTCCGGAATCCGCAGGGTATATCGTCTCTTCGATAGTTTCCGAAATTAAGACCAAGCATCCCAAGGCCGTCGTCGACGGCCATACCATCACTCTGAACGGCTTTGGCATCATCTTCCTGGGAGAGCTCTTGATTACCAGCGCCTCCCGTCGCCTGACTTTGCTTCGCGTCAAGCTGGGGTCCCCACCGGTTAAAACCGTGAAGCGGGCATCAGCCTCGGGGGCATCAGACCCTTATACAGGAGAGATCGTTTGTGCAGACGTCGAGAGCAACGGCGGCGTGATTTTCTAGCCGCGCTGTGCTCGATCTTCCTGTTGCTGGCCAGCTGCCGCCGGCCGGCGACCCAGAGCGGTAAGGACCCATACCAGGAGGCTCTGCTCGACCTGCGCCGCGGAAATCTGGTCTCGGCTCAATCGCGTGTGGATGCCGCCAGTTCCCCTTGGGAGGGTACGCGGGAGTCCGAGGAATACTGGAAATATCGAGCGTTGCGGGCTGAGATTCTGGTCAACCGGGGACAGTCCAGGGATGCTCTGGCGCTGCTCGAAGAACAACCTCCGGAGGTGGAGAAGTTCCATGGCGCCAGGTGCCGCGTAAAGATAGTTCGCGTGAAAGCTCTCTTGCGATTGGGCCAGATCGATGACGCTGCCAGGGCCCTGGATGAAGTTGAGGCGCTTGCCGTCAGAACCGGACAGCAGTCGCTCATGCCCGAGATCGGGGTCTTGCAAGGCCTGATACTCGCCGCCCACCAGCGTCCGGTCGAAGCCGAGGCTTCATACCAAACCGCTCTGCGGCGCGCCGAGGAACAGAACGACCTCTACTGGAAGACCGCCATTCTGAACAATCTCGGGATGGTCCGGGTGCGCCAGTTCCGTTGGGACGAAGCTATTCCCTTCCTGGTTAGCGCCCAATCCGGCTTCGAGTCCATGGAGGCAAAGCTTTATGCGGCGGTGGCGCTCGCAAACATTGCTCTGTGTGCCAGCCGCCTGGGCGATTTCGACACTGCGTTATCAAGCTTCGGCAAGGCGCTCGAAGCGGAGAAACGCGAGGGCGCCAAACCCTGGGTGCAGGGAACTCTCGGGGAACTCGGCAACCTCTACACGTTTCAGGGAGAGTACACCAAAGCGATTCCCTACTATCGTCAGGCACTCGAACTCGCGTTGGAGGTGGAAGAAATCTCGGACGCATCGAAGTGGGCGGGCAACCTGGCTACGATGTTGTCCGCCACCAAAGATTGGGACGAAGCCGAACGGTTCAACGAACAGTCCTTCCAGCTCAAACAGCGGATCAAAGATACGGAGTCGCAGACCTTCACACGTTTGAACGCTGCAACGATTGCCGCAGGGCGCGGCCGTGTTGACGTGGCCGAAAAGCTGTACTTGCAACTCGTCATGGACGCAAAGGGAAATCCCGCACTCCTGTGGGAAGCGCACGCCGGCCTCGCACAGATGTATCGAGCGTCCGGAAAAAAGGATCTGGCTTTCAAACACTTTGACGCCGCCATCGCCACAATCGAAGCCAGCCGGGCGCAGCTCTCGCTTACCGACTACAAGATCACGTTCCTTGCGCGGCTTATACGTTTTTATCAGGACTACGTCGATGCCTTGATCGACGAGGGCGCCGCCGACAAAGCGCTTCGAGTGGCCGACTCCAGCCGGTCGTTGGTGCTTGCGGAAAAATTCGGAGGCGGCCGGGGCGAGCGCATCGATTCACGGTCCACAGACTTTTCTCAGATGGCCCGGCGATCCGGTACAACGTTTCTGGTTTACTGGCTGGCGCCCCGGCGCTCCTTTGTATGGGTGATCACACCACGTGCGCGTAATCTCTTTGTCTTGCCGCCGAAGGATGAAATCGAAAACCTCGCGCAATCGTATCAGACGTTCATTGATGGCCTGAGGGACCCGGTCGCTGTTCCTTCCATCGCCGCGAAGTTGTACGACATTCTGCTGGCTCCGATACGAGACCTGGTGCCCCCGGGATCTCATGTAGTGGTTGTGCCGGATGGCGGCCTTCATAACATCAACCTTGAAACATTGCTCGTTCCCGGCGACAAGCCGCATTACTGGATCGAAGATGTCACACTGGCCATCGCTCCTTCGCTGTCTGTAAACCCGGAAATGCGTTCGCAGCGGCCTCTCAAGTCGTTTCTGCTTATCGGTAATCCAGAGGCCGCAGGCCCTGATTATCAGGCGCTGCCCTACGCGGGAGTCGAGCTCCGAAATGTCCAGCGTCGGTTGGGCGCGCTCGAGAAAACCGTTTACGAAGGCTCTCGTGCCGAGCCGGCCGCCTATCAATCTTCTGATCTCAGCAAGTACTCGCTGATTCATTTTGCCGCGCACGCTACAGCCAATCATCAAAGTCCGTTGGATTCCGCGATCATTCTTTCTCCCTCGAACGGGAAGTTCAAACTTTATGCGCGCGACATCGTGAGCCAACCGTTGCAGGCCGATCTCGTAACCATTTCCGCCTGCCGAGGAGCGGGCGCGCGCGTTTACTCCGGTGAGGGTCTGGTCGGATTCTCATGGGCATTTTTGCAGGCCGGAGCCAGGAACGTGATCGCGGGCCTCTGGGATGTCGCCGACAGTTCCACCGCGCAACTGATGGACAGTCTCTACGAAGGAATTGAGGCTGGGCTTTCGCCGGCCGAGGCCTTGCGCCAGGCGAAGCTGTCGATGATCAAGTCGCCTGACAATTTCCGGAAGCCTTATTACTGGGCTCCCTTCCAGGTCTACATTGGAACGAATTCAACGAGAAAAAATTAGCCACGGATTAATTTGGGGTCAGACCACTCGAACCCCAAACTCTGTACTACGAGTTTGGGGTTCGAGTGGTCTGACCCCAAATTAATCCCCAAATTAATCCGTGGCTGATTTTCCGGATTTACTGATCGAGGCGAATGCGGTAGTTCAGGGCATTTCCCCAGATCGGCACATAGCCGCAGCTGGTCGGCGGCAGAGCCCAGGACAGGATCGATCGCGCCGCACGAGTCGCGCCGTTCATCGGCTGGATCGTTTGCAGGTTCTCGGTGGCGCTGGTGATCACCGCGAACTGCCACGTCGGCTGATTTCCGATCGCATTAGCCAGATGTACGCTGTCGCGACCAACTGGTTGCAGTATGCCGAAGACATCCGCGACACAGTGGAGCACATACTCGCGGCTGCCTGGCAGCGGAGCGCCGCCGAAGCCGAATACCTGCTTGATCTTGATTGGAGAGGCAAACTGACGGCGTTGCGGGTCGTACCCCGAGCAGCTCATTTCCTCATAAAAGAGGCTGCCGAGATTGGACACCGCCGCACCGCACTGCGCCGCGGACTGGAAGAAAGATGTCGGGACGAGCTTCGCATCCTGCTGGGCGCATCCCTCGTACTTCTTGTAGAGTTCATCCTGAACGGCCTGTTTTTGTGCATCAGTAGCGTTCTCCACGGTTCCCAGCACCTTCGCGACGTCGTCTTTCGCTGCCGTCCCACAGGCGGTTGCGGTTTGTGCAAACCCCGTCGATGGCAGCGACACGAGCGCTGCAACGCCCGCCGCCAGCAACATCCGGACCACGCGCGATCGAACTTCGGAACGATAACCGATCTTTGTAATTGTCATTGTGAGTCTCCCTTCATTTCCTGTCTGGTTTTTTCGGAAACAACACTCTCTCAACTCGGCGATTCCGCCTTGTCGTGTTGCTCTACCGTTTAGTGAAAGCGAATCCAGAACCGTTTCAAGAAAGGTGGAGTGGCGTGGGGAATGTTGGGCTTCATGCGGGTATTCGAAGTCAGGGGCGCAAGACAAGCGTAGGCAGTTTCGGTAACTGAAGTTGCAGGACACCCGCCTCAAGCGGATTGCGCAAGCGGCGAGGCCTAAGTCCGACCATTACCAAGGTGGCTGTGGCCGGTTCAGGGACGTCCTGTGCCTCGTTCTGGGAGTGTCGCTGGTTTCGTTGCCTTATCGCGGTAGGGCTCCTGTTTGCGCCGCGCCCCCTTACAGACCCGGTCTATTTGTTGGGAGGTGGTAGTATTTCGACCCTATGAAGACGTTGTATTTCGATTGTTTCTCCGGCATCAGCGGAGACATGACAATCGGCGCTTTGCTGGATCTCGGGTTGGATTTCGAGTACCTCAAGGCCGAACTGCGCAAGCTGCCGTTGGAGGGTTATCAGGTCACGGCTTCACGCGTGGTACGTTCCAACATCAGTGCCATGAAGTTCGACGTGGCGTTGGACGATCATCGCAGCCATGAGCACGATCATGGGCACCACCACGAAGGTCATCACGAGCCTCACCACCACCATCACAAGGCGTCGCAGATTCTCTCCATGATCCAGGGCAGCGGACTCAACGCGAATACCAAACGAATAGCCCATGCGATTTTCACGAAACTTGCGATCTCCGAGGGCAAAGTTCACCACGTGCCGCCGGAAGATGTGGAGTTCCACGAAGTCGGCGCAGTGGACTCGATCGTGGATACGGTGGGTGCGGCCATCGGCTTCGATGCGCTGGGCATTGAGAAGTTTGCGTGCTCGCCCATCAATGTCGGCAGCGGATTCATTCACTGTCAACATGGGATCTATCCCGTGCCCGCTCCCGCGACCGCGGACTTGCTGCGCAACGCGACAATCTATTCCAAACACGTGGCTACGGAGCTCGTGACCCCGACAGGTGCGGCGATCCTGGCTGCCGTTGTTGACGAGTTCAGGGTTCTTGATGGCGTCGCTGTGGAACAGATCGGTTATGGCGCCGGTACAAAAGAGTTTCAGGACTTCCCGAATTGTCTTCGCCTGCTGGTGTGCACGGACCAAAAGGTGGTCGCGCAAAAGCATGAAGCGCCGGCTGCGGATACGATCGTGGTTCTCGAAGCGAACATTGACGATATGACGGCCCAGAACTTTGCCTATGTTTGCGATCGTCTACTGGAAGAGGGCGCGCTCGATGTGTGTACCATTCCGGCTCAAATGAAGAAGGGCAGGCCGGGGCATCTGTTGCAGGTGCTCGCGCCGCCCAATCGCTGGCAGAAGATCGAACGGTTGATCTTCGAGGAAACCACGACGATCGGCGTACGGCATTATCCAGCGGCAAGGTCTGCGCTTGAGCGCGAGTTGATTCGCGTGGAGACTGTTCACGGGCCGATCGCGATTAAGGTCTCCAGACTTGATGGCAAGGTTGTGAATTCCACACCGGAGTATGAAGACTGCGCGAAGATCGCCCGGGAGAAGGGGATTCCGCTCAAGGACGTTCAGGCGCTGGCATTGAGAGAATTTTTGAAGTGACTTGGTCGCGCGGGAGAAGGGGATTCCGCTCAAGGACGTTCG
>Ga0134121_10000779_pt1 | contig 33279 bp, 32 predicted proteins | sample KB301_FD_96463 | JGI IMG/M metagenome (GOLD analysis project Ga0134121, IMG submission 96463) | Terrestrial soil microbial communities without Nitrogen fertilizer from Kellogg Biological Station, Michigan, USA - KB3-0-1 | ecosystem: Environmental > Terrestrial > Soil > Unclassified ...
CCCGAAGCCGGGGCCGCCGGTGTCGCCGACGTAGCCGCCGTAGTGGGCGAGTGCGGTGAGGATCGTCTTCTTCCAGGCGGGGACGTTGAGCGCGGCGATCTGCGCGTCGCTCATCGCGAGCTGGAAGCGCGCACCGGCGGGCGGGGCGTCGTTGTCGGCGCTGCCGCAGCGGCTGCCGCCGGCGGCGGCCGGGTAGACGAAGGCGCTCTTGGAGCTGCCGTCCGTCGTCGTGCCGTAGCCGAACGTCGTCGCCGAGCTCGTGCACTTGAGCACCACGAACAGCGCGTGGTCGATGTGCCCGGCGGCGAGCTCCTGGTAGCGGATGACGCCGGCGAGGTTGCCGAAGCGGGCGGCGGTCGCGTTGCTGCCGAGACCGGAGCCGTCGATGCGGGTGCGGCCACCGAGCGAGAACGTCAGCGTCCCACCCCCGGCCGGCTTCGATCTGACCTCCCAGAAGTCGTACTCCCAGCCGTCGGGCTCGACGACCGTCATGTGGCCGTCGGCGCCGCCCGCCGCGCGTGCGGCGCTCGGGATGCGGATCTGCATCCCGTTGACCGTCGGGCTGTAGCCGGTCGCGTGCAGCGTGTAGAGCGGGTCGCTCGGCTGGGCGTAGTACGTCGGATGGCCGTAGTCGTTGGTCGGGTCGGGCCCGATCGTCATCAGGTTGCCGGGCGTGCTCCAGGAGAGCACCTTTCTCGCGATCGCCGCCGATCGGGGATGGACCGCGGACGCGGACACCCAGCGATTGAACGGCGATGTGCTGGCATACGGGCGCCACGAGGCCGGCGGCCAGCTCCCGGGTCCGAACTTGCTCCACCCGAGCGCCGCCGCACCGGCGTGCTCGGCCAGCGGCGCGGCCGCGAGCAGCAGCAGGCTCGCGAACAGCGCGAGCGCATGCGGGCGCACGGAGACGTGTGGCATGTGGCGAATGGACATCGAACGCCCCTCGGCGATTGCGGTTGAGTCCCCCACGCGTCTCGGCCCCCACCGGACGCTGTGCACGCGAGAGCCTAGGCGGAGCGCCTAGCTTTCATGCGCCGAACTTGTGAAGCCGGCTCGCCGCCTGACCACCAGGCAGCAGATCGGGTCAGAAGACCCGCGGCCAGTAGTAGATCACGCCAATGCCCGCGATCACGCCGACGCCGATCAGCGCAGCAAGCACCCACAGCGACAGCAGTCCGGCGACGAGCCGCTCCCACCCGCGCTGGTAGGAGGAGACGACGGGAACGGTCACAAGACCGACGAACGCGGCGAGGCCGGCGATCCCGGCGCACGCCGCCACCAGCTGACTGATCGCGGTGTTGCTCATGCGCACCCGTCATTCTCGCGCACGACGCGGACCGCCGCGAAGTCGGCGTCCACCGGACATGCGGCGATCGCGCCAGCTTGGCGCGCACGCAGTCGCTCGGCGCTTTCCGTCGCGGCGTCGAAGCCACCCAGGCCCCAGAAGATCCCGACGACGGTCGGGCCCGAACCGCTCACGAGCGCACGGTCTGCGCCGGCCGCGAGCGCGGCCGTGAGCGCCTCGTCGATCGGCGGGCACAGCGAGCGTGCGGCCGGCTCGAGGTCGTTGACGAGCAGCTCGGGCGGCAAGCCGGGTCCGGCGGCAAGCGCCTGCTCGAGTGCCGCGCGCCGTTGCGCAAGCTCCTCGGCGGGCCGGGCGAGCCCCAGCCGATCGGCCTCGCGGAAGACGTCCGCCGTCGCAAGCCGGTGCGGCGAGGGCAGCACGAGCACCCCGTGCGCCGCGCGTGCGGGCGCCGCGTGCACCTCCTCGCCGGCTCCCCCCACGAGCACGAGCCCGGGCGCGAGCTGGCTCGGGACGTCGGCGCCGAGCTGCGGCGCCAGCTCGACGAGCGCCGGGTCGTCGGGGCGCCCGGCGGCGTGCGCGGCGAGCCGCAAGGCCGCGGCGGCATCGCCGGAGCCGCCGCCCATGCCCGCGGCGACCGGCACGCGTTTGGAGATCGTCAACCGCTGCGGCGGTCCGTCCCAGCCACTCGCCGCGCGGTAAGCGGCGAGGGCCATGCCGGCGAGGTTGGGGCCCTCGACGCCGGCGCAGACGACCTCGTCCCCGCCCGCCTCGCACGGCGCACCGCTGACGCCGGGCGCAGCCGCGACGCCGATACCGCACCCGCCCGCCCGCGGCTCGAGCGTCAGCTCGTCCGCGAGCGACAGCGGCTCGATCAGCGAGACGAGCGCGTGCAGGCCGTCCGGCCGCGTCTCGCCGAGGAACAGGCAGAGGTTGATCTTGCCGGGCGCGTACGCGGTCAGTCGCATTCGTCGACAGCCTCCCAGAGCACCCGCAGCTGCTCGGGCGCGAGCCGCTCGGCGCGCACGTCGAGCGGGTGGCCGAGCGCCTCCAGCGCCTCGCGCACGCGCTCGCGCGAGGCGAGGCCGGCGAGCGCGACCGACCGCGCGAGCGCCTTGCGCCGATGGGCGAACGCCGCCTGCACGAACGCGCGCAGCGCCGGGGGCGCGGCCGGCCCGCGGCGCTCCAGCACGACGAGCACCGAGTCGACGTTCGGGACCGGAGAGAAGACCGTGCGCGAGACGGGGCGCAGCACGCGCACGTCGCAGGCGAGCTGCGCGATCGCCGAGGGGACTCCGTACGCGCCGCTCCCAGGCGCGGCCGCGAGCCGCTCGCCGACCTCCCGCTGCACCATCGCGACCCAGCGCGTCGCGCCCGGCAGCTGCTCGATCGTGCGCAGGATCGCGCCCGCGGCGATCCCGTACGGCAGGTTCGCGACGACCTTGCACGGCGGCGGGTCGAGCGCCGCGAGGTCGAGCGCCATCGCGTCGGCGAGATGCAGCGTCGCCGTAGCCCCGAACGGGTCGAGCGCGTCGCGCAGCGCCGGCTCGAGCGCGCGGTCGAGCTCGACGACGTGGACGTGCGCGACGCGCGCGGCGAGATGCTCGGAGAGCACGCCGAGCCCGCCGCCGATCTCCAGCACCACGTCCGCCGGCGACAGCTCCGCGGCGCGCGCGATCACGTCGAGGATGTTCGAGTCGACGAGGAAGTTCTGACCCAGCTCGCGCTTCGGCCGCACGTCGAACGCCCGCATCCGCCGCAGCGAGGGCTGGGTCGGCTCGCCTGGCGGGGGCGGGTGGGCGGGATTCACCAACCGAACAGCTCGGCGGCGTTGCGCTCCACCTGCGCCTCCAGCGCGGCGTAGGTGACGCCGCGCGCGGCCGCCACCTGCTCCGCCGTCAGCACGACGTTCGCGGGCTGGTTGCGCTGCTTGCGCAGCTGCTGCGGGCTGAGGTAGGGCGCGTCGGTCTCGACCAGCAGGCGGTCGTCTGGCACCTCCGCGGCCGCCTCGCGCAGCGCCGCGTTCGCGGGGTACGTGACGTTGCCGGCGAACGAGATCCAGTAGCGGCGCTCGAGGCACGCGTCGAGCCGCTCGGGCATCGAGAAGCAGTGCAGGATCACGCGCAGGCCCTCCGCCTGGCCGCCGAGCATCGAGAGCGTGTCGTCGTCGGCTGCGCGCGTGTGGATCACGAGCGGCTTGCCGGTCTCGCGCGCGAGCTGGATCTGCGCGGCGAACGCGCGCTCCTGGTCCTCGCGCCCCGCGTTGTCGCGGTAGAAGTCGAGCCCCGTCTCGCCGATCGCGCGGCAGCGCGGATGCGCGGCGAGCGCGCGCAGCTCGGCGAGGTCGGCGTCGTCGAAGCCGCTGGCGTTGTTGGGGTGGCGCCCGATCGCGACGAACACCTGCGGAAAGTCCTCGGCGAGCTGGAGCGCGGCGCGGCACGAGTCGCCGTCGGTGCCGACCGTCAGCAGCCGCCGCACGCCGGCTTGCTCGGCGGCGGCGACGAGCTGCTCCGGCGCGGGCTCGCACGAGGTCAGATGCGTATGGCTGTCGATCATCGCTCTGCGACCTTCGGGAACAGCGGCTCGAGCGGCCCGATCGCGCCGCCCCAGCCATGCGGCGCGTAGCGCGCCGCGGCGAAGTCGACCGCCGGGCGCCCGAGCGCGTCGAGCAGCGTCGCGGTGCTCGACGGCATGTACGGGTGCAGCAGCACGGACAGCGCGCGCACTGCCTCGGCGAGCGAGGCGAGCGTCTCGTCGAGCACGTCCGCCTGCGCGGGGTCCTTCGCGAGCACCCACGGAGCGCGCTCCTCGACGTAGCGGTTGCAGCGCCGCACGCGCTGCCAGATCGCGTCGAGCGCCTGGCTCAGCTCCGCGCCGTCCAGCAGTGCTGCGACCTCCGCGTCGAGGCCGTCGAAGTCGGCCGCGAGCACGGCGTCCGTCGCCGCCTGCGGCACGTTCCCGTCGCGGTAGCGCGCGATCATCGCGAGCGTGCGACTGGCGAGGTTGCCGTACTCGTTCGCCAGCTCGCTCGCGTAGCGCGCCTCGAAGCCGGTCGTCGAGACCGAGCCGTCCTGCCCGAAGGAGACCTCGCGGAAGCAGTAGTAGCGCAGCGCGTCGGTGCCGAAGCGCTCCATCACCTCGAACGGGTCGAGCACGTTGCCGAGCGACTTCGACATCTTCTCGCCGTCCATCAGCAGGTAGCCGTGCACGAACAGATGGCGCGGCAGCTCGAGCCCGGCCGCCATCAGCAGCGCCGGCCAGTAGACGGCGTGGAACTTGAGGATGTCCTTGCCGATCAGCTGGATCGCGGGCGGCCAGAAGGTGTCGGTGACGTCGTCGCCGTCGCGCGCGAACCCGAGCGCGGTGTAGTAGTTGAGCAGCGCGTCGAACCAGACGTAGAAGACGTGCCCCGGATCCCACGGCACCGGCACGCCCCACGTCAGCTTCGCGCGCGAGAGCGAGACGTCGCGCAGCCCCTGCCTGATGAAGGCGTGGGCCTCGTTGAAGCGCGTCGGCGGCATCACGAAGTCGGGCCGCTCGGCGAACAGCCGCTCGAGCGGCTCCTGGAAGGCGGAGAGGCGGAAGAACCAGTTCTCCTCCTGCTCGCGGTCGAGCGGGATCTTGTGAATCGGGCAGGTGTTCTCGGGCCCGATCTCGTTCTCGGTCTTGAAGTCCGCGCAACGCGGGCAGTACCAGCCCTCATAGGTGCCGAGGTAGGTGTGGCCGTTATCGTGGACGCGCTGCATCACCGCCTGCACGCGCTCGCCGTGACGCGGATCGGAGGTGCGGATGAAGAAGTCGTTGGAGACCTCGAGCTGCGGCATCAGCGCCTCGAAGCGGGCGGCGTTGCGATCGGCGAGCTGCTTCGGCGTCACGCCCTCGCGCTCGGCCGCCTGCGCGACGGGCTCGCCGTGCTCGTCGGTGCCCGTGAGGAGGAAGACCTCCTCCCCGCGCTGGCGCATGTGGCGCGCCAGCACGTCGGCGGCGATCGTGGTGTACGCGTGCCCCAGGTGCGGCTGCGCGTTGACGTAGTAGATCGGCGTCGTGACGTAGTAGGACACGCGGCGAAGCGTATCCGTCCCAGGCACACAAGCCCGGGTGGCCTCCTTGCACTATCTCCCAGCTTCGATCTGGTGATGCCGCGGCGGCGGTGACGATAGTTCATTCGCCTTGTCATAAATGAACCACACGAAGCCAAAGATCGTCACCGCGCCAGCCAGGATTGCAGCGAGGCGACTCGTACGGCGCCAGCCGAAGAGGCCCCAGCTCGCGATCAGGAGCAACCCGATCGCGCTGCAGATCCCCGCGACGACCAAGCCTGGAGCAGTGACCTGCTTGAGCGCAACGAGCAGTACGGCTGCGACCGCTGCGGCCACTGCCGTGGCTGCGGTCATCACGCCGATGACGAACCGCCGCAGTTGCTGCAGTTCCACCTGCACTCGGCCCTCGTTCTCAACGCGCTCTCTGTGCTCCCGCTCGAGCTCCTGGCGCTCGCGTTCAAGCTCGTTCTCGAGCTTCACTCGCTTGCGCCGCTCGAGTTCCAAGTGCGCGTGATGTTCCTGCGCCATGCGCCGCGCATCCGCCGCATCCTCACGACTGCTCGCGGCGAGCTGCTCGGCGGCGTCGAGTTTGTCGACGAGTTCGACCATCTTGCGCTCGAGCGCACTGTCGACGCAGCGGCGGCGTTCGTCGGCGTCCTCGGCGCGCTCGATCTCGGCTACGAACGCCGTGTCGGCCAGCACCTCGCTCGCCAGTCGCGCGTCGGCGTTCTCGTACTGTTCGACGCGTCCGACCACTTCCTCGACGACCCATTCCGGCAGCGGCCGCAGCATCGGGATGCATGCGGACGTCAGCAGGTCGACGATCGTCTTGTCGAGGTCCTCCGTCCGCGGCACGAACGAGCGCATCACCTGCAGCCATGCTGAGGTCGCAACGCAGAACGGAAGCTGCACTTGAGAGCCGTCGAGCGTCTCGAGCGCGTACGGCGGCAGCTTCCCGTCGCGCGTAAGGAACCAGTGACCAGCGTTGGTGAAGCGCAGATGGCCGTCGCCGCGAAGTCGCTCGATCAACAACCGATGCTTGACGTCGTGCTTCAGCACAATCGGGTCGTCGTTGCCGCGATCTTCCACGTGCGGCTTCAAGAGCTCGACGTGCGCCTCAATCAAGTCACCTTCGCGATCGATCTCTGCCGTGCCCTCGTCGACGACGTCTACCCCACGGCTCTCGAGCAGCGGCTCGAAGTGTTCGTGGAAGTCGAAGAAGTCCTGCGGACGTGTGCCTTTGTCCCGATATGCAGCCCAACAGACTGCGACGATGCCGCCTTCCCTTCTGCGCGCGAGCACATCGGCCAAGTTGCGTGGAGGAAGCCTCCTTGCCATGACGTGCTCTCGGGCCAGTCTTATGCTCGCGCGCAGCTCGGCGACGGTCCAGGGCGTAACGGCGAGCGTGCAGCCGAGCGCCCGCGTCAGGTCGAGCAGGCGCACTGTCGAGATCGTCTCGTGTGTGCTCGCGAGTCCGATAAGTGCGTAAACCACGTTCGTGTCGAGATAGACGCGTTGCCCTGACACGCTGTCCTGCATCAACTCGTGAGCTGCCGGGTCGAGCGTGAGGACCGTCAGAAAGTAGGCGGTGTTGAGGCGATTGGCGAGATAGCTGAGCTGCTCCGGAGTCGGCTGTCTCACGAACGCATGCAGCTCCACTTCGCGGATCTCAGTCAACGCGGGCGCACGGGCAGGCAGTGCCGAGCACGTGATCGTCTCGATCTCCTCGAACACTTGCTTGGCCCGAGGGTGTTCGGGATACAGCACCAGCGCCGCCTCGACGCCATGTCGCACGACGATATGCTCGAGCCACGTCTCGAGGTCCTTGATGAGATGCTGGAAGTCTGCTTCGCGGAGATTCGGCCACTTTGCGTGGACCTGTTCAGACCATTCGCCGAAGGCGAGCTCGCGCACGTTCTCCGAATCCGCCTTGAGCGCCTCGAGCTCGGCCAACGTGTCGGCCATCAGCGCGAAGCCTTCGCCAGCCGCGCGAGCCTTGCCTTCCTCGATCAGGAGCGCACGCGCCGCACGGATCTCGTCGAGCTCGACATCCAGTCCCCACTGCCGCTTGAAGGCTAGCTGGACCGACTCGAGCGAATCGAACGCGCCGCCCGTCTCGGCCTCAGCAGCAGCTGCCAGCACGAGGTCGCGAAGCATCGCCTCAAGGTTCCTCCCTTCGTCGGAGAACGGCCGGTACTGCGCGAGCCGACTGACGGCCTTGTCGAGATGCTTCCCCCCCACGTCGCCACCTTATACGGAGCGACGACCCACCGGGGACAGTCCTAATCGGCGGTATCCGTCAGCGCGCGGTACAGCGTGTTCGCTGCGATGCCCGTCAGCTCCGCCACGACCCCCGCCGCGGGACGCGGCTTCGCGCCCGCCTCTACGAGCCGGCGCAGCGCGTCGACCGCCGGCGCCAGCGGCGACTGCTCGGCCGACGCGGCGCCGACGACGAGCACGACCTCTCCGCGCGGCGGCTCGGCCGCGTACCGCTCGGCCAGCTCGGCGGCCGTGCCGCGCACGACCTCCTCGTGCAGCTTCGTCAGCTCGCGGCAGACCGCCGTCGGCCGCTCGGGATCGAGCGCGGCGAGCACCGCGAGCGAGGCGGCCACGCGCTTGGGCGACTCGAACGCGACGAGCGTCTCGGTCGCGCGGAACGTCTCCGCAAGCTCGCCCTGCTTGCGCGGCAGAAAGCCCGCGAAACGCCAGCGCTCGGCCGGCAGCGCCGAGGCGACGAGCGCGGCCAGAGCGGCGCTCGGCCCCGGCAGCACCTCGACGGCGAGCCCGGCGGCGACGCACGACTGCACGAGCACGAAGCCCGGATCGGAGACGAGCGGCATGCCCGCGTCGGAGACGAGCGCGACGTTCGCGCCCGCCTGCATCCGCCGCACGAGCTCGGCCGCGCGCTCGCGCTCGTTGTGCTCGTGGTAGCTGAGCAGCTCGCTGCTGACGCCGTAGCGGTCCAGCAGCTGGCGCGTGCGGCGCGTGTCCTCGCAGGCGATCAGGTCCGCCTCGCGCAGCGCGGAGAGCACGCGCAGCGTGACGTCCTCGAGGTTGCCGATCGGCGTCGGGCAGACGATCAGATGGCCGGCCATGCCTAGGCGACGCTCCTGTGCGCCTGCTCGAGCGCGAGGGCGCCGGCGCCGACCATGCCGGCCTCGGCGCCGAAGTGCGCCGTCACGATCTGGGCGTGGTCGCGCATCGTCGGCAGCGCACGCCGCGCGACCTCTTCGCGCGCGGGCGCGAGCAGCAGCTCGCCGGCCGCGATCACGCCGCCGCCGACGACGACCACGTCCGGGTTGAAGATGTTCAGGAAGCTCGCGATCCCGACGCCGAGGTTGCGCCCGATCAGCGCAAGCGCGTCGATCGCGGCCGCATCGCCGTCGTGCGCGAGCTCGGTGACGAGCGCACCCGTGATCTCGCGCCCGTCCGCGAGCGCGCGGCCGAGCGCCGTCTGCGGCCGCTCCTGCGCGATCCGCCGTGCCTCGCGCGCAAGCGCGGTGCCCGAGGCGAGCGTCTCGAGGCAGCCGTGGTTGGGGCAGTTGCCCTGACAGCGCGGCCCGTTGAGATCGATCGTCATGTGGCCGAGCTCGGCGCCGGCGCCGATCGCGCCGCGGTAGACCTCGCCGCCGAGGATCAGCCCGCCGCCGATGCCGGTTCCGATCGTGAGCACGACCGCATCGTCATGTCCGAGGGCGGCGCCGGCACGGTGCTCGGCGAGCGCGGCGACGTTCGCGTCGTTGTCGACCTCCACCGGCAGGCCGAGACGCTCGGTCATCAGGTCGCGGAACGGCACGTCCACGAGCGGCAGGTTCACGGCCATCGTCGCCATGCCGCGCCGCTGGTCGATCAGGCAGGGGATCCCGAAGCCCACGGCCGCCACCTCGTGGGGCGCGGTCGCGCACGCGTCCTGCACCGACGCGACGATCGCGTCGAGCAGCTCGCGCTGCTCGAGCCCGTGCACGGCGCGATGGACGCGGTGGTGGACATTCAGCTCGCCATCGATCACCCCTGCGAGCAGCTTGGTGCCGCCGAGGTCGACCCCGATAACGCACTCGGCTGCCATCTCGGCCACTATAGAGCGGCATGGCAGACGACCGTGACGACGTCTCGCGGCGCGGCGAGTCGCAGAGGTACACGCTCTACCGCTCGAAGCCGCGCGGTCTGCGCGAGCGACTCCGCGGCGAGGACGCCGGGCTCGACGAGCTGCGCCCCGGCGGCGACGGCCGCCAGGGGCCGCCGCGGCGCCGGCTGCGCTCCGGGGGCGACCCGCGCGTCCCGCGACCTCGACGCCGCATCACGCCTCGCCGCGTGCTGCTGTGGCTCGTGCTCGCCGCCGTCGGCTGGCTCGCGCTCTCGCTCGTCCTGTTCCTTCTCAGCGCGCAGATCGAGCGCGGCAAGGTCTCCGCCGAGGCGAAGGCCGCACTCACCGGCGCCGGCTATCCGCTCACGTCGGCGAACACGATCCTGATCCTCGGCTCCGACGCGCGGCCGGCCGGCTCGAAGGAGCCGGGGGCGAACCCGGGCGGCCCGAGCCGCTCGGACACGATCATGCTGTGGCGTGTCGGCGGCGGTCACAACGCGCGCCTCTCGATCCCGCGCGACACGGTCGTCGACATCCCCGGCCACGGGCAGCAGAAGATCAACGCGGCGTACGCGTTCGGCGGCGCCTCGCTCGCGATCCGCACCGTCTCGCAGTACCTGGGGATCCCCATCAACCACCTGATGGAGGTCGACTTCACGCACTTCCCGCAGCTGATCGACGCGCTCGGCGGCGTCGACGTGAAGACGGGTCGCGTCTGCTCGGAGATCAACGGCGGCCGTCGCAACGGGGGCGTCACGCTGCGCCTGCCCGCCGGAACCAACCACCTGAACGGCACGCAGGCGCTCGCGCTCGCGCGCACGCGCAAGAACGACTGCAATCCCGCCGAGGACGACCTCACGCGGGCGCGCCGCCAGCAGCAGCTGCTGAGCGCGATGAAGAGCGCGCTGATCTCGCCGGGTGCGTTCGTGCGACTGCCGTGGATCTCGTGGGACGCGCCGAAGGCGATGCGCACCGACATGGGCGGGCCGACGCTGCTGGGTGTGTTCGCGGCGTCGGCGCTGGGTGGTTCTCCGCCGGTACACGTGTTGAAGCCGTCGGGGTTCGTGACGTTGCCGGATGGCGGGTCGGCGTTGGTGGTGTCCGACGCTGAGAAGCAGTCAGCCGTGCGGCAGTTCCTCGGCGGCTGAGGCCTGGGCGAACGGCGTCTGGGGAGGGAGGAGGGGATTCGGGCCTCGGCCGCCCGGAGATCCCATACCGTTCCTTGCACCGGATTTACGTGACGACACTTTGGTGTCGTATGCGGTGCTAAATCGCCGCACGTCAAAGTGGTGCAAGGAACGGTGTGGGATCCCCAGCGCCGCTGGGGCCCAAGCCCCCGCTCCTCCCCCTCCCCAGACGCCGTTCGCCGACCCGCCGCGTGCTACGAGCCGTGGTCGACGACCGCGAAGCGCCAGTGCGCGACGACCGTGCCCTTCACCGACCACCGCACGACGTAGTGCCCGCGCTGGAAGCGCAGCGGCGTGACGCTCGCGACGCCGGCCGCGCCGGTCGTCTCGCTGAAGCACGTACGCACACCGGTGTCGCGGCGACGCACGCACGTGCGGACGGTCGTGCCGGCGTGGTCGCGATCCGTGAAGATGAGATCTGCGCTGGCGCGGCCGTCGGCGTTGGCGCGCAGGCGGTGCGTCGGAGTACGCAACGCGTCGGTGACCTGGCCGTCGAAGCGATCGCCGGAGGCGACAGCCATCGGCGCAGCGGCCGCCAGCAGCAGCACGGCGAGCGCCGCGCTACGCAGCCTTGCTCTCGGCCTTCTTCTTCCCGCCGTCGGACGTGCTGCCCGAAGACGAGGATCCACTGTCGCTGCCGCCGCTCTTGGCATCGCCGCTCTTGGTGTCGGTGCTCTTGCCCTCGCTCGCGCTCTTGCTCTCGGCGCTCTTCTCACGCGCGCGCTTCTTGGTCCCGTAGTCGGTGTTATAGAAGCCCGAGCCCTTGAAGTGCACCGCGGGTGCGTGCAGCACGCGCGTCGCGGGCGCCGCGCAGACCTCGCAGGTGTCGAGCGCGTCCTCGCTCATGCGCTGGAGCGTCTCGAAGGTATGGCCCTTCGTGCAGCGATACTCGTAGATCGGCATGGCGGAGAAGAGTATAGGACCCGCCTGGCACTCTCACGGTGAGAGTGCCAGCGCCCGCTTTGCGGGTAGAGTCCGGCGCCGATGACGGACGTCGTGACCATGGACAAGATCGTCGCGCTGTGCAAGCGCCGCGGCTTCATCTTCCCCTCCTCCGAGATCTACGGCGGGGTCGGCTCGACGTACGACTACGGCCACTACGGCGTCCTGCTCAAGACGAACGTCAAGAACGAGTGGTGGCGCGCGATGGTGGGCGAGCGCGACGACGTCGTCGCGCTCGACTCGGCGATCATCCAGCACCCGAAGGTGTGGGAGGCGAGCGGCCACCTCGCCGGCTTCACCGACCCGCTCGTCGATTGCCGCACCTGCAAGCTGCGCTTCCGCGCCGATCACATCGACGTCTCCGCGTGCGGCAAGAAGCCCTCCAAGCATCCGGGCGAGCACAGCGAGTGCGACCTGACCGAGGCGCGCGATTTCAACCTGATGTTCGAGACGACCGTCGGGCCCGTCAAGGAGGAGGGCGCGACCGTCTACCTGCGTCCCGAGACCGCCCAGGGGATCTTCATCAACTTCAAGAACGTGCTGCAGTTCTCCCGCAAGAAGCCGCCGTTCGGGATCGCACAGGTCGGCAAGTCGTTTCGCAACGAGATCACGCCCGGCAACTTCGTCTTCCGGACCCGCGAGTTCGAGCAGATGGAGATGGAGTTCTTCGTGCCGCCGGCCGAGGCCGAGCGCTGGTTCGCCTACTGGCTCGCCGAGCGCGAGCGCTGGTACACGGAGCTGGGGATCCGGCCCGACCACCTGCGCATGCGCGCGCACGACGCCGACGAGCTCTCGCACTACTCCTCGGGCACGAGCGACGTCGAGTACCGCTTCCCGATCGGCTGGTCGGAGCTCGAGGGGATCGCCAACCGCGGCGACTTCGACCTCAAGGCGCACGCCGAGCACGCGCGCGACAAGCTCGAGTACGTCGACACCGCCAGCGGCGAGCGTTACGTCCCGCACGTGATCGAGCCGGCCGCCGGCGCGGACCGCGCGACGCTCGCGTTCCTCGTCGACGCCTACGACGAGGAGGAGCTCGAGAACGAGACGCGCACCGTGCTGCGCCTGCACCCGCGCCTCGCGCCCGTGAAGGTCGCGGTGCTGCCGCTCGTCAAGAAGGACGGCCAGCCGGAGGTCGCCAAGGAGCTCTACGCCGACCTGCGCCGGCGCATGCAGGCCGAGTACGACGAGGGCGGCTCGATCGGCAAGCGCTACCGCCGCCAGGACGAGATCGGCACCCCGTGGGGCGTCACCGTCGACCACCAGACGCTCGAGGACCGCACCGTCACGCTGCGCGACCGTGACTCGCTCGCGCAGGAGCGGTTCCCGATCGACGCGCTCGGCGACGAGCTCGAACGGCGCCTGCGGGCGGCGTGGACCAGCCCGAAGCTCGCGGCGTAGCGGTCGTGGCCGCAGGCTAAGCTTTCGCGCCGTGGACGATCTGGGCGCCCCCATCTCGTACTTGACGTGCTCAAAGGGCACGCCCGTGATCGACGCAACCGGCGAGCAGGTCGGCACCGTCTCACACGTGCTGGCTGACGACGAGCTCGACGTCTTCGACGGCATCGTCGCCACACGGCATCACGACACGCTGGAGCATCGCTTCGCCGACGCCGACCAGGTCGTCTCGATCCACGAGCGCGGCGTGCTCCTCAACGTCGCGTGGAGCGAGTTGCACGAGCCGAGCAGCAACCCGGCCGTGGTCGAGGTCGGCGCCGACGATCTCGTCGACGACGACACCGGCCACGCGCTCCGGGAGCGCCTGCAGCGCGCCTGGGACCTCATCAGCGGGCGCGGCTGAGCGACGCCGCTACGCCGGATCGGCGATCAGCGTCCGCGCCGCCGTGACGGCCGCCTTGAGCGTCGGACGCGGGTCGCGGTCCGGCTCGATCAGGAAGCGCAATGCAAGTCCGTCGCCGAGCGCGAGCAGCACGCCGGCGACCGCGTCCGGGTCGCCGCCCAGTCGCACGACGCCCTCGTCGTGCTTCGCTTTCAACGAGGTCGCGAGATCGCTGCGCACGACGCGGCAGAGCGTCGCCAGCTCGCTGGCGATCTCCTCGTTGCGGCGCGAGAGCGTGAACAGCTCGTACAGCAGGACGATGAAGCCCGGGTCGACCTCGATCAGCTGCTCGAGGCTGCGCACGAGCGCATCGATGAAGTCGTCGGCGGTCTGCGCGTCGCCGAGCGAGGCGGCGAGCGCCGCGAGGCGGATCTCCGAGTCGCGCCGGACGACCTCGACGAGCAGGCGCTCCTTCGTGCCGAAGTAGTAGTGCAGCAGCCCGCGCGAGACGCCGGCCTCGCGCGCGACGTGATCGAACGTCGAGCCGGAGGCGCCGCGGCGGGCGACGCTCTCGCGCATCGCGTCGACGATGCGCTTCGCCTTGTCGCTCTCGAGCGGACGTGGAGTCGTGACGGCCATGGGTCGATCGTAGTGGTTCCGACGGCGAGCCACGGCGAAGGGCGCCCGCGGGCGCCCTTCGAGCAACCGGTGCAACGAGGGCGCTGCGCCCTACGGGGTGGCGGAGGCTTCCGGCGAGCCCGCCGGCGCGGTGGAGCTGTACTCGAACTCCTCCTCCTTGCCGAAGAGCGCGTCGAGCACCTTCGCGCGCAGGTCCTCGCTGAGCGCGAGCGCGAGGCCGGCTGCGAGCAGCAGGAGCATCAGCTTGCGTCCGGGGTGGCGCTGCTTGCGCTGCCTCGGCCCCTCCTTCAGTGCGCTGCCGGCGTCCTTCAGGGCATCGGCCGCCTGCTTGATGTCGGCCTGGATGTGCTTGTCCTCGACGATCTCGCGCGGGCTCTTGCCGTCCGAGAGCCGTTCGTAGGCGTCCTTCGCCGACTCGAACGCGACGCGGAAGTTGTCGCGCAGCTCCTCGTCCTGCACGAGCCGCTGCACCCATGGACTCGTCGTCGCGGCGGCCGCGCCTGCCGCCCTTCTCGCCTGCTTGCCGCGTGCTGCCATGCCGACCTGCTCCCTTGCGTCGCTGGATCGTTGGTGCGGTCGAGCATACCCACAGACCGTCGCCGCGACGCGCCGGCGCTACGGTGCGTCCGCGGCCGCCTCGAGCTGCTCGTCGTAGAGCGCGAACAGCTCGCCGGCGCGCAGGTCGAGCGCGTCGGCGAGCTTCAGCAGCGTCGTCAGCCGCGGGTCGCGATTGGCGCGCTCGATCTCGCTGACGTGCTTGGCGGCGAGGCCGGCGGAGCGCGCGAGCGCCTCCTGACTCAGCTCCCGCTCGCGGCGGGCACGGCGGACCGTGCGCCCGAAGACCTCGAGCTGGCGGGAGGGCGGGCGCATCGACACATGAAGCCTGACCTCCTATCGGAGGACTTCCACCCCGCATTTGTAGGATTTTTCTACTAATCAGGGGATTTCAGTATCGTTTTGTAGGAGCGCCGGCGGACTCTCTCCTTTTCCGCCTGGCGCCGCTCCGCCTCGCAGCGCGAGGGGGAAGAGGCGGTGGGACGCCCCGGCTCGCGCACACCGAGCCGGGGCGTCCACGCCGCGCGGCTGTTCAAGCGCAGGGGCCGACGCCGGCGACGGAGCTGGCTACAGCTCGTAGACGGCGCCCTCGCGCGCGAGCTCGACCGGAGCGCCAAACGTCCGCTCGGCCTCGGCACGCGCGAGCCCCGCGTCGTGGTCGTCGGAGATGTGCGTGAGCACGAGCCGGCGAGCGCCGGCGCGCTGACCATGCTCACCGGCCTCGGCCGGGGTGAGATGGCCACGGTGGCCCTCGGCCTCCGGCTGCTCCGCCGTCGCCTCCAGCATCAGCAGATCGGTGTCGCGCGCGAACTCGACGATCGCATCGTTCGGCGAGCAGTCGGCGCCGAAGGTGAAGCTGGCGGCGCCGTCGCGCACCTGAACGGCATGCGTGCGAATGAAGTGCGGAACCTCGTGGAAGCGCACGCGCAGCGGCCCGAGGTCGAGCTCGACCGCGGGGTCGTACTCGTGCACGTCGAACGCGTCCTCGATCAGCTGCTCGGCGTCCCACGCACCGGTGACGCGGCGAAAGATCGCGCGCGCGCCGGGCGGCGCGTGCAGCGCGGGTCGCGTGCCGGCCGCGCGCGCCTGCTTGGAGTAGGCGAGCGCGTAGGCGTAGGGCACGAGGTCGATGAAGTGGTCGGCGTGCAGGTGAGAGATGACCACCGTGTCCACCGTGGTGAAGTCACAGGCCGCGCGCAGCTTCCCGAACACGCCGTTGCCGCAGTCGAGCATCAGGCGACGCTCACCCGCCTCGATCAGGTAGCCGCTGCACGCGCCGCCCGCGTCCTGCCAGGCCGGCGACTTCCCAAGCACGGTGATCCTCACGCGAGTGGTTCTCCCACGAGGAGAGGACTCTAACCGTGAAGGGAACCGATCACGTTCCCGACCGGGCCGGCTCAGGCGTGGAGGGCGGCCTGTTCTTGAGCTGTCGGGAACGTCCACACGGCCTGCGTGCGGCGCTCCTGGCGGAACTGGAAGCGCAGCTGACGCGGCGGGCGCAGGCCGTCGGGGTGCGCCGGGCGGAACGTCGCGCACGGTTCGTCGTCGGCCAGCGCGCACAACAGGTTCTTGCGAAAGAAGCAGTCATCGCAGCTCACCTTGCGCGTGCCTCCACGACCATTCGCCATACGCTCTCGACCTTCCTCGCTGCTCGTCCTGCACGGGGGAGGGGGCATCAAAGCGCATGCGCCCGCAGGCCACAACGCGGGTTCCCGCAAATCGCAGGAAGAAGTTTGCGAGGGTGTCGGGCATGCGCATCCTGATCACCGGAGTGAGCGGCTTTGTCGGCGCGCGACTCGTCCCGCGGCTGCTGCGCGACGACCATGAGCTGCGCGGCTTCGCACGCGACGCGCAGCGCGTCGCGGTCGACGTCCCGCTCGCGATCGGCGACGTGCTCAGCGGTGTCGGGCTCGACGCGGCGCTGGAGGGGATCGACGTCGCCTACTACCTGATCCACTCGATGGAGCCGACGACCGACGGCGCCGACGGCGCGTTCTCGATCCGCGAGCAGGCCGCCGCCGAGCGCTTCGCCGCCGCCGCGCGAGCCGCCGGCGTCACGCGGATCGTCTACCTCGGCGGGCTCGTCCCGCGCGAGCACGCGCCCTCCGCCCACCTCGGCAGCCGGCTCGCAGTCGAGCGGACCCTGCTCGATGCCGTCCCGGGCTCCACGGCGCTGCGCGCATCGATCGTGATCGGCGCCGGCTCGCGTTCCTTCCGCTTCATGGTCCGCCTCGTCGAGCGCATGCCGTTGGTCGCGCTGCCCGCGTGGCGCGAGCACCGCACGCAGCCGATCGACGAGCGCGACGTGATCGAGCTGCTCGCGCGGGTGGCGACGGCGGATGCGGTCGCCGGGCGCTCGCTCGACGTCGCCGGCCCGGACGTCGTCACCTATGGCGAGCTGATCGAACGGATCCGCGACCTGCTGCTGCTGCGGCGTCCGCTGCTGCGATTGCGGCGTACGCCCGCACCCGCCGCGCTCGCGAGCCGTGTCGCGGCGGCAATCGCGGGCGAGCGCCACGAGCTGGTGGGGCCGTTGATGGCCAGCCTGGCGACCGATCTCCTGCCGCGTCCCGACGACGCCACGGCGCAGTTGCTCGGCGTCCGCCTGCACTCGCTCGACGCGGCGATCGAGCACGCGCTCGGCGAGTGGGAGGCCGACGAGCCGCTGGCGGCGCGGTGACGCGTGCCGATAGGGTCCGTGCCGATGACGGACGTCCACTGCGCGATCGAGATCGCAGCGCCGCCGGCGCGCGTGTGGGACGTCGTGATGAATCCACGGCGCCTCGCCGACTGGGTGACGATCCATCGCCGTCTCGGCGACGCACCGGAGCGACTCGAGCGCGGCTCGACGTTCGAGCAGACGCTCAGCCTGCGCGGCGCTCACCTGCACGTCGAATGGACGGTCGTCGCCATCGATCCGCCACACCGCGCGGTGTGGGAGGGCCGCGGTCCGGCGCACTCGCATGCGACGATCACCTACGAGCTGCGAGCGGAGGGCGAGGACGCCACCCGCTTTGAGTACACCAACGAATTCAAGGCCCCGGGCGGCCCGCTCGGAGCAGTGGCCGGGCGCGTGCTCGTCGGCGGGCTCTCCCACCGTGAGGCACAGCGCTCGCTGCTGCGCCTCAAGCAGGTGATCGAGAACGAGAAGTCGCGCAAGTGACGTTGCGGACTTGATGAGTGAGCGCGCTTCGCTAGGATGCCTGCTCGTTCATCATGTCGACCACACAAGGGGGAAGCGCGCGGGATGGGGCACTTGACTCACTGCAACATCAACTCGTCCACTCCCTGGGCAATGGATGATCGGGACTATCCCTCAAGTGCCAGGACCGGAGGCTGACGTGGCAAACTTTCTCGACGCGAAGGTGCGGGAGATCGAGGAGCGCCTGCAGCAGTTGCAGCCGCTCGTAGACGAGTTCCGCAAGTTGGAGGCGGCCTCCGCGGTGCTGAACGACCTGGACGGCGGCAGATCCGCATCCCGTCCCGCCGCTCGGGCACCGCGCGCAGCGAGCGCGCCGGCGCCGAGCCGCGAGACGAACGGCGGTCGGCGCGGTCGGCCCCGCGGCAGCAGAGGCGACAACACGCGGGCGACGCAGACGATCGAGCTCGTGCGCGCGCACCCTGGCATCACGATCCCCGAGCTTGCCGAGCACATGGGGATCAAGCCGAACTACCTGTACCGCATCCTCCCGCAACTGTCGGAGGACGGGAAGGTCCAGCGCAAGGACAAGGGCTGGTTCCCGGCCTGACGCCCTGCGGGCACCGGGGCCGCTTGCCGCGCCCCGGTGCCACCTGCTCAGCCGAGCCTAGATGAGGCCGAGCTCCTCGACCGCCGCGCGCTCCTCGCCCAACTCGGCGACCGTCGCGTCGATCCGCGCACGTGAGAAGTCGTTGATCTCCAGGCCCTGGACGATCGTGACCTGTCCGTCCCGCGTCGTGCACGGAAAGCCGCTGATGACGTCCTCGCGCACGCCGTAGGAGCCGTCGGAGGGCACCGACATCGACACCCAGTCGCCCTCCGGCGTGCCGAGCACCCAATCGTGCACGTGATCAATTGCGGCGTTCGCCGCGGACGCCGCGCTTGATGCGCCGCGCGCCTCGATGATCGCCGCCCCGCGCTTCTGAACGGTCGGGATGAAGTCCTGCTCCAGCCATGCCTGATCGTTAACGAGCTCGGCTGCGTTGCGACCGTTCACCTGCGCATGGAAGATGTCGGGGTACTGCGTCGCCGAGTGATTGCCCCAGATCGTCACGTTCGTGATGTCGGCCACGCGCGCGCCCGTCTTCTTCGCGAGCTGAGCGATCGCGCGATTGTGATCGAGGCGCGTCATCGCGTGGAAGCGCTCACGCGGCACGTCGGGCGCATGGCTCATCGCGATCAGTGCATTCGTGTTCGCGGGGTTGCCGACGACGAGCACCTTGACGTCGTCGGCGGCGTGTGCGTTGATCGCCTGCCCCTGCGGCTTGAAGATGCCGCCGTTGGCCTCGAGCAGGTCACTGCGCTCCATCCCCGGCCCGCGCGGGCGGGCACCGACGAGCAGCGCGACGTTCGCGCCGTCGAACGCGACGTTCGGGTCGTCGCTCGCCTCGACGCCGGCAAGCAGCGGGAAGGCGCAGTCGTCGAGCTCCATGATCACGCCCTCGACCGCCTTCAGCGCGGGCGTGATCTCCAGCAGGCGCAGCTCGACCGGCTGGTCGGGGCCCAGCAGCGCTCCGCTGGCGATGCGGAACAGCAGGCTGTAGCCGATCTGGCCCGCGGCGCCGGTCACGGCTACGCGGACTGGTTTCTTGTCGGTCACGGTCATCTCCTCAGAGGGCGTCAGATCGACCGGCGATGCTACAAACCCCGCTCTCCCCACGCCTCCGAAAGACACCAACCATGTCCAAGATCAAGGTGAAGAACCCCGTCGTCGAGCTCGACGGCGACGAGATGACGCGGATCATCTGGGCGTTCATCAAACAGCAGCTGATCCTCCCCCACCTCGACCTCGAGCTGGAGTACTACGACCTCGGGATCGAGCGCCGCGACGCGACCGACGACGCGATCACCGTCGAGGCCGCCGAGGCGATCAAGCGCCACGGCGTCGGCGTGAAGTGCGCGACGATCACGCCCGACGAGGCGCGCGTCGAGGAGTTCGGCCTGAAGCGCATGTACCGCTCGCCGAACGGGACGATCCGCAACATCCTCGGCGGCGTGATCTTCCGCGAGCCGATCGTGATCTCGAACGTGCCGCGGCTCGTGCCGACGTGGACGAAGCCGATCGTGATCGGCCGCCACGCCTACGGCGACCAGTACCGCGCGACCGACACGCTGATCCCCGGCGCGGGCACGCTGACGCTCACGTTCACGCCGAAGGACGGCGGCGAGCCGATGGAGCTGAACGTCTTCGACTTCCCCGCCAGCGGGATCGCGCTGGCGATGTACAACCTCGACGAGTCGATCCGCGACTTCGCGCGCGCATCCCTGCGCTACGGCCTGAACCGCGGCTACCCGGTCTACCTCTCGACGAAGAACACGATCCTCAAGGCCTACGACGGCCGCTTCAAGGATCTCTTCGCCGAGGTCTTCGAGCAGGAGTTCAAGACCGACTTCGAGGCCGCCGGCATCACCTACGAGCACCGCCTGATCGACGACATGGTCGCCGCCGCGTTGAAGTGGGAGGGCGGCTACGTGTGGGCGTGCAAGAACTACGACGGCGACGTCCAGTCGGACACGGTCGCGCAGGGCTTCGGCTCGCTCGGGCTGATGACGAGCGTGCTGATGACGCCCGACGGCAAGACGGTCGAGGCGGAGGCGGCGCACGGCACCGTCACGCGCCACTACCGCCAGCACCAGCAGGGCAAGCCGACCTCGACGAATCCGATCGCCTCGATCTTCGCCTGGACGCAGGGGCTCGCCCACCGCGGGCGGATGGACGACACACCGGAGGTCACGCGCTTCGCCGAGACGCTCGAGCGCGTGTGCGTGGAGACGGTCGAGCAGGGCCAGATGACGAAGGACCTCGCACTGCTGATCGGCCCCGACCAGCCGTTCCTCACGACCGAGGAGTTCCTCGGCGCGATCGACGCGAACCTGCGGAAGGCGATCGACTGAACCTGCTTGTGCGTGGCCGCGGGCGTGCTTGACTGTCTCCATGTCGATCGCGCCCGCCCGCGGACCGCAGAGCACCCATGACGTCGCGAACCAGCCCCCGCCGCTGGAGGGCTTGAACCTCTTCGAGCAGAACCGCCCGCTCGTGGAGGCGCTCGCGCGCGAGGGCGAGGGCTGGGGCGTCGAGGAGGCGAGCGCCGCCGGAGCGTCCGCCGGCGGCGAGGGCATCCGGCTCGGCTTCGAGGCCAACGAGCACCCGCCGGTGCTCAGGACGCACGACCGCTTCGGCAACCGCGTCGACCAGGTCGAGTTCCATCCCTCGTGGCACGCGCTGATGAAGAGTTCCGTCGCGAGCGGCGTGCACGCGCTGCCGTGGACCGCGGAGCGGCCGGGCGCACACACGGTCCGCACGGCGATGTCACTCACCGGCGGTCAGGTCGAGGCCGGCCACGGCTGCCCGCTGACGATGACCTTCGCCGCGATCCCCGCTCTGCGTGCCCAGCCCGACGTGCTCGCGGTGTGGCAGGAGCGCCTGATGTCGCGCAAGTACGACGCGCGCGACATCCCCGCCGACGAGAAGACGGGCGCGCTCTGCGGCATGGGCATGACCGAGAAGCAGGGCGGCTCCGACGTGCGCACCAACGCGACGGTCGCGACCCCGATCGCGGGCGGCGGCCCGGGCGGTGAGTATGAGCTGACCGGCCACAAGTGGTTCTGCTCGGCGCCGATGTGCGACCTCTTCCTCGTGCTCGCGCAGATCGAGGGCGAGGGGATCTCCTGCTTCGCGCTGCCGCGCTGGCGCCCGGACGGCGAACGCAACGCCTTCCACCTGCAGCGACTCAAGGACAAGCTCGGCAATCGCTCGAACGCGTCGAGCGAGGTCGAGTTCCGCGGCGCGTGGGCACAGCTCGTCGGCGAGCCGGGCCGCGGCGTGCCGACGATCATCGAGATGGTCAACCACACGCGCTTGGACTGCGTGATCGGCTCGGCGGCGGGGATGCGCTGGGCCGTCTCGCTCGCGACCCACCACGCCGCGCATCGCAGCGCCTTCGGCGCGCTGCTGATCGACCAGCCGCTGATGACGAACGTGCTCGCCGACCTCTGCATCGAGTCCGAGGCGGCGACGCTCTCGGCGATGCGGCTCGGGCGCGCCTACGACGAGGGCGACCACGCCTTCAAGCGGATCGCCACCGCGGTCTTGAAGTACTGGGTCTGCAAGCGCACCGCCCCCCACGCCGCCGAGGCGACCGAGGTCCTGGGCGGCAACGGCTTCGTCGAGGAGTCCGGCCTGCCGCGCCTTTACCGCGAGGCGCCGCTGAACTCGATCTGGGAGGGCTCGGGGAACGTCATGTGCCTCGACGTCCTGCGCGCGCTGATCAAGGAGCCCGGCACCCGCGAGGCGTTCCTCGAGGAGCTCGAGACGAGCTCGGGCGTCGAGCCGCGACTGGACGCCCACGTCGCCCGCGTGCGCGCCGAGCTGGAGGACGGCTCGGATCTGCAACTGCGCGCGCGGCGGGTGGTCGAGGCGATGGCGCTGGCGTTGCAGGGCTCGTTGATGGTGCGCCACGCGCCGTCGTACGTCGCCAACGCGTTCTGCGCGTCCCGCTTGGCCGGGGACGCGGGCCACGTGTTCGGCACGCTCCCGCCGGGGCTCGACTTCGGCGCGATCATCGAGCGGAATCGGCCGTTGCTCTGATCTGGCGGTCGCCGGGCCTCGGCGAACGGCGTCTGGGAGGGGGAAGGGAGGCGGTCGGCGCCCTGGCGCCGCTGCGGATCCGGCGCGGCCGAGGCGCAAGCCCCTGCTCGCCCCCCCTCCCCAGACGCCGTTCGTCAGAGCCCGTAGATCGGCGTGAGCTTCTCGCGCAGATATGCCACGAACGGCTGCACCTTGATCGGCTCGCCCACGGCCCGCAGCATCAGCTCGCGCGGAGGGTACGTCCGGCCGAAGCGATGGACGTGCTCGCGCAGCCACTCGCGCAGCGCGCCCACCTCGCCGGCGGCGAGCGAGGCGTCCAACCCCGGCAGATCCGCCCGCGCCCGCTCCCACAGCTGGGCGCTGATCAGATTTCCGAGCGCGTACGTCGAGAAGTAGCCGATGTCCCCTCCGGACCAGTGCACGTCCTGCAGCACGCCGTGCGCGTCGTCGGGGACCTCGACGCCGAGGTATTCCCGCATCCGCGCGTTCCAGGCCTCCGGGAGGTCGCGCAGCGCGAGCGTGCCGGCGATCATCTCCCGCTCGAGCTCGAAGCGCAGGATGATGTGCAGCCCGTACGTCGCCTCGTCTGCCTCGACGCGGATCAGCGACGGCTCGACACGGTTCACGGCGCGGTAGAACGCCTCGGAGTCGACCGCGCCGAAGCGCTCGGGGAACGCCTCGCGCAGCTCGCCGTGCAGCCAGCCGGCGAACGGCCGCCCGCGCCCGACGACGTTCTCCCACAGCCGGCTCTGCGACTCGTGCACGCCCAGCGAGACGCCGCCCTCCAGCGACGTGCGCGCGAGCGCCGGATCGACCTGCGACTCGTAGAGGCCGTGGCCGAACTCGTGGATCGTGCCGTACAGCGCCATCCCGACGTAGGAGGGATCGAAGCGCGTCGTGAGCCGCACGTCGTCGGGGCCGATCGTCGTCGCGAACGGATGCGCCGCCTCGTCCAGCCGCCAGCCCTCGGCGTCCCAGCCGAGCCGCTCGACGACGCGCCGCACGAGCGCGCGCTGGCGCTCGATCGGGAAGTCCCCGTGCAGCATCGCGGCGTCGACCGCGTCCGCCCGCTGCGCGACCGCGGCGATCAACGGCACGAGCGCGTCGCGCAGCTCGCTGAAGAGCGCATCGACCTCAGCGCTCGTCATCCCCTCCTCGTAGTCGTCGAGCAGCACGTCGTAGGGGTCCTCGAAGCCGTCGAAGCACGCGATGTAGCGCAGCTTCAGCTCGACGTTGCGCTCCAGGAACGGCAGGAACGCGGCGAAGTCCGAACGCTCGCGCGCGTCAACCCACGCCTGATGGCCGAGCGCGCCGGCGCGCGCGATGTCGGCGGCGAGATCGGCCGGGACGCGGCGCGCCTTCTCCCAGTCGCGGCGCGTCACGCGGACGATCGCGCCGTCGGTCGTGTCCGGATCGACGCCGTCCAACGCGTCGAGCAGGCGCCCGACCTCATCGTCGGTGAAACGCTCGTGGACGATCCGGCCAAGCGTCCCGAGCTGCTCGGCGCGCAGCGGTCCGCCGCGCGCGGGCATCATCGTCTGCTGGTCCCAGCCGAGCAGCCCGCCGGCCGCGCTCAGGTCGTGGATCTCGGCGAGTCGTCCACGCAGCTCTCGCAGGGCGTCGTGCATGTCACCATTCCAGCATGTTCGGACGGCCGGGCTCGATCCAGCTCGCACGCATCTTCGGGATCCGCGTCGGCGTCGACGCGAGCTGGTTCGTCGTCCTCTTCCTCGTGATCTTCTGGCTGTCCGGGTCCTTCCAGCAGGTGCTGGGCGGCTCGGACACGACCGCGTATGCGACCGCGGTCGTCAGCGCGCTGCTGCTGTTCGGCTCGATCATCGTGCACGAGCTCGGGCACGCGCTCGCCGCGCGCCGGTATGGAATCGAGGTCGCGGGGATCACGATCTCGCCGCTCGGCGGCTTCGCGATGATGAGCCGCGAGAGCCGCACGCCGCGCGAGGAGCTCGTCGTCGCCGCGGCGGGGCCGCTCGCGACGCTGGGGATCGTCGTGCTCGGCGTGCTGGTCGCCGTGCTGGTCACGAGCCCTCAGCGCGCGCTCGACGCGGCGATCCTCGCCGACGGCACGAAGGTGACGCCGGTGCTGCTCACGCTGACGTGGCTCGTCTCGATGAACGCGATCGTGCTCGTCTTCAACCTGATTCCGGCCTACCCGCTCGACGGCGGCCGGATCGCGCGCGCGCTCGTGTGGCAGGCGACGGGCGACCGTGCGCGCGGGACGCGCGTCGCCGGGCGACTCGGACAGGCGTTCGCCGCGCTGCTGATCGGCGGCGGGCTGTGGGCGACGCTCGGAGCGGGCTCGTGGCTCGGGATCTGGTTCATCTTCGTCGGCATGACGATCGGCGGCGCAGCGCGTGCGCTGATCGCGCAGACCGTGATCACCGAGCAGCTCGAGGACGTGCGCATCGTCGACATCATGGACGCGCAGCCGGTGAGCGTCCCCGACGAGCTGCCCGCCGCGCGCGCGCTCGACGAGTTCTTCCTGCGCTACCGCTGGCCGTGGTTCCCCGTCGTCGACGCCGGCGGGCATTTCCTCGGCGTGCTGCGCGAGGAGGGCGCGCGCGGCGCGGTCGAGGGCGGTCGTCCGGTCCAGCTCGTGCGCGAGCTGATGGAGGCCGGCGAGGGCCAGGGCTGGCGGATCGACGAGGACCAGTCGCTGCGGACGCTGCTCGACGCCGACGGCCTGCGCTCGCTCGGCGCGATCATGGTGCTCGACGGCCACGGTGTGCTGCGCGGCGTCGTGACGGTCGGCCGCCTGCGGCGCGCGTTGCGGGCCGCGCTCGGCGGGCGCGGCTGAGCCGATCGCGGCTCGCCCGCAGCCGCGACGAATCACCAGACGGAACGCGTCAATAGAATCGCGAACATGCCAGCTCACGACGTGCTCATCATCGGCGCCGGCCTCGCCGGACAGCGCGCCGCCCTCGCCGCCGCCGACGCCGGCGCGTCCGTGGCGATCCTCTCCAAGGTCCATCCCGTCCGCTCCCACTCGGTCGCCGCCGCCGGCGGCATCAACGCCGCCCTCAACCCCGAGGACTCGTGGGAGTCGCACGCGTACGACACGGTGAAGGGCTCCGACTACCTCGGCGATCAGGACGCGATCGAGGTGATGTGCCGCGAGGCGCCCGACGAGATCCTGTGGCTCGAGCACGCCGGCGTCACCTTCCACCGCAGCCCGACCGGCCACCTCGGCACGCGCGCCTTCGGCGGCGCCTCCGCCGCGCGCACCTACTACGTGGCGGACATCACCGGCCAGGCGATCCTGCACGTGCTCTACGAGCAGCTGATGAAGCACCACGAGACCGTCGACCGCTATGAGGAGTGGTTCACGACGACGCTGCTGCAGGACGAGAGCGGCCGCTGCGTCGGCTGCGTCGCGCGCAACATCCGCGACGGGCGGTTGGAGGCGTTCAACGCCAAGAGCGTGATCCTCGCCTCCGGCGGCGCCGGGCAGGTCTTCAAGCCGACGACGAACGCGCTGATCTGCACCGGCGACGGGATCGCCCAGGCCTACCGCATCGGCGCGCCGCTGATGGACATGGAGATGATCCAGTACCACCCGACGACGCTCGCGGAGAACGGCTTCCTGATCACCGAGGGCGCGCGCGGCGAGGGCGCCCACCTCTACAACGCACTCGGCGAGCGCTTCATGGAGAAGTACGCGCCGAACAAGCTCGAGCTGGCTTCGCGCGACGTCGTCTCGCGCGCCGAGCAGACGGAGATCAACGAGGGCCGCGGCTTCCCGGACGGCACGATCGCGCTCGACATCACGAAGGTGCCGCGCAAGCGCACGCTCGAGGCGCTGCGCGAGATCGTCAACATCGGCAAGGACTTCGCGGGCGTCGACATCACGCGCGAGCCGATCCACATCAAGCCCGGCATGCACTACATCATGGGCGGCGTGAAGACCGACGTGGACGGCCAGACGCCGATCCCCGGCCTCTACGCCGCCGGCGAGGTCGCCTGCGTCTCGGTCCACGGCGGCAACCGCCTCGGCGCGAACTCGCTGCTCGACACGCTGATCTTCGGACGCCGCTCCGGCGAGCACGCCGCGCACCGCGCGCGCGGCGTCGCGATGCCGAAGGCGCCGGCGAGCGTGCTGGCCGACGCGCAGGGCGAGATCGACGCGATCCTCACCCGTCCGACCGGCGGCCGCCGGATCTCCCAGATCAAGGAGGAGCTCGGCGAGACGATGAACCAGTACGTCGCGGTCTACCGCGACGCGGCGGGGCTCGAGACGGCGCTCGAGATCGTGCGCCGGCTCAAGGACGAGGCGCCGAACGCCGCGATCGACGACAAGGGCACGATCTTCAACCAGGACGTGCTCGCCGCGATCGAGCTCGGCTACATGCTCGACTGCGCCGAGGCGATCGTCGTCGCCGCGCAGGAGCGCAAGGAGTCGCGCGGGGCGCAGTTCCGCACCGACTTCCCGGAGCGCAACGACGCCGAGTGGCTGCACCACATCACCATCTCGCTCAATGGCGACGGGCCGGAGAAGGGCGTCGCGCCGGTCACCATGACCCGCTGGGAGCCGCAGGAGCGGACGTACTAATAATGGAGTCGAACTGATGGCCGAGTACACGCTCAAGCTCCGGCGCTACGACCCGCACACGGGCGAGGCGCCGTACTACGAGGAGTTCCAGGTGGACCTCGAGCCGCATCGCTCGGTGCTGGAGGCGATCCTGCAGGTGAAGGCCCAGCAGGACGGCTCGGTCGGGATCCGCTGCTCCTGCCGCGCGGCGATCTGCGGCTCGTGCGGCGTGCGCATCAACGGGCGCGCCGGGCTCGCATGCCACACGCACCTCGACAAGGCCGCGAAGACCGGGGTCAACGCCGACGGCAGGACGATCCTCGTCGAGCCGATGGGCAACATGCCCGTCATCAAGGACCTGATCGTCGACATGGACGCGGTCCACTGGAAGAAGATCCAGCGCGTCACGCCGTGGCTGCTCGCGAAGGAGCCCGTGCCCGAGCGCGAGTACGTCGTCCCGCACGAGAACATGGTCGACGTCACCCAGACGATGGCCTGCATCCAGTGCGGCGCCTGCGTCTCGGACTGCCTCTCGATGGAGGTCGACCCGCTGTTCGTCGGCCCGGCCGCGTCCGCCAAGGCCTACCGCTTCGTCGGCGACCCGCGCGACGCCGAGCAGTTCGAGCGCCTCAAGGACCTCGCGGAGGACCCGCACGGCATCTACGACTGCACCCACTGCTTCAACTGCATCGAGGCGTGCCCGAAGGGCGTCGCGCCGATGAGCCAGATCATGCGGCTGCGGCGCGTCGCCAGCGGCGACCATCACATCGAGGACCGCAACAACGGCTCCCGCCACGAGCACGCGTTCGTGAAGAACATCCGCAGGAACGGACTGCTGCACGAGGCGGACCTGGTGCCCGACTCCTACGGCGGCAAGTTCCACCCGCGCGCCGTGCCGGAGCTGATCGCCTCGCTGCCGATCGTGATCAACGGCCTGCGCCGCGGCAAGATGACGCCGAAGAAGGCGCTGCTGCACGAGCACAAGGCGCCGAAGGAGGTCAAGCGCATCTTCGACGTCGTCGAGGGGCGCGATCAGCGCTATGAGCTGAACCTCTACATCTCCGGCACCGAGGACGACGAGAGCGAGGCGCAGGCATGAAGGTCGCCTATTGGCCCGGCTGCGTGAGCCGCGGCTTCACCCCCGAGCTGCACGGCTCGATGGCGGCCGTCGCGCCGCTGCTCGACTTGGAGCTCGTCGAGCTCGACCGCGCCTGCTGCTCCGGCGCCGGCGTGATCGCCGAGCACAACCAGGAGCTCGCGGACACGCTCAACGCGCGCACGTTCGCGCTCGCCCAGCAGGTCGAGGGCGCCGAGCTGATGATGAACATCTGCTCGACGTGCCAGGGCGCGCAGGGCGAGTGCCAGGAGCGCCTCGACGCGAACACCGAGTACCGCGACCACGTCAACCAGACGCTTGCGGCGGAGGGGCTCAGCTACGAGAAGGGCCTCACGAACAAGAACTTCCTCTGGCTGCTGGTCGAGGAGATCGGCCTGGAGAACCTCAAGAAGAAGGTCAAGCGCCCGCTCACGAACCTCAAGGTCGGCCCCTTCTACGGCTGCTACATCGTGCGCCCGACCGACCGCCTCGGGATCGACGACGAGCACCCGCGCGACCAGTATCTGCACTGGGTGATCGACGCGCTCGGCGGCACCGTGATCGACTACGCCGGCGCGTACAAGTGCTGCGGCTTCCCGATCATCACGATGAACAAGCAGAACTCGCTCAAGCAGGCCGGAACGCATCTCGCCGACGCGACCGACGCCGACGCCGACTGCCTCGTCGTTCCCTGCCCGCTCTGCCATCTCAACCTCGACCTGCAGCAGCCGCTCGCGGCCAAGGCCGTCGACCGCGACCTCGCGATGCCGGTGCTGCACCTGCCGCAGCTCGTCGGCCTCGCACTTGGGCTCGAGCCCAAGCAGCTCGGCATGAGCAAGCACGTCGTCAAGCCGACCTCGGTGATCGACTGGTCCTCGGCGGTCGTCGGCGCCCCCGCGCCGGCTGGACGCGCCGGCTGGTAGGAAGGTCGCCCGGACGACCGTGCGAGGGGTTGCACGGCCGCCCGGGCTGCTTCTACCCCGGTGCGACGGACGGGAAGGGGACCTTCCTCCCGGGGGTGGAGGACCCGTCCGTGTCGGCGGGTTCGTACCCCTGCCGCGTTCGTGGGTTGAAGTAATCAGCATCCTGCCCGTCGAGCGATCGCCTGTAATCCCCTCGCGGGGGTGATCTTCGGGGTAGGCAGCGGGTGAATCGGGGGTGAGGTCCATCTCACCCGGTGGGTACGATCACGTCCACGATGCGCGCGCACACGCCAGTTCGCGTCCTCGTCGCCCGCTTCGAGGACCTCGTCGATCGAGGGCTGCACGTCCTGATCGAGGAGGACGAGCATCTCGAGCTCGTCGCCGGCGACGTCGAGCACGACCAGCTCCCCGGCGCGATCGCGACGCTCTCCCCGCAGGTGGCGCTGCTGAACTTCGGCTCGCTGCGCACGCCGCTGGAGGTGCGCGACCTCGCCGCCGCACATCCGCAGACGCGGCTCGTCGTGCTCGCGAACCGCCCATCCGTCGCGGAGTGCAACCAGATGCTCGCGTTCGGCGCGACCGCCTGCCTGTCGAAGGAGACCCAGGCGCGCGACGTCCTCTCCGCGATCCACCTCGCCTCGCGCGGCCTGCATCTGCTGCCGCGCGCGAACGGCGAGCCGCAGCCGCCGCCCGCCGGGCCCGAGCTGATGACCGCACGCGAAGCGGTCGTGCTCGACCTGCTGCAACAGGGCCGCTCCAACGGCGAGATCGCCGCGCAGCTGCACATCGGCGTCGAGACCGTGCGCACGCACGCACGCAACATCTACCGCAAGCTCGGCGTCAGCTCGCGGCGCGAGCTGGCGCGGCTGGGCGGACCCGAAGGCGCTTGAGCACGAGCTCGACGGGTGTATGCTCGGCGGGCGGCGACGGGCAGGGGTGCCCGACCGCGAACATGGCACCAGTGCCGTAATGGTTAACGGGACGGCCTTTTAAGCCGGGCATGCGGGTTCGACTCCCGCCTGGTGCACTCGCCTCGCGCGCAGCTCAGCGCTCGCGCAGCGCCGGGAACGGCAGCGCCTCGCGCAGCGTCGCCACACCCGTCAGCACCATCAGCAGCCGGTCGACGCCTATCGCACCGCCGGCGGCGGGCGGCATCCCGTACTGCAGCGCGCGCACGAACTCCTCGTCGGGCGGATGGGCCGCGTCCTCTCCCGCGCGCAGTCTGGCGTGCTGGTCGACGAAGCGCGCGCGCTGCACGTCCGGGTCGTTGAGCTCGGTCGCACCGGCGGCGACCTCTATCCCGCCGATGATCGCGTCGAACCACTCCGCGTACTCGGGGTGCTCCGCCTGCGGGCGCGTGAGCGGCAGCTGCTCGGCGGGGAAGTCGAAGACCATCGTCGGCGCGACGATGAACGGCTCGACGCGCTTCTCGTAGATCGTCGTCACGAGCCATGACCAGCTCGCGTCGGCCGGGATGCCCTCGCCGACAAGCGCCGCGAGCGCAGCGTGGTCGGCGCTCGCGACGTCCACCCCGGTCGCCTCGAGGATCGCCTCGCGCATCGTGACCCGCCGCCACGGCTCGGCGAGGTCGAAGGTCTGCCCGTCGCGCTGTATGCGCGTGGTGCCGAGCGTGCGCAGCGCGACGGCGGCGAGCAGCTCTTCGATCTGCACCGCGATGTCGAGATAGCCGGTGTAGGTCTGGATCCACTCCAGCAGCGTGAACTCGGGGCTGTGCTTCGGCGAGATCCCCTCGTTGCGGAACGCCTTGCCGAGCTCGTAGACGCGTTCGAGGCCGCCGATCAGGCAGCGCTTGAGATAGAGCTCGGTCGAGATCCGCAGGTAGACGTCGGAGTCGAGCGCGTGGTGGTGGGCGACGAACGGGCGCGCCGCGGCGCCGCCGCGCACGTAGCCGAGCGCCGGGCTCTCGATCTCGATGAAGCCGCGCGTGTCGAACCAGGCGCGGATCGCGGAGACCATGCGGGCGCGCGCGACGAACAGCTCGCGCGTCGAGGCGTTCGCGATCAGGTCGAGCTCGCGGTTGCGAAAACGCGTCTGCGGATCGTCGAGCCCGTGGTGCTTGTCGGGCGGCGGACGCAGCGCCTTCGCGAGCAACGTCACCTGCGTCGCGGCGAGCGCGAGCTGACCGCGCTTGGTCACGTAGACGCTGCCCTCGCCGCCGACGACGTCGCCGATGTCGAGGTCGAGCGCGCGCCGGTAGGCCTCCTCCCCGAGCGCGTCCTCCTGCAGGTAGAGCTGCATCGAGCCGGAGCGTTCGCGCAGCTCCAGGAACGTCGTCTTGCCGTGGCCGCGGCGCGCGATCAGCCGTCCGGCGACGCGGTAGCTCCACGCCGGGTGCTCGCCCGGCTCCAGCGCGGCCGGATTGTGTGCGAGCTGCACCGCGGCGATCTCGGTCATGCCCTCGAAGGCGCGCGGGTACGGGTCGATCCCTTCCGCACGGAACCGCTCCATCTTCGCGCGGCGGTCCTGCACCTCGCTGAACTCGCGCACCGGACGCGCGGGCACGGACTCGGCCATCTGAGCGATTCCCCCTCTCGCCTTCCCCCACGGACTGGGGCGAGTCTAACGCCGCGACGCTAGGCCGCGCGCGAGACCGCGCCGATCAGCCTGCGCTGGTGAAGCCGCTCTGCGATCTGGATCGCGTTCGTCGCGGCGCCCTTGCGCAGGTTGTCGGAGACGATCCAGAGGTCGAGCGCCTGTGGATGGCCGGGGTCGCGCCGGATGCGCCCGACGAAGACGTCGTCCTTGCCGGCCGCGTCGATCGCGAGCGGGTAGATGCCGGCGCCTGGGTCGTCGAGCACGGTCACGCCCGGCGCGCCGGACAGCAGCTCGCGCGCGCGCTCGGGGCTGAGCGGCTCGCGCGTCTGCACGTTGACCGCCTCGGAGTGGCCGGTGACGACCGGCACACGCACGCATGTCGCGCTGACGCGGATCTCGGGATCGCCGAGGATCTTGCGCGTCTCGTTCATCAGCTTGCGCTCCTCGTCGGTGTGGTCGTCGCCGGGCGCGAAGGTGCCGGCGTGAGGGAGCGCGTTGAACGCGATCTGATGCGCGTAGACCTCGACCTCGGCGTCCTGGCCGTGCAGCAGCGCGTGCGACTGGCCGAGCAGCTCCTCGACGCCCTTCTTACCGGTGCCGGAGACCGCCTGGTAGGTGGAGATCACGAGCCGCTCGATCCCCGCCTCGTCGTGCAGCGGCTTGAGCGCGACGACCATCTGCATCGTCGAGCAGTTCGGGTTGGCGACGATGCCGCGGTGGTCGTCGAGCGCCTCCGGGTTGACCTCGCTGACCACGAGCGGGACGTCGTCGTGCATCCGCCAGCGCGATGAGTTGTCGACGACGACGGCCCCGGCGTCGGCGAAGCGCGGCGCCCACTCGCCCGAGGTCGCGCCGCCGGCGGAGAAGATCGCGAGATCGAAGCCCTGGATCGTCTGCTCGGTGAGCGGCTGCACGACGCCGTGGCCCTCCAGCTCGCGACCGGCCGAGCGCTCGGAGGCGAACGGGACGATCTCGCGCGCCGGGAAGGCACGCTCGCGCAGCAGCGCCAGCATCACGCCGCCGACCTGGCCGGTGGCGCCGACGACGGCGACCCGGTACCCGGCGTCGGCCGGCCCGCTCACCGCGCCTCCTCCCCGATCGGGCGCTCGGCCTCGATGCCGCCCTCGCCGAGCTCGAAGGCGGCATGCAGCGCGCGCACGGCGTGCGGGACGCTGTCGTCGCCGATGACGCAGGAGATCTTGATCGGCGAGGTCGAGATCATCTCGATGTTGATCCCCTCCTGGGCGAGCGTCGCGAAGACCTTCGCCGCGACGCCGGGATGCGACTTCATCCCCGCGCCGACGATCGAGACCTTGCCCATCTCCGGCTCGGTGTCGACGCTCGCGATCCCGAGCTCCTCGACGACCGCCTCGAGCGCCGCGCTCGCGGCGCGCAGGTCGTCGCGCGGGACGGTGAACGAGACCTCCGCCTGGCCGCCCAGCTCACGCGGCTCGTTCTGGATGATCATGTCGACGTTGCAGTTGGCCTCCGCGAGCGCCGTGAAGATGCGCGCGGCGGCGCCCGGCTCGTCCGGGACGCCGTGCAGCGTGATGCGCGCCTCGTCGTTCGAGTGCGTCACAGCGGTGATGAGGGCGTGCTCCATGGTCTCCTGCTCTCCGACGACAAAGGTATCGCGAGCGTCCTCGAAGCTCGACCGGCAGTGGATGCGGACGCCGTGGCTGCGCGCGTACTCGACCGAGCGCAGCTGCAGCACCTTCGCCCCCGAGGAGGCCATCTCGAGCATCTCCTCGAACGAGACGATCGACAGCTTGCGCGCGTCGGGGACGATCCGCGGGTCGGCGCTGAAGACGCCGGCGACGTCGGTGTAGATCTCGCAG
>Ga0134121_10000781_pt1 | contig 33244 bp, 29 predicted proteins | sample KB301_FD_96463 | JGI IMG/M metagenome (GOLD analysis project Ga0134121, IMG submission 96463) | Terrestrial soil microbial communities without Nitrogen fertilizer from Kellogg Biological Station, Michigan, USA - KB3-0-1 | ecosystem: Environmental > Terrestrial > Soil > Unclassified ...
GGCGACAGTGTATGGTGACTGGCCGTCGGGACAAAACTCGAATTACAGGCCGGACATGACGGACCATCCTGGTCACAGGTTTGCCCGACGAAACAGAAGCTGGAATGTGGTTCCGCTGCCGGGCTGACTTTGAACGGAGATATCTCCGCCACTCCGTTTGACAATTTCGTAAACAGTCGCCAGACCTAGTCCGGTGCCATGCTCCTTGGTCGTGAAGTAGGGCTCGAAGATATGCGGTACGTTTTGCGGGTCGATGCCGCTTCCGGTGTCACTGACCACCAGAGCGATGTAGGGGTCGGCGGGAAAAGTTGCGACAGTAATGGTTCCTCTGTCGAGGATGGCGTCATGCGCATTGATCACCAGATTGAGAACAACCTGCTCGATTTGGCCCAAATGGGTCTTTATACTGCCGGCTTCGGGATCCAAATCGAAGATCAACGGGATCTGGGGCCCGACGATTCGACTCAACAACCCCTTCATACTGGCGACAACCGTACTCAGCTCGACAACCCTGGCAGCTGGAAGCTTTCCCTTGCCAAAGGCCAGGATCTCGCGCGCGAACAGCGCGGCTTTCTTGCCGGCCTCCATTATTCCTTCAAACCGGTGCTTGAGAGGATCGTCGGGGCGGACTTGCTGGAGCACGATCGCACAGTGCCCAAGGATCACGGTGAGCATATTGGTCACATCGTGCGCGGCGCCGATGGCAAGGCGCGAGAACGACTCCATTTTCTCCGCCTGGTTCAATCTTGCTTCCAGGCTTATTCGCTCGCTGATATCGCGGACGATTCCCTCGATGGCGACGACGGATCCCAGGTCATCGTAGACAGCGACATCGCGACGTTCGGTCCAGACGACCCGGCCGTCTTTCCGTATCATCCGCAGCACGACAGGTTCTCCTGAAGCCTTCGTGGTTGCCAGTTTGTAGAGACGGTGCTTGTCCTCCGGATGGATGATCCTGCGTGGCAGCAGGGGGTCCGCATAGTACTCCTCCGGAGTGTAGCCTGTGATATCGGTCACTGCCGGGCCCATGTATTCGCAGCGCAACGGGTTGGTGGAGAACCTGAAAACAGCGCCCTTAGCGCCCTCGTCCAATAGTTCGAGAAGCTGTTCCGACTTTTCCGTGGCGGAAATATCCACCAGGATTCCGCGCAGCCGCGTGGGTACGCCGTGCTGCATGTCCACGAATACAGTGTCGCGAAGGCGCACTGCGCGGCCGTCCGCCGCGATCATCCGGTACTCGAACTCGTGATGCTTACCGGAGGCCGTCGCATCCGCACATTCTTCAATGACCCACTCGCGGTCTTCCGGATGAATGTGATTCACCCAGAAACCGTCCTGGAGCCATTCTTCAGGGGAGTATCCGAGAATCCGTTCCGCATCTTCGCTGACATAGGTGAACTGGATAGTCCTGGGATCGGCTTCCCACACGATTCCCCGAATCGACCGTACCAGGAATTCGGTTTCCGTTCTCCATTCCGAAATTGTAGCCATATAGATTCATCTCCTGTGTAGGTCTGTCGTGTGCATTCAATGGACCAGGCGTCCAACAGATCAAGCCGTTACGGAAAAGCTTCGTTTTAAAGGAATTGCATAAGCCGGCACGGTGGACGTGGAAGTCTGAGCCGCGCCGTAGCTGCGGCGCGTGCCGAGACCTCGGCACGTCACCGCATTTTTTGAGGCGCAGGCAACGGTGTTATGCTCCCCACAATGAAACCACAGGCTGTCATTCGGCAGCTTCCCAGTGCCGAACGTTTGAACGCGCTGATCGAATTGTCGGGCGCCATCGCAAGCGAGCACCGTCTTCCGGAGCTTTTTCAGCGGCTGTCGCACTTGCTGCGGCAGGTTGTCGAATTCGATGGGGTCTATGTCTCACTTTACGAGACGGAAACAGACGTGATGCGGTTGCATCTGCTCGAATTGGGAATGTTGGCGGCAGTGCAGACGGGAAGTGCATTTCCTTCCGGCAGGGTTCCCGGAGGGCTGGTCATGGAATCACAGCAACCCTTAGTGGTGGATGAACTCGACGACGAAAAGCGCTTCCCCCTGGGGTTCGATCTTTTCCGGATACATGGGCTGCATTCGGCCTGCCTGGTGCCTTTGACCAGCGCTCACCACAGGCTAGGCGTGCTGGGCTTCGCAAGCGTGAAGCCCCGGCATTTCAAAGCAAAAGACGTCGAGTTTATTCAGCTCGTGGCAAGACAAGTGGCGGTCGCCGTGGATAATGCACTCTCCTATGGCCGGATCGAGGAACTGAAAAGCAGGCTCGAACGGGAGAAGCTCTATCTCGAAGAGGAGATCCAGACGGAGCACGACTTCAAGGAAATCATCGGTCAAAGCGCAGCAGTCCGGAGAATGTTGAAAAGCGTCGAGATGGTTGCCGGATTCAATTCCACGGTTCTTATCCGTGGAGAAACGGGAACCGGAAAGGAGCTTATCGCACGCGCGATTCACGATTCGAGCTCGCGGCGCGACAGGACATTCGTAAAGCTGAATTGCGCGGCGGTACCCGCAGGATTGGTCGAGAGCGAACTGTTCGGCCACGAGCGGGGCGCCTTTACAGGTGCCATCGCTCAGAGGATTGGACGTTTTGAACTGGCGAATCAGGGAACGTTGTTTCTCGATGAGGTCGGGGATATTCCGCTCGAGATTCAGCCCAAGCTCCTGCGCGTTCTTCAGGACCAGAATCTCGAAAGGCTTGGCAGCAACCGGACGATCCATTCGAACGCGCGGCTCGTCGCCGCGACAAGCAGAAACCTGGAAAAGATGGTGGCCGACAGAGAATTCCGGCAGGATCTCTACTACCGCCTGAGCGTCTTTCCAATCAACCTGCCGTCTCTCCGCGAGCGCCGCGAAGATATTCCCCTGCTCGTGCGGCATTTCGTCCAAAAGTGCAGTGCCCGCATGAACCGGCATATCCGATCGATTCCAGCCCGGACTATGGAAGCCCTGGTCGCCTGGCACTGGCCCGGCAATGTGCGCGAGTTGGAAAACTTCGTCGAACGGGCCGTGATCCTTTCAACAAATAGCGTCCTGGAGGCGCCCCTCGGAGAATTACGCAATCTGGACAGTGCGGCCGGCGGTGGTTCCGCTGTTGAATACGCGACGCGCGATCTGATTCTGAAGACCCTTCGCGAAAGCAACTGGGTGATCGGCGGGCCCGCAGGCGCCGCAGCCAGACTCGGCATGAAGCGCACGTCACTGCAATCGAAAATGAAGCAACTCGGCGTTGCCCGGCCTAAACCTTGAATGAGGGATGAACGATCCATGAATTCGGGGCCGGATCCATGAATTCGGGGCCGTGCTACTCGAACCCCGAATTCTACGGTGCGAATTCGGGGTAATTTCGGGGACGGTCAAGGACGGTCACCAAATTCGTAAGCGAAGCTACTTCGCTCGATGAGTAACGTCGTACGAATTTGGTGACCGTCCCCGAAATTACCCCCAAATAACAAGGCCCTCTCCGACGGGAGAGGGCCTTGCCTGCAATTCAGCCAGGTTCAGAACGTCAAGCGAAGCTGCGCCTGGAACTGACGATGCAGCGTCGTCTTTCCATTGATCGTTCCGAAGGCCGTGCTGGTTATCGCCAAATTGGGAGCGCTGAGCTCGGGATGGTTCAGTATGTCCCGTGCGTCCATGCGGAATTGCAGCGTCTTCGACTCGCCAACCTTGAAGGATTTCTGCAGATTCGCATCAAAGCGCCACTGTCCAGGTCCGTCCATCACGCGCTGACCCAGAGTGCCCCGCGTTCCAGGTGCGGGATTCTGAAGAACGACCTTCCCTGACGCGTCGGCGACCGCATCGATGGTGCATTGTGAGTTGAGGCCCTGCAGGCTGGTCACCTGAGAGCACTGCGGATCCAGGACGACGTTATAAACGCCCTTCGGCAGGTAGTTCCAGGTCGTGCCGGTGTCGTACTGGGCAGCCCCGGAATTCTTGTCGAACGCTCCGACGATGCTCGCAGTCCCAAGGGCGTAGAGATTGCTCTGGGCCGAGACGCTCGTGGGCGGTCCGCTGGTAAGGTTGATGATCCAGCTCGCCTGCCACCCCTCGATGATTCGAGCGAGGGTGCCTGAACTGTTCGACAAAAAGAGCTTGTTGGGTCCGATCGGAAGAGCGAACGTGCCATTGGTCCGGAAGTCGTGGGTGCGCGAGTCCGATTGCAAAGAATAATCGGCATGCCGGTCGGCCAGGTTCGAATACGATGCTCCTAGGCCGCCCGCCTGGCCGGTACCCAGATTCTTGCTCCACGTGTAGGTCGACTGGAAGCTGATGCCGTGCTTCGGCCGCATCGAAACTTGCGTCTCCAGAGAGTGGTAGTTGTTGCTGTACACGTTCGTCAGATTGTTCACCGCGCCAAACTGCGGATTGGTCACAATAAAGTTTTCCGGAAAGTTATTCTGGCGAAGCACCGTGCCGACGACACCGGTCGGAATGATGGGCAACGACAGATTGTTGGCCGCGGGGTAGTTCAACGTGTTGAGCGCAGCCGCGAGTGCATTGTAGTTTCCGTTGGCCAGATTGCCTCGCAGCGTGGTGTTTGCCCGCAGATGCATTCCCGCAGTCTGCATGACCCCGCCGAACGGCGAGCCCACCGGTCCAAATCCTGCTCCCGCAATGTTCATTCCCTTGAACATGTCTTCCAGCACCTTGAGCGCCGGACTGGAGTCGTTGCCCGCGCGCGCCGCGTCGAAGGCATCCTTCAATCCGTTGTAGAGGAAGTTGGGCTGATTGATGTTGACCACGGGGTCCCACTGCTTGCGGGACAGAGTTCCGATATACCGTAAGTCCACCGTCAGACTATTCGAGACGCTTCGAGTCAGCGACAGGGTCAGGTTCTGAGCGTAGGGAGTACTCAGGCCGGCATCCGGAATATAGATCTGTTGGTTCCGTGGTCCTGTCAGGAGACTCGGTTGCATGGGTTTCAGCGGCGTGCCTGCCGGTGTGAGGGTGCGTATCGGGAACGTCAACGCCTTCATCTTCACGAGGTCGAGATAAGGATCGTTGCTGGCGGGCACGTAGCTGGCGATGTCGCTGGAGCCCGGCGCGTTGATCTCCTGAATGACATTGTTACCGGACTGATTGATTTGATACGTCATCTGGTATCCGCCGCGCACCGTCGTTTTGCCTACGCCAAACCAGGGCACCTGCCAGGAAAATCCAACGGCGGGACCGATGTTGTTGTAGTCGTTCGGATACCACGGGATGTTGGGATTCGGCGACCCCTTACCGACAAATTGCAGCGCGGTCACCTCGGCGCGCGCTCCCGGTTTCATCCAACCGTCCCAGCTTCGTCCCGAAATACCAAACATGGCGTCGCCTCCACCAATTGGAAGCGGCATCAAGCCATTGGATTCCCACGGCACCCCGAAGTAAGCCCACCGCACACCGAGGTTGAGCGTGAGGCTCTTGAGTACCTTCCAATCGTCCTTGAAGAAGACGCTCGCCTCATTCTGATTGTGCATGTCGCGAATTCGATGATCGAAGTTCTTGTAATCGGAAAAGGTGTCTACGTTTTTCGGGTCCGTTATCCAGCTCCCCTGGTTCACGCTGCTCAACGATCCCGCGAAAAAACTCAGCAGTTGGCGCATCCTGAGGTTGTTGCCGGAAGCGGGCGTGCCGGCCAGCCCGGTGACGTTCGTGCTTGTGATGGCGCCTGCGGGTATGGCTCCCAGCTGGGTATCGCCGCCTACTGCGTTTGGCAGCAGAGCATTGATGGCGTCTTGTCCAATGGAGTGTCCCTTGCGGAGTTCCGCACCACCTTTCAGTGTATGGGCGCCTCTAGTCCAACTGACCGTGTCCGCCCACGTCCATAACGACGTGTCGTCAAAGTAAGTGGCCGTGCCACTGGCGACGGGAATCGTGCCGAAGGTTTGCAGCCCGATGCTGACGGGATATCCATTTTGCGTTGGAAAGAACGCCAAAGCGTCCTTGCCGGTTTTAGGATCGTTGTACGCGCTGTAAGTTCTCCCTTTGGTGAGTCGATACCCCACACGAGCTTCATTGAGAAGCGTGGGCGACAGCGTCGATGTGAACGTCAGCGCCAGAGTCTGAGGCTTGCGTGTTACCGAGCCCCGGAAACCGTCCGGCACAATCTCGTAACCCGCGTTGCCTGCCGAGTCTTCATACGTATAGCTCCCGGAGACTTTGTGTGACGCGTTGAAGTTGTGGTCGATCTTCGTATTGATCTGCTTCCGGCCGAGATTTCCACCAAAGGCGAAGATGCTCTCGGAGCCGCCGCTTTCGCTGCGCGTCCACCGATAACCTGCGATATTCAAGCCGTCTCCGACTTCAAAGTTGTTCGGCGCCGGCATTTTGCCCATGACTTTGCTGACGAAGCCCGTCGGGTCCACAGCCTTGCGGTTGGTGTCCCACGTACCCGTGGCGGTGGACGCCGAACCGATTTGCGCATTCGAGCAGTCCGCATTCATGCTGGCTGCATTCGTTACTGGACCAAAGACGCTCACATACCGAAGCTGGCCCGTGAATGGATTGCTGGCATCCTGAGCGCCCGGATTGTAGGCAGGCTTGAGCGGATTGCCCAATGCGTCGACGACCTGAATTGTCGGCGTAGCTCCCGTAGCCGCCAGCGTATTGGTCGTGTTTCCATTGTTCCAGTTGTCGTAGTACCGGAAGATCCCATTTCGGGCGCAGGGCGTCAGCACTTGAGTATTCTGCGTGGTGCGAGCGTTGACCGTTACGCCATCAAACAAGGCAAAGAAGAACGTCTTGTTCTTGACGATCGGGCCACCCATGCTCATGGTGTACTCGTGGGCGTTGGTCCAGTTCGGTTTCGTGGGTTTCCAGGCACCCGTCTTGGCGTCGATAGCTCTATTGTTGCTCCAGGTGTTGGCATCAAGCGCAGAGTTTGTCGCGGACCACACCAGACTGCCGCTGTAGCGGTTCGTTCCCGACCGCGTCAGGAATTGAATCTGTGCATTACCCCGCCCCAGTTCGGCGTCCACAGGCGCCAGGATCATCCGCACTTCGCCCACAAGGTCGGGGTTGATAAACGTGGCCGTTTGAAGGCCGGCTTGCACCCAGTACGCCGAACCACTGGTATCGACTCCATCCCGTTGCATGTTGACTTTGTCGGCGGACACGCCGGCGAACGTGCCATTCACGCCGTCGTCGTTCATGCGGGCGCCCGGCAGCAAGCGGAGCAGGTCCAGCACGTTGTTTCCCACCAGAGGCATGTCCTGCACCTTCTGTTGGCCCAGAACTTCGCCGACCGATGAACTGGACGTCGACAACAACGTGTCCGCCGCGACGCTCACTTCAACGGATGTCGCCACGGACGCGATCTTCATCCTGAAGTTCAACCGAATCTGATCTCTATTCCCAAGTTGCACGTCCGTGAAGGTCGAAGTCTGAAACCCGGGCAGGTGCGCGCTCACCTTATAGGCGCCAGGCGGCAAGCTGGCAAAGTTATAGGTGCCGGCTTCGTTACTCAGCACGGTCGTCACCACTCCCGTGGCATTGTTTGTCGCTGTGACCGTCACGCCGGGCATGAGAGCACCCGTGCCGTCATCGATGGTTCCGCCTACCGTGGCGGACGTGGATTGTGCCAACGCCGGTGTGAATGAACTTAGAAACAGCAGCGCCGCTGTCGCAAGAATGAGATTTCTCAATGGTTGCCCCCGTTTGTTGATCGAACCGAACTGGATCCGGGACTAACCGAGAGTACGCCTTCGTCTCCCGTCGTCTTCTCAGCCCCAAGTCAAAAATCTGTTACAAAGTTGGGAGCACAATATGCTTGCCCCGATTCGATGTCAATCGCGCTTTAAAGGCTTTAGAAGGAATTGCCAAGCCAGGGAAGCATATGGCCGCAGAAGAGGACGGCCGTCCAGATCAGGATGCCAGAGGCGGCGATCACCTTGGTCCAGATCCCGGCATCGCCTCCGTACTCCACGCTCTCCGGGCTTCCACTCAACATGAAGTAAAGCAGGTTGAGTGCGCCGGCCACGACCAGCATCATTTTCAGAAAGAAAAAAGATCCGGTGTATTGCTCGGGCGTTGCCACAAAAAACATCATGCCGGTCAGAAGATTCAGGGTGAAACCTAGCATGCCTAGCGGCAGCAACTGGCGCAGGGCGGCAAACGACACCATGGTTTTGCCGATGCCCAACATGCGCAGGTTGAAGATCAGGACAGTGCCGAACAACAGACACAGGCCGACGAAATGAATCGTCTCGCAGGCGGGCCAAACCCAGGAATGATCCTGGACGAAGAGGCCCCACGCCCTGGGCAGTGTCGGGACGGAAGGATTGAGTGAAACAGCCTGGGCCGCCTCAGTCTCGGGATGCCGGATAGCACCGCCGATATAAGCCGCCTGGGCCATGAGAACGAACGTGAGAGTAGCGAAGATAAAGATGAGCCCCACATTCCAGTGCGCGAATCGCGTGGGCCGATTCCAAATCCACAGGCCGATCCACGAAAAGAATCCGGTGATCTCCATGAACACGAAAGCCACAAGAGCTGCGCTTTCGTGAGCTTCCATTAAGGGATGCGAAACGCCCGGTGTTTCCTTTAGCTGTTCGCGCGCATCGCTTCCGCTGACATAAGTGGCAATAGTGAATGCTGCCGCCAGAAAGAAAATGACGAAACAGACGCGCCGCAGATCCGCCTGTTTTAGAAGAAGTGCCGTCACGTAGAGGGCGAGTCCAATCCCAAACCCGATTGTTGGAAGGTGATTCAACCAAAGATGGACGTGACCGGAGTTCATTGGAACCTAAAGCACCCCGCTGCTGCGACCGACGTACGCAAGCAGACGACCCGATGTGATCGCACCAAGCCAGAAGATCATTGAGGTCACGGCCAGTATCTTCACTTTAGTTGTTGGCGCCGTCTCGGCCGGAACAAACACCTGCCGCTTGAGCACCTGGACGTTAATGACGGCGAGGGCGATGAATGCGAGTTTGATGTAGAAGTCCGGGTTATGCGTCAGCTTTGTCGCGTTGACAGCCAGCAGGATCGAACCCGTAATCGCATTGATCCAAAAACCGACCCACATGACCGGGAAGAATTTCTCAAAGGCTCGAAGCCGCAGCGCCGGAGCAAAACCGAGGATACGAAGATCGAATGTCGCGTTGATGCCGACGACAAGTCCCATTCCAATGGTGTGAAGGAGGAGTATTCCCGGGAAGGCAAAAAGAGAGTCGGCTTCTCGCACCCACTGGCAGAAGCCGCTCTCTTGTATCTTTACTAAGAAATCCATCAACAGCAACCGAAGCGGCTATTATTCGTGAGGGTATCCCCTCCTCTTGAGGAGGGGTGGCCGAAGGCCGGGGTGGTCAGGCATGACGAAGCTTCTCTCAAACTCTGACCGCCCCGTCTGGCCTTCGGCCAGCCACCCCTCCTCAAGAGGAGAGGACGCCCACCCACGAACATCATCACTTACTGCCGCTGTCCCGGTTGCGCGGCGCCGCCCTGACCCGCCGGGGCAGGAGCCTGTGCACCACGGCCTCCTCGGCCGCCCTCCTGGGGAGGAGGCGGACCTTGCGGTCCAAACAGAGGGATGTAGTCGCGGTTGTTATCGCAGACAAACTCCATGACCTTGGTTACGCCGGCGCGGGTATCGCCATTGAACGTGCGACTCGCTCTCCACTGGCCGACGGCCTTCTCCGGATCTTCGTAAACGATTTCGTAGAAGATGCCGGTGGCACTGGTGCGCGTGAGGCGTTCGATAGTGTGAAACTTTTCGCTCGGTTCCTGGACGCCGCCGATCATGTGCATGCCGTTGTAGGCGATGGTGTCGATGACCAGCGTGTCGCCGTCCCAGCGCGCGACCGAATCGCCCATCCATGTGGGATCATCCGCGGCATCGACTCGATGAGGAACATCGAGTGGAATAATGCGAAACGTGCCGGGATACTCGTTGATGAAAATCACGTGGTTCTTGTTCTGGAAGATCTGAAACGGATATGGCACGCCAAACGCCGTGTCTGCCGGAAGCGGCAGACAATCAGCTGTTCCACCGGCGGGGGCCGGCTTCGCCCGATTTTGAACGCCCGGCTTCAGCGTGGGCTGCGCGGGAAGATTGGCGTAGGGCGATGCCGGCGTCGCCGGAGCATCACCGCGCGCTCCTCGGCCGCCTCCGAACCCGTACACCCCCGAAAAATCCGGCTTGCCGTCAATGCGCGGTATAGGCCTGGCCCCTGATGCATCGGCCGCGGCAGGTGCAACGGCAGTTGTTCCGGCGACCGTTACGGTCACGGATCGCTTCACATCCCCGCTCGCGAGGGTATAGGTGGTCGTGGCTTTCGGTGTGACCTTAATTGTTCCGCGAGGTGCAATAGTGCCAATGCCATTATCAATGGTCGGCGTGCCGGCCTCCGTCGCCCAGGACAACACGAAGGATTCTCCGGGTTTGATCGAGGCGGGGTTCGCTTCGAAGCTAAGAATTCGAGGTGTTATCGGCGTTCGCCCGCCTCTCGCCGCTGGCGCAGCCTGTCCGGCTGCGGCGCCTGGCTGCGGCGCCGCTTGAGGCGCTTGTGCCAGACAAACCAAAGGCGTCAAGACGAATACAATGCCTAACGCACGTTTCATGCAATCCTCCAGTGCCGTTTCCTAATGGCTGCGCCCTAGCGCCTGCTGTTTCGCGCTACTACGCCCACGCTGCGCGCAGGCTTGGATTCGCAGCCGCTCATGGAAAGATTCGGCGATAATTGAACTAGGACGAAATCTCGCGGCCATCGGCGAGCTTCATCCGGCTGGCGATCATCGAAGGGTCGCCGCTCTTCGCGAACGCTCCGGTTGCCGAAATCGTGTCGCCCGTCTTCACCGTCTTCGCTGTCCAGCCGTAGCCTCTGAGGTGGTTCAGGCTCATCATTTCGCAATCCCAAACCACAGTGGCGCCTTTTTCGTCTTTGGTCTCGATATAGATGTGGGCATGCGGATTTGTCCACTCGAATTTCATGACCTTGCCGGTTACCGTCTTTGACCCCGTGTACATCGCGGTCGAATGATGAGCACTGAGCGGTACGGCAGCGACTAACAGGGCGCAAACCACGAGAAGCGCCAACGTTCGTTTCATATCTGATCCTCCGAATTTTTGATTGCTGAGCACGATGTTTCGCTCGGAGCAATATCATAGATCAGCGAACGCCGGAAACAAATATGTTGCAATATTCGTCAGCATCAATATGTTGCTGGTACTGGGAGGTTTCGTCATGAAGGTCGTAACGAGCATTCTCGTGGGTCTGGCTTTCTGTTCCGTCGTTATGGGAAGGCAACGCGGTGCCGCGATCGAACCGCGGATTCTCGCATTCGAGGCGAAGCCCGCCACGATTCGTCCCGGCGAATCCGCTCAGTTGGTCTGGCAAACCGAGGCCACACGGGGTCTCGTGATCGAGCCGGCGGTGGGGCCGGTCGCGGTTCGGGGAACCAGGCAGGTCGCGCCAACACAAACGACAACCTACACGTTGCGCGCCAGCGCCACGCTGGCGAAAACAGTGACGGTGACTGTTGCAGGAGCGCCGGTGACACCCGCAAGACCCGCGGCAAACGCGGCGACCCGCGTGGAAGCCGGGGGCACAATCGACGGACATCCGGACTTCACAGGCGTGTACGGCAGCGCAGGCCTTCCACAAGGTGCGACACCGCCCGCGCTGAAGCCCGGCGCAGAAAAACTGCAAATTGTTCGGACGGCCAACGACATTCGCGGCAGAACGACGCTCGTTCAGGAATGCGTTCCTCTTGGCATCCCGCAAACCTACATCACCCCATACCCGTGGCAGTTTATCCAGACGCCGAAAATGATGATTCAGGTCTTCGAGTATCCGAGCGCGGTCCGTTTCATTCCCCTGGATGGCAGGCCGCTTCCTCCGGATCCCGATCCCGCCTGGATGGGAACGGCCGTTGGCCGCTGGGACGGCGATACGCTCGTGATCGAATCGGCGGGATACAACGACAAGACTGAAGTGCACGGGTTCCTGCACACCGAGTCGCTGCACGTTATCGAAAAATTCAAGAAACTCGAAAATGGCAACCTCCAGTACGAAGTGACTGTGGACGATCCCAATGTCTGGACGAAAGCCTGGGCGATACCCGCGAGGACATTCACGCGCCGCCCGGAGGCCGAACATGTTGATGAATTCGTCTGCGATGCCCCGCCAGTCGATTACCAGAAGCTGTTTGGGAAAAACTGAGCGCCTCTGACGGCTCGACGCATGGCGGAGTTCATTAAGCAGTCCTGGTTGTTTCCGGTGATTCAAGCCATCCACATCATCGGATTGATGATGTTGGTCGGAACGATATCCCTGGTGGATTTTCGGCTCCTCGGCATTGGAATGCGCCGTCACGCCGTAGCAGACCTTGCATCCGCACTTGCGCCATGGACGACTCGCGGCTTGCTGACGGTGTTGATGACGGGGCCATTGCTGTTCTGGTCGGATCTCACGCGCTATTTGAACAATCCGGCGTTCGTTCTGAAAATGGGATTGCTCGGCGTGGCACTTGCCGCGCATTTCACGCTCCACCGCAGCGTGGTGCGAGACGGCGCCAGGCGCACCGCCCCAGGTCAAAAACTGGCTGCTCTTGCCTCGCTGATCCTGTGGAGCAGCGTCGTTCTAGCTGGACGCGCAATCGCCGATTTCGACATTCACATCGCCTGAATCGGCCGATGACGATTCTGGAGTTGTGCGAAAGAATCCAAGATACATGGGTGAGTCGGACGATCAGTGGATCGACGTGGGGGTATCCCGCCCTCGGAGCGCTCCACGTCCTCGCAATCGCGCTGTTCGGTGGCGCGGTCCTGATCTCCCACGTGCGTGTTCTCGAGAACGCGTCCCATGACGTCCGCTGGATTCGGCGCGCCGGCCTGACCCTGGTTGTCCTGACCGGCAGCCTCTTGTTTGCGTCAGGTGCGGTTGGGTATTACAAGAGCTTTTCATTCAGAGTCAAAATGGTGCTGCTTGCGCTCATTGCTCTCCATACGATCGCAACCTACCGGCAGCGCCCCCGCAAGCTGCACTCGGCGATTGCGCTGACGTTATGGGCGGCGGTGATTTTCGCGGCTCGCGGAATCGCGTTCTTCTGATTGCGACGTCGCTCCTCTGGATTCGATCCGGCACTTGTCACTATGTTATGTTCCCACGAGAAAAATGACGCGCGCGCTATTGATCTATCCTGAATTTCGATCACCGTCGTTTTGGAACCTGCGCGAAACCTGCAAGCTCGCGGACGCGCGCTATCCCAGCGCGCCCCTGGGTCTCTGCACTGTTGCGGCTCTCCTGCCGGCGGATTGGGAGGTCACGCTGATCGACCGCAACGTCGAGGACTGGGACGATTCGCTGCTCGATGCTGCCGACCTGGTTTTCATGGGCGCAATGATGCCGCAGCAGCGTGACTGTGTCGAACTGATTCAGAAAGCCCACGAACATGGAAAGCGGGTTGTCGTGGGCGGGCCCGATCCGACGGGAAGTCCCCACATCTACGACGCGGCGGACCACCTTGTCCTGGGTGAAGGCGAAGTGACCCTGCCGCTCTTCCTGGCCGACCTGGCGGCCGGCAGGCCCGAAAAGATCTACCACGATTCGACACGAGCGAATGTCCCGTTGTCGCCGACACCACGGTTCGAATTGCTCAAGTTGGACCGCTATAACCACGTCGGCGTCCAGTGGTGCCGCGGCTGCCCGTTCAATTGCGAGTTCTGCGACATCATCGAACTGTTCGGCAGAGTGCCTCGCGCGAAATCATCCGGACAGATGCTGCTAGAGCTTCAGAAGCTCTACGATCTCGGCTACCGTGGACACGTCTCGCTGGTGGATGACAACTTCATCGGGAACAAGAAGCTCGTGAAACAGTTCCTTCCGGACCTGCGAAAATGGCAGGAAGAGCGGAACTGGCCATTCGAATTCTCCACGGAAGCGTCCATCAATCTTGCCGATGATTCCGAACTCATGAAGACCATGCAGGATGTGGGATTCTTCATGGTCTTCGTCGGGATCGAGAGCCCCGACGAGGCAACTCTGCTCGCGATGCAGAAACCGCAGAACGCGCACCGCTCGATAGCGGAATCGGTCCGTAAGATATATGCCCATGGGATGTTTGTCATCGCAGGGTTTATTGTTGGTTTCGATTCTGAAACAGGAAGTGTGGCTCGCGGGATCATCGATTGCGTCGAAGCGGCGAGCATCCCGGTGAACGTCGCAGGACTCCTTTTCGCGATACCGACAACCCAGTTGATGCGCCGCCTGGCCGCTGAGGGCAGGCTCCACGCCGACTTCGACGTCATGCCCGAAGGCGTTGGCGACCAGTGTACGGGTGGACTCAACTTTGATACCCGCCGCCCACGCGTGGACATCCTCGAGGATTATCTCAAGATCATCGAAACCCTCTACACGCCGGAAAGTTACTTCAACCGAGTGCTGAGAGTCGGGCTGGAACTCGATTCCTCGAAGCGCCACTTCAACCCCGGTCACCGCCATCGATTGCTTGAGACAAAGGTGTTCTGGCGGATGATTCGGAGGCTGGGGATTCCCAGGAAAACTCGATATTATTTCTGGCGGACCCTGATCCTGGCAGCCCTCAAGAATCCGAAATCCCTGCGTTATGCCGGCTTTATAATGGCCCTGTACCTCGATCTCGGGCCCTTCTCGGAGTACGTTGCGGCAAACCTACGCAGAACCATTGCGACGGAAAAGAAAAATTCCTCCGGCACAGCGGACGCCTCGTCACACCCCGAAGGGGTGGAGGAGTTTAGCCAGGGGTAAGCGCGAAAGCGCGCAACCCCGGGGACCAGGACCAAACGGATCGCCTCGCACCGGCTTTGCACAAAAGTCGAGGGCGGTTTTCGAGCGGGCCCTCTCCCGCCGGGAGAGGGTGGCCGGAGGCCGGGTGAGGGCGCGCGAATAAGCCCTCATCCGCCCCTTCGGGGCACCTTCTCCCGGCGGGAGAAGGCCGCGCGACCAATTGCCGGACTTTTTGTGCAAAGCCCCTCGCACCCTATCCGGGGTGCGAGATATGCTGAACAGTGGACCAGGCGTGTCGCGCGCGGCGTTCCACACCTGGCTAAATTCCTTACACCGCTCCGCGGTGCTCGCGTGTTGCAAAGGTGAGGTCCAGCGCCTGAGCGATCGTGTATTGCGGCTCATATCCAAGCAGGTTGCGGGCGCGCGAAATATTGAAGTAGTGGCTGGTTGCCAGCTCTTTCACCAGGAAGCGAGTCATGGAGGGTTCGAACGGCCAAGGGGACAGGCGCGCCAGCAGTTCCTGCGTCCCTGCCAGCCCCAGCGCCACTGCGAGCGGAATCCGACGCCGCACCGGGGCGACGCCGCTGCGCCGCAGCATGTCATTGACGATCGTCCACATCGGCACCGGCTCGCCTTGCGACACAAAGTAAGCTTTGCCGCGAGCCGACGTATTTCGTTCCAGCGCCTCCATGGCGAGTCGGTGTGCGCGCACACAATCGTCAATGAAGCAGGTGTCGACGAGGTTGGCGCCATCCCCGATCTGGAACAGCCGTCCGGCGCGGGCGCGTGTGATTAAGCGAGGCAACAGGTTGGTATCGCCGGGACCCCAGATCAGATGGGGACGCAAAGCGCATGTGAAGAGTTCCGCGTCGTTTGCGCGCAGTACGAACTGCTCGGCGAGCGCCTTGGTTTGAGGGTAGAACGCGTCGTACGACTCCGGATAGGGTTGGGACTCATCGACTCCGCAGAGGTCGCAGCCGTTAGCCACGACGCTCGGCGAACTGGTGAAAACCAGCCGCCGCACTCCGTGCCTGCGGGCCTGCTCAATAACGTTCTTTGTACCCCGCACGTTCGTTCGCTCGAAATCCGCATAGTTGCCCCACAAGTCCACCTTCGCGGCGACATGGAAGACACCGTCAGCCCCGCTCAGGCACTCGGCCCAGCGTTCAGGCGCTTCGGCCAGATCGGCACGCATCGTGTCGACGCCCCTGGCACGCAGGCCAGGATAGTCGCCGCGGGCAAGCGAGCGCACCTCGTGCCCGGATCCACGCAAGGCGATGCAGAGGGCGCTTCCCAGGAACCCGCCGCCACCGGTCACTACGAATGTGCTCATCTGGTCCACCGGGCGCGCTGGCGTGAAGAAACCCCGCGCGCCCAATGGCCCAGCCGATCACGAAAGATCTTGGCATTGTGGCGTGCGTCGACGGGGAAATCGGGGTGCAGGAAGAAGTCTTCAAGCTCGCAGGTGATTGGGTCGGTGGCGGCCAATGCCCGCAGTTCCTTCACAAGCTCGTGGCGCCGCCGATGCGTGGCGGGCCAACGATTCGGTTCGACGGCAACGCCTGGGGCTCGGCCGGGTCCAAGATCAATCAGAGCGCTGCGGCGCACGGCGGGATGAGCGTTGAAGATGCGTTCCGTGGGTACGCTGTAATAAGTGCGCATCGCGCGGCTGATCAAGTGCGCCTGGCGACCGCAGAAGTACAGATTGCCGTCCGCGTCTTTGTAGGCCATGTCACCCATGCGATGCCAGAGACCGTCGCCGCACATCAGTTTGGCGACGCGATCCGCGCCAGGATCGTCCAGATAGCTCGCACTGACGACTGCACCCCGCACGATGACCTCGCCGATTTCCAACGCGGGCAACTCCTCGATGGCTGCGGGTTCGCCTTCGCGAATGTGGACGACCCGCGCTTCGATGCCGCCCACGGGTTTACCGATCAGGGTTCCGAGCTCGCCGCCGACCGCATGAACGGACGTGCTCCCCACGATTTGATCCGCCGCCGCCAGGCTCACCAGCAACGCCTCGGTCGCGCCATATGGCACATAGACCTGACCGCCGGGCATAACACCCTGCACCCGCTCGACCAGCGCCTTGGATACGGGCGCGCCGGCCATGTAAATGCGCTCGAGCGGACGCAGATCCTCCTTGCTGCGCTGCGCGTAGCCGGCAATACGGTTCCAAATTGTCGGTGAGCCGAACGCATATCGAACGTCGAGGTCGCGATGGACCCGCAGCACGCGCCGGGGCGACAACGCCAGTGGATGTTTGGGATCGAGCGGTGGAATGACGGTGGTGATGCCGCCCGCGGGCAGAAGGAGCGAGAAAATCGGTAACAGCGGCAGCGCGCGTTCGCCAGCATGCAGGACAAGGACCTCCCGAAAGAGCAGCATCACTGCACGGAACATTGCGTCGCTGAAGACCACTCCCTTTGGCAAACCGGTGGCGCCGGACGTGAACGCGATCACAGGCGTTGCCGCTGGTTTTGCTACGGGTGCCGGCGTCGCCGCCCCAGTCTTCGCGAGATCACGCAGATTCGGGCCCCCGATGCGCAGGCCACGTCCCGCAGTGACGGCCAGGCGCAAACCCGGCATGAGATTGAACCACCGCAGCAATTGGGCGCGCGCGACGCCGAACAATGCCGCGGGGTTGCTGCGAGTGATGCAGTCGAACAGGGCGCGCCGGCCAATCCCCGGATCGATGAACACCGCGGTGGCGCCCGCGCCGAATACGGCATATGCCATCGCGATGAAGTCTGCCGACGGCGGCGCCAGCATCAGGACACGATCGTTCGGACGCAGGCCCATCTTGACAAGCCCACCACGGTAGCTATCGATTCGCGCCGAGAGTTCAGCGAACGTGGTCTCGAGATAGTGCACGAACGGTCCGCGGAATTTGGGCTCCACGACCGCAACCGCGCCGGGCGCGCGCGCCGCCCAGGCCTGAAAGCCGGCGTAGAGCGCCGATACGCTGCCCAACTCCGCTTCGCGATCGTCGTTCGTTACCACGCAAGCTCACCAATCGATGCCAAAGCACATGGAGTTGAGTCCGCTGCCGAAGCCGAGGAGCACGATCTTTTCGCCGGAGCGGACAGGCTTGCATTCCACACCCGTGAATAGTGCCGCCGGAAGAGACGCCGAGGCCAGATTTCCCAGGTGTTCGTAGATGTGAAAACTCTTGGCGTAATCGTGACCCATGGTTTCGTAGAGATGGTCATTGTTCTGCCGGCCGATGTTGTGCATGAACACATGATCCACCTGGTCGCGGCTCCAGCCAAAAGCGGAAGCAAAGTCCGCCCAACAGCGGGCGCCGAGTTCCCCACCTTCGCGCACGATGCCACGTGCGTCAGTCTCCATGATCGGGTTAACTCCGTTCTTCCGCTCGTAGCAGCAGTCCGCGTTGCCTTTGCAGAGCCCGTGATACTGCGTGGCTGAGCGAGCGGTGCAACCCACGAAACGGTGGCCGGAACCGCAGAGTGAACCCCGGCATAACACCGCAGCGACGGCACCGCAGCCGAGGGTGAATGTCGGTAGCGCTCGCAGGAAGCCCTCGCGAGACAGGCTCCGATCCTGGAGCAGGACCTCGATGGCATGCTCGAGCACAGGCGCCACCTGCTCCGCCGAGACGATGAGACCGGCGTCGATTGCGCCGCTCTCGATCATGAGGCCGACTATCTGAATGCCGTTGGAGAAGCCCAGGCAGGCGTTTGTGAGATCGAATACCGCGGCGTCTTCTCGCAGACCGAGGTTCGCATGGACAACAGTTGCCGTGGCCGGTTCGAAATAGTCGCGCGTGACCGAGCAGTTCACCAGCACACCAATGCGTACGGGATCGATCTCGGACTTCGCGAGCGCCTGGCGGGCGGCAACGGTTGCGGCCTCGCTCGGTCGCATGTCGAGAGGAAACATGCGGCGAGACACGATGCCGCTCAGTCTTTCGAGTGTGCCGATCGGGATGTCGAGCTGCTCGTAGAGGGGCCCCAGGCGGGACTCGATCTCGGTCGAAGTGAGCTCGCGCTCTGGCAGGTGAACCGAGTAAGATTCCAGAAAGACGTCATCGAAGCTGGTCTTGAACACCTGGATCCTCCTTGCGCTCTCGATTGTCGAAAGTCAGTTCCGGTCCCGGGAAACCGCATCGGAATGCACATCATTCTAGTGTAGTGACGCGGAAATAAAGGCAATTCAAACGAGTTAGGCGGGCAGGAGGCGCGAAGTCAGCGCCAGTTCAGACCGGGATTACCCACCGGTTACCTCCGGTGCATTGTCCGCTTCGCAGAAACACGTCAAAATTCCTTGGATGTCAGGGGCAAACCATAAAATTGCGGCGAAACTCAAGGCCTCAGGAGTCCCATGCCGTTGGAGCGGGAAGCGAAGTAGCGCAGTTCCTGGAAGAAGGACATACACCATGAGAATCAGATCCGTGACGGCTTGCCTGCTGGTCTTTGCTCTCGTCGGCACGCTCGTGCACCCTTCCACGCTGGTCGCCTGGCCGACCTTGACACCGAAAGCTGTGGCGGAGTGGGATGCTTATGTCGCGCTTACTGAACAGCGCATCGATGCAGAATTGAGGAATCCCACAGTGCCGCTGCGAAGCGACCTGGCGCTCCTGAAGGCCGGAAAGATCCAAAGCCAGCAGTTGACGACCGCGGGCTCGAAGGGCAAAGATGTCTCCGACGGAGCGATTCACCACTGGCTTGGAGCCATTTTCATCCCGGGCGTCAACCTGCAAACCGTGATCCCTTGGCTCCAGAACTACACGCAGTATAAGGATTATTTCCAGGATGTGGAACGGTCCGAGATTCGTTCTCACGCTGGCGACAGGTTCGAGATTTTTCTCCGCCTTAAGCGCTCCAAACTCGGTGTCACCGCGCACTTCAACACGACCCACAACGTTGTCTATAGCCGCAAGAGCAGCTCTTTCGTCTCCAGCGTTAGCAAAGCAGAAGAGATTCGGCAGGTAAGGGACTCCGGAACTTCCACAGAAACGCTGTATCCGGTGGGCGACGACTCAGGGTATCTCTGGCGCTTGAATGCCTACTGGCGCTTCACGGAACGCGACGGCGGCGTCGTTGTCGAATGTGAGACCGTCGGCCTGAGCCGGTCTCTCGGCTTCGGACTAGGTCTGCTGAATTTCATCACGTTGGGCAAAGTCAGAGGGATCGCGGAATCCGTTGCCAGGGAGGCGCTCGACTCCACGCTGACGGACTTGCGCAGTGGATTAACCGGCGGGCCTCGCAAGACGGCGTCCTGATACTCTCTCGTCCAGCACAGTTACAGAATTATTCCGGCTTAGCCCTTCTTCGGCGCATGCGTTGTTGAAGTCGCGGAAAAGCGGACCTTTTGGTCGCGAATTCCCCGGGACTTTCCGGGCAGAATCACCCAAGTGACTGATTTCCTTTTCGCGGCGAAGGGGGCCCATTTGCTTCTGCGATCATGGCTATTGGAGGGTCACATTATGACGACGCGGCGTTCCAGAATCTTATTGTGTGTTTCCGTCTGGCATCCTACAGTGTTCCCGATAGAGGTCGCATGTTGATCGAAGAGCTCTACGACGCACTACTGGAGGCCGGAGCAAGTCAGGAGAAGGCCAGGCTGGCGTCTCGTACGGTCGCGACCTTTGAAGAAAGGATTTTCGCGTTGAAAACCGACATGACCGATATCCGTGGAATCCTGCGCTTGCATAGCTGGATGCTCGGAACCACGATCGCGATGCTCATGGCCATCATGTTCAAAGTTTTCTCCTGAGGATTGCTGCGAAGACATCGAAGCACTAAGCTGATGCGACGATGAAGTACGACGCTGTCGAGCAGGCCAAGAATTATCTCCTTGAGCGCACGGGTTCTGCCCCGGATGTTGCGATCATCATGGGAAGCGGGCTGTCGGCCGTGGATGAAATCCTCCGCGGCACCATTCGAATCCATTACGTCACTATCCCTGGCTTTCCCGTCCCTAAAGTTGCGGGACATCGCGGCCAGGCTGTATTCGGCCGAGTCGGCGCGACCAGCGTCATTGTTTTCGAGGGCCGCGTTCACAACTATGAAGGCAACACCCTGGATAAAGTTTCCTTTTGTACACGGGTGATCGGAAGCAGCGGAGCAAAGACGCTCTTGCTGACCAACGCCGCCGGAGCCGTTAATCCTGCCTTTGCCCGCGGTCAGTTGATGCTGATTTCGGATCACATCAACCTGATGGGCGCCAATCCACTTTCCGGGCCCAACGAAGATCGCTGGGGACCACGCTTCGTCGACCAATCCACGGTTTATGATCCGGATCTGCGTGAGAAACTTCGCGAAGCAGGCCGCTATTGCGGGCTTCAGATGGTCGAGGGAGTCTATGCCGCAGTAAGCGGACCCACGTATGAAACTCCGGCGGAAGTGCGATATCTCCGTATCATCGGCGCGGACGCGGTCGGGATGTCCACGGTGCCAGAAGCCATCGTGGCAAGGCACATGGGACTAAGGGTTGCAGGTATCTCAATGCTTGCAAATATCGCCGGAGGCGACGCGGGAAAGCCTGTCAATCACAACGATGTTTTGGCGATGGCTTCTCACATGAATGCAGATATCGGCATGCTGCTTCAGCGATTCTTTGAGAACTACAGCAACTGAACATCTTTATTTCTCGACTGGCAAGTCGGACTGAAGCCAGCCCGAAGCGACCACTCGACCCATCGGGTCTTTCGCGCCCCCAAATCCGCCTTGCATGTTGGAAACGTCGAGGAATCCGGCTTGCACCAGTTGATCTGCAGCGTACTGAGACCGGCCACCCATCTGGCAGCCACAGATGATCTTTTTATCCTTCGGATAGGTCGCCTGCACAGTGGCGACGAAGTTTGGATTCGGGGCCATCCGTCTCGAAGCAGGATCGGGCAACATTGCGGGGATGTTGACGGCACCCGGGACATGGCCATTCGCGAATTCCTCTGCCGTGCGGACGTCCAGATAGACGGAGTTCGTATCCTCCTGAAGGATGCTGTGGGTCTGCTTGGGATCGATCTGTTTCACGCTCATGATGAGTAACTATACTAAACTGAATCCATGGGGATGAACTATATCGGGATAGACATTGGGGGAACAGGCATCAAAGCAGCCCTCACCGATGATTCCGGAATAGTGTTGGAGACCCTCAAGACGCCGACTCCGGCCGAAAACCTCAACGATTTGATTGCCGCAGTTTCGAGACTGGTCGCGAAATTTCAACAAGAGGTAACTGTCTCTGGAGTGGGAGTAGGCATCGCGGGCCTTCTCAACGCGCGCACGAGAATCATGGAGACATCGCCGAATATCCCCTGCCTCAATGAGGTCGATATCGAGAAGCAGCTTCGCGAAGCTTTATCGGTGCACGTGATCACTGAAAACGACGCCAAGGCCGGCGCCTACGGAGAATGGACGGCCGGGGCGGGCAGAGGCCGGCGGCATATGGCTTACATTACCATCGGCACAGGCCTGGGCTGCGGTCTCGTTCTTGGCGGACACATGTTTCGCGGAACTTCAGGATACGCGGGGGAACTGGGGCACACTGTCGTCGAACCTCGGGGACGGCCCTGCGCGTGCGGTTCACATGGATGCCTCGAAACGCGAGTTTCAGCGACGGGAATCGTGCTGACCGCGCGCGAAATGAATGCCGCGAATGACAACACGACGGCGGAATCCCTGTATGAGGCCGCAACGAAAGGAGATCGGACAGCACAGTCCATCTTCGAAGAAACCGGACGCTATCTCGGCATCGCTTGTGCGAACCTGATCAATCTCCTCAATATTGAGGCAATCGTCGTGGGCGGCGGGGTAATGGCATCCGGAGACCTTCTGCTTGGCGCTGCCCGCGCTGAAGCGCAGCGGCGCGCATTCCCGTCATCGGCCCGCGATTGCGCAATAGTACAATCACAATTGTGGCCGGACTCCGGCACAATCGGCGCGGCCATGCTGGCAAGAGATACTGCTTAATACATGTTGTTACCCCACATTCGAAATTTTTCGATCATTGCGCACATCGACCACGGGAAGTCCACACTCGCCGACCGCCTGCTTGAGTTGACCGGCGCGCTCACCAAGCGTGAAATGTCTGCGCAGGTTCTTGACGATATGGACCTGGAAAAGGAACGCGGCATCACGATCAAGGCCAAAGCCGTGCGCCTCAACTATCACGGACGAGACGGCAAGGACTACATCCTGAACCTGATCGACACGCCGGGACACGTGGACTTCAGCTATGAAGTCTCGCGCAGCCTGGCCGCGTGCGAAGGCGCTTTGCTTGTCGTGGATGCCTCACAGGGCGTCGAAGCTCAAACGCTGGCGAATACTTATCTCGCGCTCGACAATCATCTCGATATCGTTCCCGTCATCAACAAGATCGACCTGCCCGGAGCGGAGGTTGATCGCGCCAAGGAACAGATGAGCTCCATTATTGGAATGGATACGGATGACGCCGTCCTCATCAGCGCGAAGTACGGGAAGGGCGTTGACGAGGTTCTGGAAGCGGTCGTCCAGAGAATCAAACCGCCCGATGGGGATCCCGCTGCCCCGCTCAAGGCTCTCATCTTTGATTCGTGGTTCGACAACTACCGCGGCGTCATCGTGATGGTCCGGGTCTACGACGGTGAAATTGCCAAAGGGTTGAAGATCCGACTGATGTCCAACAATCAGGTCTACGAGGTCGACAGCGTCGGCGCGCTCTCTCCGAAGATGAAGGAACTCGACAAGCTTTCGGCAGGCGAAGTCGGATTCATCATCGCCAACATCAAGGTGGTTGCGGATACGAAGATCGGCGACACGATTACGGGCCATCAAAATCCGACTGCTGTGGCCTACCCGGGATTCCGGGAAATCAAGCCGTTGGTCTTCGCGGGTCTGTTTTCCACGGAGCCCAATCAATACGAAGGGCTGCGCGAAGCGCTGGGGAAGTTGCGGTTGAACGATTCGTCGTTTTTCTACCAGCCGGAAACCTCAACGGCACTGGGATTCGGTTTTCGCTGCGGCTTCCTGGGCCTCCTCCATATGGATATCATCCAGGAGCGGCTCGAGCGCGAATTCGAACTCTCGCTGATTACTACAGCTCCAAGCGTCGAATACCGGATTACAAAGACGGACGGCTCGGTAATCCAGATCGACAACCCGACGCACTTTCCCGAGGCACAATTCATCGCCAAGATTGAAGAACCGATCATCACGGCAATGATCATGACGACGGATGAATTCGTGGGTGTGATTCTGAAGCTCGTCGAAGAGAAGCGCGGCATTCAAAAGGGATTCGAGTACATCGCACCTGGACGCGTCCTGTTCACCTACGAAATGCCACTGAATGAGGTCGTTCTGGATTTCTACGACCGCCTGAAGTCGATCTCCCGCGGTTACGCCTCGTTCGACTATTACCTCTCCGGATATCGCGACGCAGACCTGGTGAAGCTCGACATCCTCGTGGGCGGTGAACCCATCGATGCGCTGTCGTGGATTGTCCATAGAGATTCGTCCTACGCCCGTGGCAAGGCGCTCGTCGAAAAGATGCGCAAGCTAATCCCGCGGCAGATGTTCGAAGTGGCAATTCAGGCGGCGATCGGGAACCGTATTATCGCGCGAGAATCCATCGCAGCCATTCGCAAGAACGTCATCGCGAAATGCTACGGCGGGGACATCTCGCGTAAACGCAAGTTGCTCGAAAAACAGAAAGAGGGCAAGCGTCGCATGAAACGCGTCGGCAAGGTCGATATTCCGCAGGAAGCGTTCCTCGCCGTTTTGGATCTAGAGTCGTAGGGGAACGAGGTGAATTCGGGGCCGTGCTACTCGAACCCCGAATTCACCTCGCTCCCCTATAACGGAACTTCAACCTTCAAAACCGTGCGTCCTTCCGTGCACACCACTTCGGTGCTTCCACCAAGAGCCTCCGCGCGATCGGTGATCGACCCGGGACTAAAGCGCGGGGGTTCAACATCACCCGACAATTCATTGTCCACCTGCAAGCGCACGGCATTCCCCGCAAGGCTCAGCCACACGCGGGCGCTGCGCGCCTGTGTGTGGCGGTGAACATTACTTAAGGCCTCGGCTGCCATCTGGAACATCTCTGACGTCAGCCGTTCGTTTCCCACAAATCCCCCGGTCTCATCGATGACTTTCACGTGAATACCCGTGGCGTGTTCGAACTTCGATGCGAACCTCCGAATCGACTCCGCCAGATGTGCGCCGTTCGAGCGCGATTGCTTCAGCCCGGACACGTATTGGCGAAGCTCGTCGATGCCCTCGGCCGTCATCGTCATCAGTTCCTCGAGCAGGACCGCCGATTTCTTCTGGGCGCTCGATTGGTCAGAACCGTTGCGCCCGTTGTGCAAGACACTCTGGAGGGCCTTGAGACCGATCTGAAGTCCGTAATACGGCTGGATCACACGATCGTGGACGCTCCGCGCTATTCGATTGCGTTCCTCCTCGGAGGCATCGGAAGCCAGGCGATCGACAAGGCGGATGTTTTCGATCACGGGCATGATCTGATTTGCGACATGGTGAAGGAATACAGCGTCGCTGACATCGAACGCGTGAGAGCGTTCCGAACTCACCAGGATTCTGCCTCGCAGTCTGTCGCGATAGTGCAGAGGAACACCAACAAAGGATCGCGCGCTCAGGAACTCTGCCAGGGCCTCGCCGGCGGGTAATGGACGCGACTCGGTGGTGTTCGTCCGCGGGTCATAGCTCCGATACGCTGGCGGACCGCGCCAGATACGCGGCCGATCGCTGTAAACCACCGCGGCGGAATCCGAAACGTCGATAAACGGAATGTCGGCTTGTCCCTGAACCAGAACTCTCTGACACTGATTTGAATCGTCGCGTGAAACCAGGTACAGCTGAAGACCTGTATCGTGGGCCAGAAGAATGAGGCAGTAGGATGCGTCCCAGAAACGCAGGAGGCGTCGAAGAATCAGCTCAATCGTCCAGTCCACCCCGAATCGGGGGTTCGCCGCGAGAGACAATTCCTTCAGCAGAATAAGCTTTCGCTTCAGGACAAGTTCCGCGCCTCCCCAAAACGCCAGAATGTAGCCAAGCCCGACGATGGCAAGCGGCCGCATCACAAAACGTGTTTGATCAAAGGATCCGGGCGGGGCCGCGAGAAATCCGACACCGACGGACAAGGACGCGGAGACGACAGCGATAAGGAAGCCAAATGCCGGCCCTCCCCGGCTCGAAGCAACGATGACCGCGAACAAATAAAAGAAAAACAGGCCGTTGGTTCCGCTGCTGAGTGCGGTCAACAAGGTGTACCAGGCCAGGTCGACGGCCACCAGACTCCGCAAACTCGTCTGTGAAAAATTGACGCGGCGGCGCGCGACCAAATAAATAACGAGACTGTAGATCACGTGTGCGATGAGCGATTCGTACGTGAGGTTGACAAATCGGTCGGGCTCGGAGGGAAGAATGTAGATGATAATCAGGGCGGCAACCGCAAGCGTCAACCGCAACGCCGACAGGCGCCGGTCCGTTACGCCGCCAAGTATCGTCATCGGGTCTTCGATTTCGCCTCTATCCATGGAGTGGCCGCTGCGACACTTTTATAGCGTCGCGATAACGGACGCAAGCGGATTGCGGGAGTTCCCGGGCCATCGCGCTATAATGGGCCTGTGAAGCGGCACATTCAGAAGTACCTGGGATCCCTCGTATTCATCGTCCTCCTGTGCCTGTCGATGGCGATTGGCGCAACGGCCGGAGTGCTCTTCGTCTATAACAGCGACCTCCCTGTGGTGGACTCTCTCGAAGATCATCCTCCCAGCCTGATCACGGAGGTCTACTCCGACGACAATCAGGTCATCGGCTCCTTTGCGCTCGAAAGACGCATTCTGGTGAAGTCGGAGGACATTCCGAAAAGAGTTCGCGACGCCATCACCTCCGTCGAGGACCAGAACTTTGACGAGCATTGGGGCATCGACCTGTTCGGCATTGCCCGGGCAGGTTTTCGGAACCTGATGAAAGGCCGCGCTGCCGAGGGAGGCAGCACGTTGACTCAGCAACTCAGCAAAAACCTCTTCCTTACTCCGGAGAAACGTCTTCGCCGCAAAATCCAGGAAGCCATGTTGGCGATTCAGATCGAGCGCAACTACACGAAGTCGCAAATCCTCACCTACTACTGCAACCTTATTTTTATGGGGCATGGACAATATGGATTTGCTGCGGCCGCAGATTTCTACTTCGGCAAGAAACTCAAGGATCTGACGATTGAGGAAGCGGCACTGCTGGCGGCGCTACCGCGATCTCCAACCAACTACTCTCCGATCCTGAATCCCTCGCGCGCGAAGGGCCGGCGAGACTATGCCATCGACCGCATGGTCGCCGAAAAGAAGATCACGGCGGCAGAAGGAGACGAGGCCAAGAAAATTCCGATCAAGCTCGCTCAAAAGGAACGCGAGGACGAACTGGCGCCTTATTTTATCGAAGACCTGCGCCAGTATCTTGAAAAGACCTATGGCCGGTACGGATTTCTCGAGAGCGGGTTGAAGGTCTACTCCACGTTGAATGTCGAGATGCAGAAGGCGGCGAATGTGGCCGTGCGCCAGGGATTGCGCGATTATGACAAGCGTCATGGATGGCGCGGAGCCGCGCGGAACCTCCTGACAGAAGGCGCTGGGGATCTTCAGAACGTTGCGCTGCCGGATTGGAAGTTTCCGATTCGAACCAATGACATCGTGGAAGGCGTCGTCCTGTCCGTGTCAAAGACGTCCGCGACAGTGAAGATTGCCGAGTACGAAGCGAAGCTCAGTTTCCAGGACATGGCGTGGACAAAGGCGAAAGGACCGGACGAGATTCTCAAGGCCGGCGATGTTGCGCTCTTCATGATTCGCTCGATCAACGCCGCCGAGCGAACAATCGGGATCTCTCTCGAACAAAAGCCCAACGTCCAGGGGGCCCTGGTTGCGATCGAACCTTCAACGGGAGATATCAAAGCCCTTGTCGGGGGCTATGACTTCGCTACGAGCAAATTCAATCGGGCGACACAAGCCTTGCGACAAACAGGATCTATCTTCAAACCGTTCGTCTATACGGCGGCGATCGATCGCGGCGTCATCGACCTCGAAGGCACCATTGTGGACACTCCCATCAACTTCGGCGGTTATTCTCCGAGCAACTACGATGGCAAGTATGAGGGCACGATCACTATCCGCCACGCCCTCGGCGACTCCCGCAATATACCTGCAGTGAAGATTCTCCACAGTCTGGGTGTCGAGAATCTCATCCCCTATGTCCGGCGGTTCGGCATCACGTCCAAGATCAAGCCGTATCTTCCGACTGCGCTTGGCGCTGCCGACATCACACTCATGGAGATGGTTTCCGCCTACACGACGTTTCCTAACGACGGCGTGCGCGTCGTTCCCCGGTCGATTCTTAAAGTGACCGACTACGACGGCGAAGTTAAGAAGGAAAACTTCAATGAACTGAAAGATGTCATTTCGGCGGAGACTGCGCGAACAATGGTCGATCTCCTCCAGGAGCCCGTCAAACACGGAACATCGACGAAAGTGCAGGAGTTGAAGCGTCCAGTGGCCGGAAAAACGGGCACGACAAACGATTTCACAGACGCCTGGTTCATGGGATTTACGCCTTCCCTCACCATGGGAGTCTGGGTGGGATTTGATGAAAAGGTGACACTGGGCGACAAGGAAACAGGAGCAAGGGCCGCGCTGCCCATCTGGCTGGACGCAATGCAACAGATCTTCAAGGACCGGAAGATAGAAACTTTTCAGACAAATGCTCCTCCGGCGATCAGCCAGGCTCCCGCGATCAGCCAGGATGTCGCAGCCGCGCCCAAAGCGGGGCAGCAATGAAGCCGTTGCTCCGCGTGATCGCCTTTATCGTTTGTTCAAGCGCTTTCGTCCACGCGCAGACAATCGCCGATCTCGCGCGGCAGGAGCGCGCACGAAGGGAGGGCGCCCCGAAATCCATCATCATTACAAGCAATGATCTGAAGGCCAGGGACTCCTCCTCAAAAGCCGAGGAGAAGCCGGCTGCCGAGTCCACCGCCGCCAGGCCGGCCGCAGCGGCTCCTGAATCCCTCACCGGAGGCCATGACGAGAAGTGGTGGCGCGGGCAGTTTGAGAAGGTCCGTGAGGAAATCCAAAGACTGGAAACCCAGATTCCTCTCCTGGAATCCAATTTCAATACTGCCAATCGCGAGTTCCTCACTCGAGCCTACGATCCCGACGGGCGCGGAAAACGCGCTATAGACGAAACCAAAGCCAGCATGGACGGTGCGAAAAGCGATCTCGCCCGGGCGCGGGACAAGCTGACGCAACTTGAAGACGATTTGCGGCGCGCTGGCGGCCCGGCCGGATGGGCGCGGTGACAGGTCGTCGGTGACCTTCCTCGGCATAGACGGCGGCGGATCGAAGACCACGTTTCTGCTGGAAGACAGCAAAGGCCAGGAACTTGCCCGGATAGAGACCGGTCCTTCCAACTGGCTTTCCGCGAACTCCGACGAAGTCCGGGAATCTCTCGCTGCGGGAATCGCATCGCTACCCTCCGTTCCCGACGTCGCCTGCGGCGGGTTTGCAGGCGCCGGCCGTCATGCCGGAATCGCTTTCTACCGTGGCTGTCTTGAATCCCTACTGCCCGAGACAAGAGTCCTGATCGAAAGCGACGCCTTCATCAGCTATATCGGAGCGATCGGGATTCAGCCAGGGGTCCTCCTGATCGCCGGTACCGGCGCAATTGCCATAGCACGTCAGAATGACGGAACGATGATCCGGGTTGGCGGGTGGGGTCCCGTGTTTGGCGACGAGGGAAGCGGATACTGGATTGGCAGGGAAGCTGTCAGCGCCGCCCTGCGCGCAAACGACGCCGGAGTATTTTCCGAGTTCATCGCCGCAGTCACGAACTCCTTGGGGCTTCGTCAAATCACTGATGCTCCCGTGGCCTGGAAATCCGGCGAAATCGATGTCCGGTCGGTCGCCGGCCTGGCGCGTACGGTCTTCGAACAATATCCAGCGGAACCCGGAAAACAGATCCTGCGCGAGGCCGCGGCTTATCTTCGACACTTGACAGAGCTTGCCTGTGAACGCGCGGCACTCCCGCCCTCCTGCCTGAAGTCTGTCTCCGGCTCCGTGAGCACAAATTCCCTGATGCAGGAACTGATCGGCGTCGCGTTCTCTGCCGCGGCCAATCCGCCGGCCAAAGGAGCGATTCTCTGGGCTCGTGATAGAATTCGGCCTTCATGATTACGAGCGAACTTGTAGACGACGCCTGCTCGGAAGTAAACGGTTACACCGACGATCGCATGATGAAAGAGTTCGACGCTTTCTTCAAAGAGCAACCGTCGATCTGCGATTTCATTACCGAACTCACCAGTGAAAGCGCCATGAAGATTCAGGAACTCGCCCTCTTCATGTCGTACATGGTGTACAAAGCCATTCAAAAGGGATTGCCTCAAGGCGTCCAGCCCGTATCCCCGGAGGCCATCGAAGCGGCCTACAAAGAGAGCGAAGGCTGGATAGAGCGCATCAATCAAGGCGCTGAAGTCGAGGATATGCCGGTAGATACCGAGCCCTATCTGATCCAATACGTGATCTCGGAACTCAATCAACCTCTCGAGGATGGAACGCTTCTCGAGGATGAGCAAAAGGGCGAAGTTTTCTTCGTTCTGAAAACTGTCATTTCATCACTGACAAGGAGCCCTCTTGGGAAAGAAACCTAAAGACCAAAACGAAACAGCATCAAGCGCGGCGACGAAGATCAATGCCCTGCTCGTGATTGGCGCGCTACTCTTTACCTCTGGCGTCGTGTGGTACACGTTGAAAGGTCCCGCAGAAGACCATCGCGTTGCCCTGGCCAAGCCCAATGTCATGACGCTGGACCCCGAACAATTCAGCGGGCAGGCGCGAGCGGCCTACGAAGCGGCAAGAGAAGTTCCCGAAGTTCTGGCGCAGCTTCCCTGCTACTGCGGCTGCATGAGCGGCTTCGGCCATCGCAACAATCTCGATTGCTTCCACGACACCCACGGAGTCGAGTGCACCATGTGCCAGGAAATCGCCATCGACGCGCGAGGGATGTACAAGAGCGGAATGGACATCACGCGGATCCGGGAAAAGATCAAAGACAAGTACGGCAAATACGCATCCCTGATGAAATAAACGCTATGTTGAGTTTTTCAGAGCAGGGCCATGGCCCTGCCCTGGTCTTGCTTCACGCCTATCCGCTCGACCACTCCATGTGGCAGACGCAGGTGGACGTTTTCTCAGAGCGTTATCGTGTCGTCACTCCCGACGTTTTCGGATTTGGAGGCTCGCAGCCGCCCCGCCACTGGACCATGGCGGAAATGGGCGGTGCCCTCCTCGCTCTGCTGGATCAAATCCAGATCGAGAAATGCACGCTCGTCGGACTGTCCATGGGTGGATACATTTCGATTCCCTTCACCCTGGCGCACCCCGACCGTGTGCAGCGCATGGTTCTGGCACACACGCGGGCGCGAGCCGATTTCGAGGCCGAGAGAACCTTGCGCAACGGGATGATAGCGGCTCTCAAAAAAGACGGCACCTCCGTGCTACCTGGAAAGATGGTTCCCCGCCTGCTGGCCGCCAATGCGTCGGAGGAAGTTCGAAAGGCCGTCCGAAATTCGATCGAGCGGGCTTCGGTAGAGGCATCCATTTACGCCGTTACTGCGATGCGCGATCGAGACGATCAAACCGCAAACCTTGGGCGCATCCACTGCCCGACTCTCGTCATTACCGGCGGCGCCGACGCCATCATCCGAGTGGAAGACAGCGAAAAGATGGCGGCCGCTATTCCTGCTGGCCAGATCCGCGTGATTGCCGACGCAGGGCATCTCAGCAACCTCGAAAACCCCGAAGCGTTCAACCAAGCCCTCGACGAATTTCTCAGGGGAGCTTAGTACAACGTTTCGTAATGACGGCGACGTATTCGGGCGCTGTCCCTCCTCCTGAGGAGTGGCGAGCGAAGCGAGCCGGGGTGGTCAGCGATCGAATCGGGTCTCAGCAGTTCCGTTCGCGATTTTGTGGAGCGTGAAGCCATGCATTCTATCGGGCGAACGGCTTGCGTTTTGATAACATCCGCCACCAGCCTCGCTTGTTTCGGACATTACTGGCAGAACCAACCTCGCGCAAGCGCAGGCATGAAAATTTGAGTTTGAAGATCAGAAGACTTTTGGAGGCTGCTTATGGGTCCGTTCATCCTTTTGGGATTGGCAATTTTTTTCGTGTTGTTTCTCGTCGCCGGCCCGTTTGTAACAGTGCCGCAGGGAAATGTTGCAGTTGTCACGATGTTCGGCAAGTACCAGCGCATCATGATGCCAGGTCTGAACCTTCGCATCCCATTCCTCGAGCAAATTGCCAAGCGCATCTCCATCCAGAACCAGTCTGTCGAGCTTGAATTCCAGGCGATCACCCAGGACCAGGCAAACGTTCACTTTAAGTCGATGCTGCTCTTTGCTGTTTTGAACCAGGCGGAAGAAACCATCAAGAACGTCGCCTACAAGTTCATCGACAAGCAGAGTTTCATGACAGCGATGATGCGCACCGTCGAGGGATCGGTCCGAAGCTTCGTCGCTACGAAGCGCCAGTCCGAGATCCTTCTTCTGCGGCGCGACATCGTGGACTCCATCAAACTTCACCTCGATACCAATCTGGAATCCTGGGGTTACCACTTGATCGATCTCCAGATTAACGACATTACTTTTGGTGACGAGATCATGCGTTCCATGGAAAAAGTGGTCGCATCCAGCAATCTCAAGGCCGCCGCGGAGAATGAAGGCCAGGCACTTCTGATCACCAAAACCAAGCAGGCTGAGGCCGAGGGCAACGCAATACGGATTTCAGCGGAGGCCGAGAAAACCGCCGCTCAACTCCGAGGGCAGGGTGTTGCGCTGTTCCGCGAAGAGGTTGCGCTGGGAATGAGCAAAGCCGCGGCGGAGATGAAGTCCGCGGGGCTCGACTATTCCGTCATTCTCTTCTCCATGTGGACGGATTCAATCAAACATTTCGCCGAGACAGGCAAGGGGAACGTCATCTTCCTCGATGGATCGTCAGAGGCGATGGGCCGCACGATGAAGGAGATGATGGCTCTTTCGGTTAAGGGCTTCATGTTGGAGGAACCACGCTAACGTGGTGTCTCGCGGTCACGAACGGTGCTGAGATTCGAGGGATGGGATATGAATTGGATTCGGCGTGCGTGGATCCTCGGAGCATTGACGATCAGGTTATCAGCCTCCGCGATTCCACAAAGAGCACCGGTGCAACCCCAGGAGCCTTCGCCCGCACCATTGGCATTTGAAGTCGCCACGATCAAGCCAAATGCTTCAGTGGCCGGAAGTTCGAGCACCAATAGCACAAACGGATTCTTACGGATCACGAACCAGACCCTCCGGAACATGATCCAGTACGCCTACAATGTCCGAGACTTCCAGATCTCAGGCGGACCAGGCTGGATCGGTTTTGATCGCTACGACGTTGTGGCAAAACTGTCCCCGCTCATCTGAATCCGCACTTTTTTGAACCCCGCCGAGATTGATCCATTAGCATCATCCGCGCCAAAGGCGCGCTGTGGTAGTGCGCTGTCATTTTTCGAGTTGTAAAAAGCGAA
>Ga0134121_10000782_pt1 | contig 33182 bp, 23 predicted proteins | sample KB301_FD_96463 | JGI IMG/M metagenome (GOLD analysis project Ga0134121, IMG submission 96463) | Terrestrial soil microbial communities without Nitrogen fertilizer from Kellogg Biological Station, Michigan, USA - KB3-0-1 | ecosystem: Environmental > Terrestrial > Soil > Unclassified ...
AAACGCATACCGGAACTGGATCGCCACCGAGCGGGGATGTTTGAGGGCGATTCGGTTAATTAGCCGCGGATTCAACGGATGGTTGATGTTGACGATCACGAGTTCCTTCGAGGTCGTGATGTAAACCTGATTTCCGCCGATCGTTATATTGTTGGCATCGTTGAGCACACCATCAGGGTTGAAAGTAAGTGCCCGCTTCAAGTAGTTGTTCAACGGATCGCCGTCGAGCAGCGTCGCCGCATTCACGAGTATCAGTCCCTCGTACTTGTCGACGACATACAGGTACGCGTATAGCGGATGAATCGCCTGCTCTTCGTTTTCAGGTAGCTTCGTACGTGCCGGATCAACGGCGAGCGTCGTCGGCGCTGCGATCGCTGTCGCATACTTCGTCTTCACCCAGAACTTCTGCCCGAAGCGCGACACGGGCGCCGTCACTATCCGCTCTGAAAATCCCTTCTGATCGATCTGCGCAACATCGTAAACACGCAACCCACCCTCGCCCGCAGCCACGTACGCATACTCACCACGCAACTGCACTTGCAGCACCTTCGGATTCCCCACGTGCTCGTAAAACGTCTTCAACTCGCCGCCACTACGCACAAATCGATCGTAGTTCATCGGATACGCGATCTGGTGAAGCGTGCTGCCAAACACCGCCTGCGGCTCCGACTGCTCCGTTGCAACAACGACTTCGAGCGCGTCATCCGCAGCGATGTAAACGTAACGCCCCATGAAGTTGACGAAGTTCGTGCCCTGCAACAACAACTGCGCCAGCCACGCGTTGTTATCGTTCTGCTGCGACACGTGACAATCGCTGCACGTCTTCGTCTCGGTCGAACGCACCGTGTGCGGCACGTGCGTGTTGAACGTCTGGCCCGAGAATCCTTCTGCCGAGGTAGTTTGTTGTTGCGAATAGATCCACTCGCGATTCTGGTTCTGCGAGCTCACGAGCACAGCCGACGAAGAACGAACGGGCGCGACGCGATTGCCGGTCACCGTTCCGTCACGACCGAGCATGAAGATGTCGTCGCGCAGGACCTGGAAGTTGTACTGCGTGAAGTTGCGCGTGTTGCCGCCTTCGTTGTGACGGTTGGGCATCTTGCGATTCGCCTGCATCGATAGGTGACACCCAAAACAACTCGTCACCCATGATGAGTGACACGAAACGCACGTCATGTTCGCGTCGCGATGAGCAAGTCGGTTGTTGTCGGCAGGAACGTCGCCCCACGTCGCGTTGTCTTTCTGAATCGTCTTCGCATACTGCGAGCGCTCGTTGAAATCGCGACTGCCCGGTGTGACTGTGTCGAGCGTTTGCGGCACACGCCACCAGCGTCCGGGCACCACCATCGAGTTCTGCATGACATCGCCTGACTTCAGATCGACGTCGACACCCTTTTCATCCTTCCGTTTGCGATCGCGCGTGACGCGTTGGAAGAGCGGAATGCGCGCGCCTTCAGCATCACGAACGCGAATACGCGTCAGATCCTGTCCGGCGAGCGGCTGGTTCTGTGTCTTCCGTCGCTCGGCGGCTGTTCCTGTTGTCACTGCGGCTGCCGGGCCTGAAGTAAACAACGTCGCCTTCTGCTTGATCGTGCCATGACAATCTTCACACGCGATCTCGATCGCAGCGCGTGGCTCGTTGTAGAGATTGCCGTCGCCGTGCGAGTCCTGGCGGAAATGACAATCGACGCAATGCATCCCGCGCTCGGCGTGAATGTCATTGAGATGCACCGCTTTGCTGAACTTCGCCGGATCGCTAGCCGAAATGATGGATCCCTGCGCGTCGAGCAGATTTCCTTTGCGATCGCGTTTGAAGACTTTGCGAAACAGCCAACCGTGTCCGTGGAAATCCGCAAACTGCGTGTTGCGCAACAAAGCATTGAAGCCGGGCGTGCCCGTATCTTTCAGAAAATCGAAGCTGGACCAGAGGCCGCGCAGACTCGCTGCCTCGGGATTGCGACCGAGTTTCACCTGTTCCTCATCCTGACTCGGATCATGCTGCTTCGTTGGGTACATCTTCGCGCCGTCGCTCTCGTTGTCCCACCACGTGAGACCGAGATAGGTCGCGACCATGTTCGTGCCCGGATGCATGTGACAGACCATGCACTGTGACGTCGGAATCTGGCTCGTGAACTGGTGCTTGATCGGATGTCCCGACTCAGACTTTTGGATAGACGCGTCCGCGGTTTGCGAGCGTCCGAGATTTCCTGCTTGATGATACGCAGCGGAGTGCGCCGGATCGCGATCGTTTGCATAGATCACGTGACACGCGGAACAACCCGAAGAACGATAGTCACCGGGATGATCATTTGTGCCGAGAAAATTAAGCGTCGGATCGAGCAGTCGCGTTTTCTGTAACCCGAGAAACACCGGATCGGTGCGTTGCGCAGTGCCGAAGCCGCGCGCGCTGAGTCCCTTGTCAGGCTTACCCGGATCCTCATCTCTATCAGGCAGCCCAACTTCGAGCCGCCGCTTCCCACCACGCTCGAAGACACGCAACACATTTCCCGGCTGCGAGATTTCCCAGCGCGGAATCGGATCGAGCAGACTCAGCAAACCTTTCGTGCGTCGCTGCTCGTCCGTCGCTGCTTGTAGAAGTGTCTGTGGCTTACCCGATTCGCTGTAACTCTCGCCAAAGCGCGGATCCTTCAAATGGAAACTGCCGTTGTTATAGAGTGCCGCGCCCCATAGCATCGCACCGTGCGTCATCATGCTGCGCGACACGTTCTTCGATTCAACATCGTGACACGCCGATCCCGCGCACGTCCTGCCAACGACACGCAGATCACCCGGATTCACAAACCTCACAAACTCCCAACTCTCACGCGCCAGCAACGTGTTCGATCTCTCCGGATTCGCCCCCGTTCGCCGCCACTCGCGCGGAAACATCGGCCTTACATGCGCATCATCTTTAAGCCGCGAAACCGGATTCCCACCATGACACGCCGTACAACTCAACCCGACCGCATCCTTCCCATCCTTGAGCTTCTCGAGCGTCTCCGTCGTCCCATACTTATGCATCGGCTCGATCTGCCCATGACACGTCACACACCCCTCGGTCTTCACAGGCTGCTGCGCCATGCCCGACCCGATCAACATCAGCACCAAAATCGGTTTTATAAAAATCCGTGTCATCCGTGGCTAAAAAACTAATTTCGCTTGACCGAAAATTGTATACAACATCTTCTTCGGATTGATCACACTTGGCCCACAAAAGTCTTCGACACCCGGCGGGCAATTCCGCGACGAGTCAGTGAAGATATCCCTGAACCCACGCCCGGTCTGCAACGACGCAGCGCCAAAATTCAGCGTGAAGTTATTGATCAGAAATGGCCGGTACGCCACACCCAGACTGTAATCGAATCCGATGTCGTGTCGAATGCGATTTTGAAAAAGCAGCAATTCGAGCGGCTCCGTGCGATGAAAGCGCAGGTAGTTGATATTGACCACGGCTTTGATCCGCTGCGTCAACTCAATATCAACGCCGCCGTTGTAAATCAAAATCCCGGGATTCACAAAGTTTGCCTGTCCCTGAATCTTGCTGCTCCGCAAACTCGGCAACAAACTGTTAGGTTGGACCAGACCGACACCGGTTTGCGTGAGACGAATACCGTTACGTACCCAGAAAGAGAACTGCCCGCCCACGAAATTCGGATCTTCGAAGATCGCGTCGAAGCCTGTTGCTCGATCGTCGGTCGGATTGCTGTCGCCCTGTGCCCAGAAGAACGAGCCTTTGAAGCGAAGATAGTCACGATCCACAGAAGCTTCGAGCGCGGCGAGGTTCGAACGCACCTGCACGCGCCGTCCGGCGATCTCGTTTCGCTCGTCGTGTCCAAACGCCAAGTAGTAAGAATGCGAGAGATTCAGCCGGCCGAGATGGCCGTCGCCGCTGACGCCTAGATAACCAACCTTGATCGCATGCGGCCTGACGTCGCCAACCGGCGAGGGCCGCACGAGAAAGCCGTTGCGATCGAATTCGATGCTGCTCCGGTCGTCGTTGTAATGAAAGCTGCCCTGAATCGTGTAGCCCTTGCGGATGAAATCTTGTCGAAAGATGTTTGCGATGTAAACGTTCTGGTGGCGCGTGTCGAAGCGATTGAGGCCGCTGTTCGTGTCTTTTTCGAGCATCGAGAAGTAGGCGCCGTTGAACTGGTAACGATTGTTGTCAAACGCGCCGAACACACGCGCGCCGAGATTGTTATCGGAGAAAATAAATCCGCGGAAGTCTGAGACAAACGGCTGAATACCGGCGCGCACGGAAACAAAATCGTAGTTGGCGTTGAGGTCAGCGAGTTTCACTTCACCGAAAGCTTCTTCGAGCGATGCGTGCCAATCCGTGCGATTCGTACCGTGCCGCACGTCGATGTTGACGATGCCGTTCTCGCGCGCGTTAAGATAATTTGGAACGCTGAACGTTGGTGAGAACTTGATGGCCCAATCGCGTGGCTTGAACGTCGTGTCGCCGTGAAACAGCTCGAAGCTGAACTGCAGCGTCTCGCTCGCCGCAAACTGTTCCGGACGGCCAAAGAACTCAGCGCTCTCCGGATCGGCGCTGCTGACGCCTGACGGCGTAGGCGCACGACGCTGCTCGACGTTCGTTGAACTCACAGCGGTGAGGATCATGAAAAGCTTGTCGCCCTTGATCGGATAATCGCCTTTGAGGACGTTCTGATTGTACGGATCCCACCAGCGTCCGCGTTTGAAAGGGATGTCGCGGCCACGCGCGCCGCGATCGCCATAGCGATCGTACTCGGGAAACGTGATGCGCCAGCGATCGGGAGTCTCGCGTCGCTGTAGTGCGGGCGCGGGGCCGGTTGCTGGTGGCGCGAGGGGAATGTCGACGACAGTTTCCTTGCCCATGCCCCCTTCGATGATTACGTTTTCGAGCGTGTCGCCGCGAACGATCGCGAAGTCGCCGTAGTTCTTGTCTTTGTCGAAGAGAGCAGTGCTGGGTTGGTCCAGACTGATGCGATACGCGCCCGCGGGCAGTGAAAGTGAGTAAGTACCGTCACTGTTAGTGCGGGCGCGATTTATTTTTCTTGTGACTTGATTCGTAACAACGACGACAACGCCCGCGGCCGGCGCACCTGCGGAAGTGCGAACAACACCTCTGAGCCGTCCCGATTCCTGCGCGAACGCAGACAGACAACTCGCTATGATCAGAAACGTCAGCGCTGTTGTTTGGACCGTGCGACGGATCACGCGTTTCGGGTTTTACCACAGATTCCACAGATTCCACAGATAAAATTTCTGCGTAATCTGTGGATTCGCTTGTGGTACATTGTCGTTCATGCGCGTTATCGTCTTCCTGCTGACGGTTCTGCTCATCGCTGCCAGCGTCATCAAGTTTGACAATGCCGGCGCGCAGACGACGCGACCAATCCTCATCAGTCATCCCGATTCAACACGCGCGATTGCATTCGAATCCGTCACGCGGCAACGCGAGCCGTTCATGACCACGGTCCAGGTTCGGTTCGGTTCCGACTCAGCCACGCGCATCATGCTGTTCGCGATGAGTCTACAACTCGAGCCGGGTGAAACCGTGACCGCCGATGCGGAAGACGCGAGCCACACCGTTTACCCATTGGTGGTCGAACACATCGACAGCGTTCCCGATCGACCATGGGCCACGTCGCTGGTTGTCCGACTGGCAGAGAACATGCCGCAGGCGGGCGACGTGCTGGTGCGGATCAAGTATCGCGGGTTGGAGAGTAATCGAGTGCGCGTGGGGATCGGTCACGTTGGCGATGGACCACCGGACGACGACAACGCCGGACCGACACCCGGTGTTTTAGAACCTGAGCCGCCTACAAACGCAGCCGCCACCAATCTTGCGCAAACCGACGTTCAGACAATCCTGCAACAAGCCGCCTCCGCCGCGAGCGCGCTTGGCAAATCCGTGAACATCGTCGTCACCGATCGAGAAGGAAATGTGTTGGGTCTCCTCGCGATGCCCGGTACACCGTCGTCGACAATTCGTAGTGTCGGTCGTCTCGGTCAAGGTTTGGAAGGTACAGTCGTTCCGCCCGCCGAAGCAGCAACCGCGAAAGCGGCAACGGCCGCGTTCTTCAGCACGACGGGCAACGCGTTCACGACGCGCACCGCGGGCTTCATCATTCAGGAACACTTTCCGCCCGGCATCAGCTTTCGTTCAGGTGGGCCACTCTACGGTGTTCAGTTCTCTTCCCTGCCTTGCAGCGATATTAAAAAACCTTCGGCGCGGCTAGGACTCTCGGCAGATCCCGGCGGTTTGCCGATCTATAAAAACGGCGTAGCCTCGGGCGCAATCGGTGTCGAGGGTGACGGACTTTATACCGTCGACCGCAATCCCGCGGATGACGATCAGACATTCGAAGAGCAAATCGCCGCGTCAGGCATACGCGGCTTCGAAGCGCCGGCGCTGATCCGTGGCGACAACATCCTCGTCGATGGTATTCGTCTTCCTTTCTCGAATGTCGTAAACCCGCCCGCGCCTTCGACCAGTGCGAGCATCGCCGGTGCGACGTTTGGCTTTGGACCAGGCGGCGTCGCGCCTGCTTCGGAGTTTGTGCCGCAGATCATTGGCGGCGTAGCCGGTGAGGTTAGCCCGCGATTCTTTCCCTTCATTGCAGGTACAGCTCCCAGTAGCAATGCACTGACGGCAGGCGAAGTCGGAACAATCATCACGCGCGCGGCGCAACAGGCAAACATCACGCGCGCCGCGATCAGGCAACCGCTCGGCACCAACGCGCGCGTCTCGATTGCGGTCGTCGATACGGCAGGTGTCGTGCTTGGAGTTTTCCGGCAACAGGATGCGCCGGTGTTTGGTTTCGACGTTGCAGTACAAAAAGCACGCACAGCGGCATTCTTCTCCGGTGCAAATGCTGCGAGTGCTTTGCGAGCTGCGGGATTCGGATCATACGTCGATCGCGCACAGGCTGAGGGACTGCAATTCAACGGCGCATTTGCGTTCAGCGATCGCGCAACCGGATTTCTTCATCGTCCGTTGTTTCCGGACGGGATCGACAACACCGCTGCCGGGCCGTTCAGCACTGCGCTCTCCGATTGGAGTCCTTTCAACGTCGGACTCCAGCTCGATCTGATCAAGACAAACTTCCTGGCGTCTGTTGTTGGACCAGCAGTGCCGTGTACATCGATTCCTTCGCTGCCGAACGGAATTCAGATCTTCCCCGGCAGCGTGCCGTTATACAAAAACGGCGTGCTCGTGGGCGCAATCGGAATCAGCGGTGATGGTGTCGACCAGGATGATTTGATCGCGGCTGCCGGTGCGAATGGTTTTTCACCGCCGGCGCAGATCCGTTCGGATCAGATCTTCGTGCGTGGCGTGCGTCTGCCGTTTTTGAAGTTTCCGCGTAGTCCAAACTTATGAGACTCGCCTTCTTCACGGTTTTATTGATGGTGACGGTTGTGTTGGCCCAACAACCAACCGCGCAACAAACCGGTGTGCTGCGGCTGCGCGTGCGTGTGAAAGCAGACGACACGGCGCCGCTGAAGGGCCTCGCGCGCAAACGCTTTTTCCTGATTCCCGGCACGCTCGAACAAAACCGCGCGCTCATAACGGCCATCGAGCAACAACCACTCACAACGCGCGACTGCTATTACAAACAACACAACGCCAGTGCTCAATTGATTAACTGGTTGCAGGAAGGCGATTGTGAATCTGTTTATTGTCGCAGCATCGAAAACGAGTTCGTGACTGGTCCAAAGGCGGTGCCCGAATTCGCAAATGCCTTCGCTGCGAACCATACTGAGTTTGGCAACGACCTGATCGCGCTACAGTGGTTGACGAACTATCTCAGCCCTGATTTGCGCGACGGCTTCTATAAAGATCGTCAGCGCACGCTCCAAACACTGCTCAAACAGACAGGCATGATTCAGTCTGTAATGACCGATCAAAAAGGCAGTGCGTACTTCACCGATCTTGGCCCGGGAACTTACGTGATATCGAACGTGATCCCAACCGAGCTGGGCCAGACCCTGGTGACGTGGAACTGTGAAGTGCAAATCAAACCCGAAGATCTTGCGACCGAAAAGCCGTACCTGATTTCGAACCGGAAAGATAAGACCGTGAAGTGCGTGGGAATAGAAAAACCAAAGCCGCTTTGTGCCGCGGATTAACGCAGATGACGCGGATCAAACCAAAAACTGCTCTCTTCTTTCTCTTTCTGATCTGCGTTCATCCGCGTTTATCCGCGGCTGATTATTCGAAGTTTTCCCATTCCACGGAGAAGCATAAAGCAGCATGCGTCACCTGCCACAAAGTCCCAACCAAAGACTGGACTAAAACATCCTCTTTCCCTGACATCACGGATTATCCGAGCCATGAGGCGTGCGTGAGCTGTCACCGTCCACAGTTCTTCCGCGGCGCGCGGCCGCCGATCTGTTCGGTTTGTCATTCGAAGACGTCGCCGCGTGATGAGGTGCGTTACGCGTTTCGCAATCCAGCCTCGAAACTACAGTTTGCGATTGAATTTCCGCACGACAAGCACCAGGACGCGATCGCGATGCTGCGTTTCGCACACCCGCCGCAGGGTTACAACAACTGCACTATCTGTCACGGGCCACGCACAGCGACATTCAAAGCAGCGCCAACGGATCACGGCTCGTGTTTCAACTGTCACTGGAAATCCCAGGAACCAGTCGCCACTAATTGCAACGGCTGTCATAAGCTCGCGAGCGCGCCGTACGTGCTCGCCGAGTCCGTGAGGATCTCAGCGAAGTTCATTCACGATGGTGGCGGCGAGAAGAAACAGCACGTCGCGGAGTGTACGACGTGCCACATCAACATCACGAAGTCTGCATCTTTGCGCGGGCTAAAACCTGATGTTCCAATCACGGCCTGTACGGAGTGTCATAACAAAGTAGGCACGCGGGAGGACTTGAACAAGGAGTTAGGCGCGATTGATAAGAATCGCAGCTTCACGTGTATGTACTGTCATGCAGCGAATGTCGGAAGTCTCGATCCGCCGGCGAGTCATTACCTGATTGCGGAGCGTCCGCCGCTGAAGCGCAAAGACATCAAATGAAGATTACTCCCGCAACGGCGCAACGGCGCAACGGAAAGCCACAAAGGACTCAGCCTGGAGCCAGGCAGGCGTTGCGCCGCTGCGCCGTTGCGGGAGTGATTCTTTTTCTTAACGTAGCCGCAGCCCAAACTCCACAACTCGACTACTCCAAATTCCAGCATTCGAGCCAGAAGCATAGCTCACTCGCCTGCAACTCATGTCACGAACGCGCGGACAACTCAGCAACACCGCGCTTTCCGGGTCACAAAGCCTGCACGGATTGTCACCGCAGCCAGTTCACAACACCGCAAGTGCCGATGTGCACCATCTGTCACACAGACATCAGCTCCGGTAATCCGCCACTCAAGAACTTCCCCGCGAGCTTCAACGAACCATTCAACGTGAAGTTCGATCATGCGCAGCATATGAACGGCGCCGCACGCCCACAACGAGGTTGCTCAGGTTGTCACAGTTCACCAATCAATCGCGGCACTGGTCTATCAATCCCGGCGAATCTGGCCGCACATAACGGCTGCTACACGTGTCACACCCCGACGAGCAAATCATCCGCGGGCCGCGAGATTGCGTCGTGCGGTGTCTGTCACGATCGCAAAGCTTACCGGCCGACGCCCACCAACGCGCGCGCCTATCGTTACGCTTTCAGCCACGCCGATCACGGCACGCGAGAACGTCTCGCCTGCACTGACTGTCATCGAACCACCGCCGGCGCTGCCCAAACACGCCAGGTAAGCTCACCCGCTGCGTCAGAACACTTCGTCACAACCCGCAGCCCAACCTGTCTCACCTGCCACAACGGCAAGCGTTCCTTCGGCGGCGACCTCGCCTTCAAAGACTGCAAGCGCTGCCACTCCGGTTCAACCTTCCGCATGCCGCAATAATACCCGGAGTAAAAATTTCTGTGCTTTTTGTGCCTCTTTGTGGCTAGAATGAACCCTTATGAAAATACTTCTGATCCTGATTCTGTCGCTCGGTTGCGTAGGCGTGGTTGCGGTCCAGGAAAAGGAGAGCAAGACGCAGCCGAAAGAGGTGGTCCTGGGTAAGGATAGCCAGTCGGACAAGTATGGCGAGGTGCCGTTCAATCACGAGAACCACTCGATTAAGAAGTACAGTCCTGACGGGCAGAGCGTGTTGACGTGTGTCGAGTGCCATCACACGGACCAGCCTGCGGCGAATCTCAAGGCGCCACTGAAGACTTCGGAACGTGCGGTGGTGTTGACGACGGAAGCACTCGCTGCCGCGGATGCGAAGCCGGTGAAGGGTTGTCGAGCTTGTCATTTACAGGCTGGTGACGATAGTGGGCCCATGCCGGCGGTCCAATACCCGGACAAACCCGCGCCCACTAAGCTGACGAATGAGGTTGCGTATCACCTGAATTGTAATCTCTGTCACGACAAGGCGATCGCTGCACGTCCGGCGTTGAAAGGAAAAGTGCCGGGATCAAACGACTGCATCCCTTGCCACAAACCAGCAGGCTAGACCACAAAAGGCACAAAAAGGACCACAAAAAGCACAAAGTAGTTTTTTAAAAAGCTTGGAGCTCTAAATCTACTTTGTGCTTTTTGTGGTCCTTTTTGTGCCCTTTTGTGGCCTAAGGGGTGACGGTTGTGCACACCTGCTGGGCACAGGCGAACGTCTGTTTCGTGATCACTGACACCGGCTGCGTGCCGAGTAAGGCGGGCTGGTAGCGTGCTTTTCTGATCGCGGCGACTGCTCGCTCAGTCAATCCAAACGGCAATTGCTCGTCTATCGTGATGTCTGACACACGGCCATTGCTACACACCACAAACTGCAAAACAATCTTTCCCTCCACTTTGTTTTGCGTTGCATCATCAGTGTATGAAACTTGAAGCTGGTCTTTCATCAACGCCATCTGGGTAACACCAGATGCTCGATAGATGGGACTGGGGCATTCTTCGTCGGCACCATTGCCTGAAACCGGCGGCGGTGACGGTTCCGGTGACGGTGTCTGCGGCGGCGGAGGCGTCGGTGTGGGCACAACCACGGCAACGCTAGAAGGATTTTGGACTGCAAGGATCTCCTGCCACAAGCGCGCCTGCAAATCCCAGTTCAACTGTCGTACCTTCGCAATGATCTCTCGAGTAATACCGTTTTGTCCGAGTTGGAGATGCGCATGGCCCAGATTATAAAGAGCACCAGCGTAGTCAGGGACCAAACGCACCGCATTGCTATAAGCAGTCACCGCCTCTTTCCAGCGACCAAGACCTGCGTACGCGAGTCCCAGATTATTGTAAGCGTCCGGCCATTCGGGCTTGAGCTCGAGCGCCTTTTTATTCGACGCTACCGACTCTTCATACTTCTTCTCCTTGAGCTGGGCCAACCCGAGATCATATTGCGCCGCGGCTGAGCTGGGCCGCAGACTCACGGCACGCTCGAGTACGGTAAGCGCTTCAGGGTACACGCCTTCAGTAAGCAACTGCGCGCCGAGATTAACGTGAGCTTCAACACTATTCGGATTGGCCTGCACAACTTCACGCAGTGTGATTCCCTGGGTCTTTTCATTTAGCCCGACATGCTTTTCGTTGTATCGAGCTCGCAAAGCCGCGAGATTTGCAGCGCCGCCTGCATGCTTTGGATCGACTGCTATCAGTTTCTGAAAATAGTCTCTCGCTGGGTCCAATTGATTCAGCTTAAAACTGATATAACCGGCCTGAAATAGCGCCTCGACATCATTCGGCTCACGTTGCAAAAGCGATTGATAGTGGCCCAATGCTTTGTCTTGCATCCCACGAAGTCGGTAAATCTCCGCCAGGTACCGGAACGTTCCCGCGTGACTAACCGAATAGTCAACGCTCCTCGCTTTCCCGTAACCCTCGAAAGCTTCATCCAACTTATCCGCATAGAACAGCATGGTGGCCCAGTAGAAGTATCCGTTCGCATCGATACCTCTGAGATCGGCGCCTTGCTTAAAAACTTCAGCGGCCTTCAGCCACTGCTGATCGTTAGCGTAGGCTTCGCCAAGATAGTAAAAGTCTTCCTTGATGTAACGCTTCAGCGCTACGATGCGAGTGAGGTACGCGATGGCCTCCGCGCTTCTGCCAGACTTACTTAAGGCCACCCCTAAACTGCTGATCGTATTCGTGTCGTCAGGCTTCAACTTACGTGCGCTTTCGAGTGGCTCGACTGCCTCCGCGTATCTTCCGTTTTCGAGATGGATCCGGCCCAGATAATACTGCGCGTCCCAGATAGCAGGGTTCTGCGCGATCGCGTCCTGGTAGAGTTTCAGTGCTTCGTCGTCACGGCGTAGCTCGTAGTAGCAACGCGCCAGACCAGTCAACATTTCGACCGAATTTGGATCCTGCGTCCGCCCGTATTCCAAATACTGCAGCGCCGTTTGCGCATCTGAGTCCTCAACTAGTCCATTACCGATTCGCACAGCTTGAGCCGCGGACATCCGAAACGGCAACTGAGGATCAGTGGGGCTGTCGTTCTTTGCAGTGGTTTGCCGCGGAGATACAACCGGAACGTTTAAGGGCCGCGGCCCCATCTTTTCCTGAGGAGGAGCAGCGATCAGATAGATCGGGTGAGCTTCGGTCGGGTGCCGGTCAGTAACAACTGCAACGGTCTCCTCTGCGTGATTTCTGATTTCGGCAAATTGCAGGACGAGCAGCACCGGCAGGAGGCAAGCTATCCAGCGGCAGTTAGTGAATCTGCGTTTGAACTTTCGCTTTGCGTGCATGGCTTTTGAGCACTTCTCTGCGTAACCTCTGCGTCCTCTGCGTCTCTGCGGTTATAGGCGTTCATTAACCGCAGAGACGCAGAGGACACAGAGGTTACGCAGAGAAGAAGTTACTCTCGATCACGAGCAAGCCGGAAGCCGATCGTGGGAAATTTGAAGTTTTCGTCACCGAACCAGGAGCGATCCGTAGCGTTCTTAAATTCACTATTCATCTGCTCGAAGAATGAACCGCCCCTTCGCACCCGCGCATTCCTGACAGAAGACTCGGGGACGAAGTTGTCGTAAAAACGTGGTTTCGACGACGTCCACTCCCACACATTGCCGACCATGTCCTGTACCCCATTTTGAGTCGCGCCTTGAGGAAAAGAGCCTACGTCTACCGGACTCTTTTTCCCATTGATATTAGCGCGTCCCCTTTCCCACGAGTTTCCCCACGGGAACATAGAATCTTTGGAGCCATTACGAGCCGCAAACTCCCATTCTTCTTCCGTCGGTAATCGGTAAGTGACTCCATCGCGCTTCGAAAGCCATGCTGCAAAAGCTTCCGCATCTTTGGGTGAAACATTGGTCACGGGCCAATCATAACGACCTGCCGGCGGATTCACGCCGTTCCATGGCTCCCAGTAACTTTCCTTTACCGACGGATCGATCGAAGGCGCCGGTCTGCCAGTGTTCTTGATGAACTCCGCATACTCGGCGTTAGTAACTTCATACTTATCTAAATAAAAAGACGCCACCGTAACCGTGTGTTCTCCCCTCTGCTCGTTCCCTCCGTTCCAGCCCATTGTGAAACTGCCGCCTTCGATCAAGATCATCTCGCGCGTCGTGTTAGTTGCGGTGGGAGCTTGCAAGTGCAAGCCCGCCGGCTCAACTTCTTTCCGGGAATAAACAAAAGCGGAGAGGACGATCAAACCGAGGACCACGACTCCCGCAACCACTGGTACAGCAAATCGCTTTTTAAGGAAGTTTCCGACAAGACTCTGCTGGCTGATCACTACGCGACCGGGTAATCGTTGCTCAGGAAGCGGACGAACGGGAAGTTTGGTTTTCGGAGTGGCGTCAGCCTTTCCATTTCCTTCGGAAGGCGGCGTGCTCTCTTCTGCCTTGCGTTGGGCTGGTTCAGAGTCAGGCTGATTCGTCGATGGCGTGCGCACAGTTCGCAGTAACTTTGCCGCTTCATTCTCGCTTTGAACAGGTGGAACTGAAACTGGATTACGAACGGTGTTCACATCCTGAGCAAAGACTGGACTTACAACTTCTTCCTTGACGTCGACCTGAGCGAGCGATTCATCAGCTGGTAATTCAACCGTTTTTCGACGGCGCGTGCCTGCCGTGGCTTTGCCGGTATTGCGTCTCTTTGTCCGGGCTTTCGTTGCCGGCGCCGGGTGAAGAACGGCCTGTTCGAGCTCCGCGATAAAATCTTCGACAGACGCCGTGCGCGTCTCCAGTTGCTTTTCGAGAGCGCGATGGACCACCTTCTCGACTTCAGCCGATATACCTGAGTCGGGAGTCGCCAGCGGAGGCGGCGGAGTCATCAAATGCTTTTTCATGATGGACGGAATGTTCGAACCTTTGAAAGGTACGTCTCCCGTCAACATCTCATGGAGAATTATGCCGAGGCTGTAAACGTCACATCTGCGATCAGTCTCTTCACCAGACCATTGCTCCGGCGCCATGTAAGCAGGTGAACCCACAATCCCAACTGTCTTAGCGGCAACGAACGAACCAAACAGATCAGACGACTTGATCTTCGCGAGACCAAAATCGAGTATGCGAATCTGCTCGCGCACAGACCCGCCGGATTCGATCATTATGTTGAGTGGTTTGAGGTCACGGTGAACGATGCCGTGTTTGTGTGCAGCGCCCAATGCGGAAGTTATCACTTGCATGTATTCAAGTGCTTCCGACGGCGTAAATCTTCCTTTGTTCGTGATCAGTGCCTCGAGCGACACACCCTCAACAAACTCCATTACGATGTAAGGAATTTTTTCTTCGAGTAATCCGTAATCCAGGACCGAGATGATGTTCGGATGACCAATTGCGGCTGCGGCCATCGCCTCCTGATGAAACCGCTTCACGAACGACGTGTCGTTACCGATGAGATCGAGTTTGATTGTCTTGACGGCGCGAGTAGTTTTCAGGAATTTGTGGTGGGCCTTGTAGACGATTCCCATCCCGCCTTCGCCGAGCCGAGATTCAAGAACGTACTTACCCTCGAGGGCAACGCTGCCGGGCAATGAGTGAAATGTCGAGCACCGGTCAGTTGGACACAGAGATACCGTGTCGTCAAAACAACAAAAGCAGTGGGGGCATTCTCTCATGTCGGGTGGAGCCTGCTAGCCCAATTACCTAGGACCGAAAATACTTACTCGCCCGGAAATGCGGCAATGGTGCGTTGCCTTCGAGTGTGGCGAGCCTAGCCAGGGTCTGAAAAGATGGCGCGAATTCTAACAACTTTGCGGCAGGCGAGCAATCCTGGGGCTGGACCGATCTTGTTAGACGTGACGGTTTGGTTTATTCTGCGTGCCGCAATGATCCCCCGAGCTTTACAGCTACTGATTTTGGTCGTGGTGTTTTCCGTTTGTGCGGATGCTGTTCTGGCCCAGCGACTGCCGAAATCAACCGGCAGAGAGCCGGAAAATAAAGCGGCTTCAGTAATTCATCGTCCTAAGCCACGTCCAAGACCACCGGCTTCAACAAAAAGTCCGGCTTCGATCGAATCTTATAATTTCCTCGATCTGGGTAATACCTTTCGCGAACAGAAAAAATGGAATGCCGCCGAGGCTGCTTACAAAGAAGCTGTGAACGTCTGGTCCGGCAATGCTGATGCCCTGCTTGAGCTCGGCTTTCTTTACCTCGACAGAAACCGCATTGACGACGCGCAGCAAACTCACGCCAAGCTGCGATCAGTAAACGCCTCGTACGCTTCCGACCTGCTTGCAGAAATAACCAGACGCAAGAACGCGATTGCACATTAGCCACAAAAGGCACAAAAAGCACAAAATCGATTTCGAATTCCGAACTCCTCAGAAATCATTTTGTGCTTTTTGTGCCTTTTGTGGCTAAAGCATTGAGGCGCTCCAGCGGCGCGTGTCGAGGATGTGTTGGACGTGACATGAGGTGCAGTTCGGTTGTCCGTCGCTGACATGACAGTTGGCACAGGTGGTCTTAGGCGTTACGCGATCGAGTGGCTCGAATGAATTGTGGCAGCTCGAGCATGACAATCTGCCTTCCGTATTACCCTTCATCCCCGGCGCAATCTTCACACGCTGATCGTGCAGCGCATGAAACTGATTGCTGCGCCACTTCTGATCGGTATCAGTCGGCAGCCGCACGACGCTGAGCTTTCTTAAATTCCACTCCTCTTCGTTAATCGACTTGGCGCTCCATTCTCCATTCACTACCGGATATCCAAACGTTCCGCCATGCGGCGTCCCAACCTTACGACCGTTGTAAACCCTCTGATTACTATCCGTGTGGCACTGTGTACACGACGCCAGCGCGCCCGCCTTCGCACTAAACTCCACGCCCTTATGCTCCGCGTGACAAGCAACACAACCAATCCCCGCGGCTTCGTGCGGCTTGATCACCGTCGCTTTGAACGCTTCAGTGTGGTGACACGAAGCACATCGCTGCTCCATGCTGCCTGACAACGAGTGACAGTTTGTACACGAGCCGGAGTTCGGCGTCGTAGCGATTGCAGGAACGAGGCTGAACTGCGTCAACGCGTGCGCCTTCGAGACGGGCGCGGGCGAGAAAGCGCTCGTGTACCAGTAGGCAGCAGCTACAGAAACCAAACCAACAACCAACAGCGCCCACGTGAAAAACGCGACCGGCCAGCGCGACAGCAGATCGGTCGTCGGCATCCAGTTGTATTGCGCTTTGCCAGTGCGCCGCCCGCCCTTGGGATAAAGCGGCGAAGGACGCGCCATCTTTCCAACATCGCGAATGCGCTTGTCCCAGAAGATGTCGAGCGCCTTCGTAGCAACAATCGGCGCGGCGCGCGGCTTCTTTGCTTTCGTCTCCGCTTGCTCGAAGAGGTTCTCGGTATTGATCCCCGGATCGCTGACGTCGATCTCGGAAAGCTTCATGCCGATACGAACCTCGACACGTATCACGAGCCCATCGTCAGCAGACTCGATCTGAAGGTGGAATGGTCCAACCTCGATGATATCGCCGGCAGCGAGTGCTTCGTTCTCTTCAACCGGTTTGCCATTGAGTATTACGGGATTCTTCGGGCGTAATGCGAAGAGGTAGTAACCCCCTTCAAACTGCTTGATACCTGCCTGCACCCGCGACACCGACGGGTGATTGAGGAGCAACTCACACTGCGGCAGTCGACCAATCAGCAATCCCTCACTGATGATCGTCACCGGATCGACCAGCAGATCGTCACGGATGATGACGTATTGGTTCGTAGGCATCGTGCGTTGTTAGTTAGTTTTTTTCACGCGGCGGCGCAACGGCGCAACGGAAAGCCCGACTAGCGCTGCGCCGCTGCGCCGCTGCGTGAGAAGTACTCATTTGACCCTGAAGAAGACGACTTGCGCGATATGGACCAGCATCAGTGCCAGCATAGTAGCTGTGGCGGCAATGTGCATCGGTATCCAGAAACGCACCAGCCAGTGAAGCGTCAATAAAGCATCAACGCGTCGCAACGTGACCGCAGTCTCGACCGCATCGATCAACAACTCCCTTTCTTCATCCGTCGCCTGTCGCGTCGTCCGATCTTTGAACTCCTGTCGCGCCTGGGCCAAGAGTGCCTTCAACTCCTCACGCCGCCAGATCTGTCGCCACAAAAATCCCCACGACAGGAACCGCGGGTAAACTCGATCCCTGATCTCCTCCTTCAACCATCCATCGGCCTTCTCGAGAATAGTTCGCGTGTCACTCCTTAACTCTTTCCGGCGCCCTTCGAGATCCTCAACCAGCAACGGCTCGCCTTCGATACGCGTCATGATCCGCGGCATCACCCAGTAAGAAACGATGCCGACAATTCCCGACAACAACGTCAGATCGAACGCGACATAAAGCAGGCTCGTAAGCAAACCGCCTGTGCGTGGCCCGGAGTGAAACAACAGCACGACACCAGCGATCGCGCCCACATAAACGTGCGCCAGCATCCAGTAGCGCAAGGCGCCCGCTCGTCTGCGGTAAACCTGCTTCCGAAACGGGTACGACATCACGACCGCTATACCGACAAACCCGACAATTCCGGTGAGCCAGCGAAATGTTAGCCACGTGCCCGCGAGCACCGTATCAAACCCATATCTGCTAAGCGCCCATAACAAACCCGCAGCAGTCAGGATCGTCACCGCAGCCCCGCCGAGGTGCCACGCGCGTGCAAGCGGATCGCTCTTGTGAATGTTTCGCCCGACAGCGTGAGTCTGATCGCGAAACACAAATCCCTGCGCTGGACCAATCTCACTGAAATACTCGATCGGATCGACACGCACGAGCGCGCCAGTCGGACAATTCTCTTCACACGAATACGCCTTGCTCCGCGCGCCCGGCGGATTGAGCGGCGTGTCTTCGCAAAGATTGCACTTGATCGCAACCGGATCGTCCGACGGTTCCGCTGTCGCAAGCCGATCGTTCCGCAGGCTGAAAATCTTTATCAGTTTAGAAGCAAACCCGGTGGACGATGGTGGCGCTGTACGCGGCACCATCGTGATCGCGTCGTACGGACACTGCGTCGCGCAATCGAAACAACCAATACACGTGTGCGGATCGATATCGATATGGCCCAGCGGCGCGCGAAAGATCGAACCCGTCGGACAACCAGTCAAACACTCCGGATCCGCGCAGTGCATACAAACTTGCGGCACCAACGCATGTTGCAGGCGCTTCTTGCCGATCCTGGCAGGCCGCTCGATCTGAATTCCCCTGCGCAATAGACGCGACTGCCCGTGCATTTTGTGACACGCGAGCGAGCAGTTGCCGCAACGAATACAAAGGTCCATGTCCATCACGAGCACATTGGTGCCGTCGATGATGCCGGTTGTGATCTCCTCTTCCGCTGCTTTCAAGGCGTTGAGGTCAGGAAGATCTTCGATGGTGGGCGGTGTGGCGCTGCCCGTGGTGGAGAGTCCAGCGAACGTGTCTGACAGTTGTTGGCGCAGCGCGGGATCAGTCGAGAACAGATCGAGCGGTATCTCGAGCACTTCGGTGCGCGCCATCACGCTGGCCTTGTATCTCCAAACTTCAGGCTTAGTCACGCCCTCGATGCCGAGACAGTTTCCACCGCCAAGAAAATCCACACCGATGCCTTCATCCATTCCCAGAACGACTTCCGGTGAGGCCGCATCGAAAAAGACACCGTGCGAACGACGAATCCAGCCGTTCTTGATCAGAACCAGTCGATCGATCGGATCGCCTTCTATACACAGCGCGTGATTCTTGCTGTAGACCATGTACCGCGCTGTGCGGCGCAGCTCGTTGATGAGCGGTTCGCTTAGAGGTTTGCCAGTGATTAGCCGGATGTCTTCGAGAAGACGATCGATGCCGTGTGTGCGATAAGTCGCGTCGAGAATGGTGCCAAAGGTCGAGAGCTTGCGCAGCAGTCTGAGCGCGGGGCGCGTGACTTCGAGCACGAGCGCCGTTTGATTCGCGGGCACCGAAACAGTCGCGTTACGCTCAATACCGGCAAGCAAAGCCATCTCGCCAAAACACGTACCCGGAGGTAGTTGACCGATCCTCTTCTGCGCGCCAGCGTCGCGGACATAGACGTCGAGCGTGCCGTCGACGGTGATGTAGAACGTGTTTCCACCCCACTCGCCCTGTCGCATGATCTCCTCGCCGGAATCGTAGGTGAGGAGGCGGACGTAGGGCCCCACGCGCTTTCCGTTCGCATAATCGCGACCCTGAACTATGACTTCGAGATCGGTGCCGTACTTCTGCTTGCCGTTTTGTTCTTCGAAGAGTTCAGCAGTAAGAGCGAGATTCTGGATGGCTTCAACAACGCGACCCCGGTCGGTAATTTCGCGTGGCATGAACCCGTTTATACATCATTTAGCCGCAAAAAGGCACAAAAAGCACAAAAGCGAAATTGGAGCTCAAACTCGAAAGCACAAATCAGCTTTTGTGCTTTTTGTGCCTTTTTGCGGCTAAATGCTAAACTCGCGAACAGATGCTGCCAGAAAATCTTTACGCGCTTCCCCTTGAACAACAAATCGGACAATTCCTATTCATCGGCCTTCCCGGAACCGAATTCGACGCCGAAGCACGCGCCTTAGTCGAAGAAGTTCAGCCCGGCGGCGTGATCATCTTCGGTCGGAACGTCGCTGGTCCAGAACAACTTCGCTCGCTGCTCGACGCGGTTCGCGAAGTCATTCCGACGCCACCGCTGTTCGGTATCGATCAGGAAGGCGGCCTAGTCGATCGACTGCGACGCATCTTTACGCCGATGCCGTCGGCGCGAACGATTCGCCAGCACGGCGATCTCGCGGCGGCGCGCGCGCTCGGAAGAATCACAGGCGAAGCGCTGCGCATGCTCGGTTTCAACATCAACTTCGCGCCCGTGATGTCGATCATGACCGACGATCGCGACCTGCTGTCGAACGGTCTTTATTCGAGATCCTACGGCCGCTCGCCCGGCGAAGTCCTGGGTTACACGACCGTGTATATGCGCGGGCTCCAGGGCACGGGCATGCTCGGCTGTCTCAAACATTTTCCGGGCATCGGCGCCGGCGAAGTCGATTCACATGAAGAGATGCCGGTGGTGCGTCTTTCGCACGACGACCTGATCGCACAGGATCTCGCGCCGTACATCGAGCTCTTTCAGCGTCGCGACGACCGCGTGCGCTGCGTGATGGTGAGTCACGGCGGCTTCCCAAACATCGATATCAGAGAAGAAGTGACCGGCGGTTTACTCGAGCCCGCGTCGTTGAACTACAACATCGTGACGACGCTGCTGAGGCAGGAGCTCGGCTACAAACATCTCGTCGTGACTGACGATCTCGAGATGGGCGCCATCGCGCGTCACTGCGAGATCGAAGATGCTGCCGTGCGTGCGGCGCTTGCAGGCGAAGACATGATGCTGATCTGCGCGAGTCCGGACAAAATACGTCGCGGTTATCACGGCCTGCTCGAAGCAGCAAAGAGTGGAAAACTGTCATTCGAACGTATCAAAGAATCGCTCGACCGGATCGCGAGGACGAAGACGATCATGGAGCCGCCGCTGCCGCTCGACCTGACGCGCTTCCAGGCGCTCTCGGACGAAATCCTCAAACTCAATTCCAAGCTCAACTACACCTATGGAGGCACCGTTAAGTGAGCAAGGGCAAGCTTCTACTGCTGCTCGTTTTGACATTGCTGTTGATCATTCCGCCGGGTTGCCGTCGACGCAGCGATGCGTTTGTGATCGCGCTCGGCGACAACGTCCGCACGATCGACCCGATTGGCGCGCCTGCAGTCGAGGCGGCCAGCGAACGCGTGCGCACCTTGATGTTCAACACGCTCGTCAAGAAAGACGAGAAGTTTGATTACGTGGGCGAGCTCGCGTCAGACATCAAACGCTCCGACGATGGTCTAACCTACACGTTTACACTTCGCGATGGAGTTAAGTTTCATAACGCGCAGGTACTGAGCTCGGCGGACGTGAAGTACACACTCGATCTCGTCTTCTCGAGCAACTTCGGGAAGTCGGCGAGTTTTTATAAAGGACAGGGCGCGGAAAAGCGCAGTTATATAAAAAGTGTCGAGGCGCCTGACGCGCGCACGGTTGTCGTGACCTTGACCGAGCCGTGGGTGGGATTGCTCTCGAATCTCGTCCCGATCCCGATGATCGCGAAAGACAGTTACGAGTCACAAAAGACGCATCCGCTCGGCACTGGTCCATTCAAGTTTGTGCGTTACGACAACGCGCAGCAGGTTTGCGATTTAGAGGCGTTTCCGGATTACTGGGAAGGCGCGCCGAAACTGCCGTCGGTACGCGTACGCGTGATCTCCGACATGAATGCCTTGCAGGCGGAATTGCAGGCCGGCCGTGTTGATATTGCGCCGCTGCCGACGAGCCTCTCACCTGATGCAGTGAAGCGACTCGAAGGCGATCCGAACCTGCAAGTGAAGGTGTTCAACGGCTCGAATGTTAATTTGTTGACGATCAATACGGCGTCGCCACCGCTCGATAATGTAAAGGTGCGACAGGCAATCGCTTACGCGATCGATCGTGAGAGTTTGATCAAGAACCTGTTGCTGGGACTCGGAAAGATCGCACATTCGATCATTCCCGAAGAGTCGTGGGCGTATTCGCCAGGGCAGACGTATTCGTACGATCCAGCACGAGCGAAGCAGTTGCTTGACGAAGCAGGATTTCGCGATCCGGACGGTGATGGACCACGCATGCGCTTTAATAAGGCGATCGTCTTCAAGCTTTCCGGAAGCAGTATCGCGGGGCGACAGTATGCGGGGGTGATTCAGAATTCTCTGAAGGAAGTCGGGATTCCGGTGGAGATTGAGACGGCGGAACAGAACACATTTCTTGACGAGCTGAAGCGCGGCAACTTCCAGATGTCGTATTCGCAGTGGGTGGGTGGAAATCAGGATCCGATCTTCTACAAAGATCTCTTCGCGAGCTCCGAGATCCCGACAGAGACGCGGTCGGCGCGCAATCGCAGCCGCTACAGTAACAAAGAGCTCGATGCGTTACTGAATGAAGCTGTGAACACTTACGATCGACAGAAGGCTCGTGATCTTTACGTCAGGATTCAAGCGATCGTGAGCCGCGACGTACCTGTGTTCCCGTTGTGGTACCAGTCGAATATCGTGATCGCGCGGAAGAACGTGCAGAACATTCAGGTGAACGCGAGTGGCGACTGGGGCTTCGTGAGGAATTTGAGTCGTTAAAAGAAGTTCTCACGCGGCGGCACAGCGGCGCAACGGAGAGCCAGGCAGGCTTTGCGCCGCTGCGCCGCTGCGTGAGAAATGTTTTAAAACTCCGTGATCTTCAACGACGCGGTCGCTGCTAACGGGGGCGTCACCCCGGCATTCAGGTAATCCCACGCCGCCAATCCGATCATCGCAGCGTTGTCAGTCGACCATTTCAGCGGCGGGAGACAGAGTTTCACTCCCATCCGATCGCAGAGCTCCGCGGCGCCTTCACGTAATTGCGGGCTCGCCGCTACACCACCAACCACAACCAAACACTCCGCCGGATATTCTTCCAACGCGCGCCGGCATTTCGTCAGCAGGATCTCCATGCACGAGCTAACAAACGACGCCGCGACGTCCGCGTGCTCCACGTCAGGATTCTTTTCGAGGAACCTTCCTACCGCCGACTTCAACCCCGAGAACGAAAACTCAAAACCTTCATTCAACATCGGACGCGGAAATGGAATCGAAGCTCTTCCCGTCTTCGCAAGCTTATCGACTGCCGGCCCGCCCGGATATCCAAGCCCCAATAATCGAGCAACCTTGTCGTAAGCCTCGCCCACCGAATCGTCTCGTGTCGAGCCGAGCAGTTGGATCTCAGTCAAACTCTCCATGCGCGCGAGAAACGTATGACCACCGGAAACCAGCAACACGATCGCCGGTAGCTCGACGCGCTTCTCAACGAGATCGGCGCTTCGCAAATGACCGCGCAGGTGATTGATTCCGAGCACGGGAACGTTCCAGCCGAGCCCGAGTCCGGCAGCAGTGTTCACGCCGACGATCAACGATCCGATTAGGCCAGGACCCCGCGTCACCCCTATCGCTTTCAAATCAGGTCCTTCAACATTTGCTTCTTTCAGCGCGCGCTCGATCGTCGGCACGACGACGAGTGCGTGCGCGCGGCTCGCAAACTCCGGATACACGCCGCCCCAGTGCGAATGAATATGCGTTTGACTCGCGATGATCGACGACAACACATTTCCGTCGCGATCGACGACCGCAGCGGCGGTGTCGTCGCACGACGATTCAATTCCCAGGATCACATCTTGACTCATGATAAATACTTTAACACTTCCGATTCGGGCACGACGCCGAGGCGCTCGATTGCAGGCGGATCGACGCGACAGTTCACGAGCGTCGATGCGGTCGTGCGCAGCGTTCCACCGTCGATCGAGAGATCCGGCGCGCCGTCGAGTTGCGCGAGAATGTCTGCGACGTTGTCAGGAGTTTCGGCGCTGTGCGCATTCGCGCTCGTCACCAGCAACGGCCCGGTCTTGCGCAACACAGCCAGCAGCCGCTCGTCATTCGGTATTCGCACCGCAGCTTCATCACGGCCTTCTAACCAGCTCGGCCTGTAATCAGACCTAAACCCCATCGCAAGGGTCAAACTGCCGGGGATCAGCGGCGACTGAAGTAATCGTCTCGCTGACTCACTAACCTCAAAACCTAGCGCCTCAAGCTCAGCATCCGATGCAACCATGATCGGAAGATTCACATTTCGGGGACGCCGCTTGAGCGCGAAGAGACGACTGATTGACTCGTCGAAGTTCGGACTTACAGCAAGCCCGTAAACCGTGTCCGTTGGAATAAGCACGACCCCGCCGTTTTCGAGACACTCGACAATTTTTTCAACTTGTATATTCATTCAAAGAACACGTCCGATTGATCATTGAGCGCCTCGACCTGCGTCGTAGATTGCGCCCCGTTTCGCGAAGCAAGTTTCAATAGCGTGCGCGCATCTGGATTCTCAATCCCGGTATCAACAACTCGCGCCTCTCCCAACAACGTCGCGAGCCGGTGCCGGATCCTTCCCGCAACCGCGACGTCGCCGAGTCCATCGCTAACTGCCGCCAGCGCTTCATGCACACGCCCGAATCGCATGATCTCAACGGACTCACCCCTGATCAACCCAACGTACGCATTGTCATTCGAAGCCGGCACTGCACATATAACCGGCAGCTCCGTGGTCTCACGCGTTTGCTCAGCAATGATCTCAAACCAGTTGAACGGATAGATATTCACGTTCAAACTAAACGCTAGCGCATTGACAAACGAAATCCCCGCACGCACAAACGTCAGCGATCCCGGCCCCACATTGATCGCGACGCCCTTGATCTCGCTTGCCTTCGCGCCAATCGTATCGAGCCCGCATTCGAGCAACGCATTCAAAGTTCTCAGCGATTGATCACATTCATTCACATCCGAATCAAAGATCGCCTCACCATCACGTCCAAGCACAACGCGATACACATTCGACGACGACTCGATGGCCAACAACAAACTCATACCTGGTTCTGCAACGCAACGAGCACCGGGGCCCACCTTTCCACCTTTGCGGAAAACGTCAACCTGCGCGAGTTGTCCTCGTTCTCAACAAACTCGAAATTGATCGACAGCGCGTTCGGAAAATCCTGCTCAACGATGTCGCCCCACTCGACCGCCGTTATGCTCTCAGCCTCGAAATCTTCAAGCGCCAGATCGCGAAACTCAGCGACACTCGAAAGCCGGTAAGCATCGATGTGCAGGAACGTTCCGGAAGGAATCTGATAAAACTGAGCGATCGTGAAAGTCGGGCTCGTAACTTCGGCCGTCGAGCCCAGCGCCGCCACCAACTCCTGAACAAACGCCGTCTTTCCACTCGCCAGCGGCCCTTTGAGCAACATCGCATCACCGGGCTGCAAAAGAGGCGCGAGCGCCGCCGCGATCGCGCGCGTCCGTTCCCTACCCCGACAAATCACACTGACTTCAGTCATATTTTTAAGCCGCGGATTAACGCAGATGAACGCAGATCAGCGTTTATCCGCGTGAATCCGCGGCTAAGTTAAGGTTGAACCCAATTTGTGGCGATGCGTGTCTTCTTCAAACTCGGCACGTCCAACACATTCGTATCAAACCCGGAAACGTACGGCTTCACGAGCGAGTAAGACGACGCAAAATAGATCGGCACCGCCTTCATATCTTTCAACGCCTGCGCCTCCGTCTCTACTTGCGGCACGGGCTGCGGCGACGGGCTGGCCTCCGGCGACGCAGACGGCAACGGACGCGGATCGCGCTCAAATATCATGCGCAGATTCACAAGCTCACTCGTCGACTGCATTACCATTCCACGACGCACAATGTCGTAATCACCGGCCTGGATCGCTGCTTCATACTCATCCCAGTTACGTATCACGATCTCCGTCTCGACATTCAGCGCTACTCGCCACATCGACGCAATCGACTGCGCCACAATCCGCTGCTGCTCGTTACGATTGATCAAAAGTCTGATCACCGGAAAACCTTCGCCATTCGGATACCCGGCTTCATCAAGCAACGCGCGCGCTTTGTTGACGTCGCGCTCGACCAGCCCGGCCTTATCCACCACAGGCTTTTCTCCGGACATCTCTTCGGGGAGAAACCTTCCGGCAGGCACGGTTGCACCACCAAGATCGTCACGACTCACACGCTCGCGATCGATTGCGAGCGCCAATGCTTCACGCACACGCACGTCATCAAACGGCTCGTGCGCAGTGTTGAATGCGTAGTAAGTCAAAGCACCGAAAGTTGAGCGATGAAAGTCTTTGTACGGCGCGAGTAGCTTGAGCGCCAACGGTTCGAACGGCGCGTTTGTCACGGCATCGATCTCGCCGGCTTCGTAGGCTGAAAGTGCACCTTCAGCGTTCGTGGTATTCACAAACGTGACGCGATCGAGCGCGACAGACGCATCGTCCCAGTATGTTTTGGCGCGTTCGAGCTGCACCTGATTGGTTTCGGCCGCGAGTAGATGAAAAGCGCCGTTTGAGATCAGCTCGTGTGATTCGAGACGCGTTGTGCTCTCCGCGTTTGCGACTTTAACCGGACGAAAAACCGGATGGGCCACAAGCGCGGGAAAACTACTGTCTGCATGTTGCAGCGTCACCTGCAGCACATTCTCGTCGATCGCGCGCGCGCCGAAGGTGTGTGGCTCCGAGACAGCCGGAATCGCGCCCTCGATATTTGCAAGCAGCTCCGTGTGCGGCGCGAGTGGACCGATTTTGAGCGTGCGCTCCCACGAGCGGACGAAATCCTGCGCCGTAACTTTCTCGCCGTTGGACCAGCGCGCGTTGTCGCGTAAGTAAAACGTCCAGACACGGCCGTCGTTCGACGACTCCCAGCGCGTTGCGACGGCGGGCACGGGCGCGAGTGTCTTTGGATCGTAGTCTGTCAGACCTTCAAAGAGCGCTCTGACGGCGTCCGTATCAGGTGGCGCAGCAGCAAATGCTGGATCGAATGTTTGTGGCAGCCCGCCATTGCTCCAGCGAAACTCCTGCGTCTTCGGCGGCACGACTTTGCCGTAGTAAGTGGAAGGCTGGGTCGTGTTGAAGCAGCCAGTGTGAGTCAGACACACCACCAGAAGCAGCGAGCAGATCCAGGAAAAAGGTTTTTTAGCCACGGATGACACGGATTAATTTCTGATTTACCGCCTCGGTTTGAGCGCGCGCTGATTCATAACCGTCGGATGTGTCGATCAAATAATCAGCGAATTTCTGTTTCTCCTCCTGCGGCATCTGCGAGTTGATGCGCCGCAGAGCTTCGTCGCGCGAGAGCTTGTCGCGTAGCATCAGTCGCTCGAGCTGCACCTCAGGACGGCAATGGACCACGATCAGTTTATCAAAGCGCTTGTAGCCGCCTGACTCGATCATCAACGCCGCATCGATGATGCCGATGCCATCCGGATCTTCAGCTTCCCACGCGTTCATAATCTCATCCTGTCTCGCGATGATGAACGGATGCAGAATGTGATTCAGACGCTGACGCTGATTCTCGTCATTGAAAACTACAGCACCGAGTTGTTTTCGATTGAGCGTTCCGTCCGGATTTAAGATCTCCTCGCCGAAAGCCTCCGTCAACGCTTTCAAACCGGGCGTGCCCGGCATGACGACCTCGCGCGCCGTTTGATCCGCATCGACAACGTGACATCCAAGCTCTACAAAAACCGACGCCACAAACGATTTACCAACACCGATTGAGCCTGTGAGTCCGACACGTAACATTCAGATCACGCTCGTCGCAACTTGGCGGCTTTCAATGTGTTTTTCATCAACATCGCCACCGTCAACAATCCGACACCGCCGGGCACCGGCGTCAACATGCCCGCAACTTCCGTCGCCTCGGCGGGATTCACATCGCCGACGAGAGTCGAGCCGCGTTTGGCGACAACGTCAAGTCGCTTCTCTGCTTCGTCACCAAACAACCTGCGCACCTCGTCAACATCAGAAACCTTGTTCATGCCGACATCGATCACGGTCGCGCCCGGTTTGATGTGATCGCGACCGATAAAACCGGTACGTCCAATAGCGACGACGAGCAGGTCTGCGGTGCGCGTTACCGCTGGAAGATCGCGCGTGCGTGAGTGACAAATCGTCACGGTGGCATCGCGCTGCAAAAGCAACTGCGCCATCGGACGCCCGACAATTTGGCTGCGACCCACGACACATGCATTGGCGCCGCGAATCTCGACGCCGCGATCGTCAAGCAGCTCGATGATTCCCGCTGGTGTGCACGGTACGAACACAGGTCTTCCCATCGCAAGCTTGCCCGCGTTTACCGGATGAAAGCCATCGACGTCCTTCAAAGGATTCATCGCTTCGATGATGGCAGTCTCGTCAATGTGAGCCGGCAATGGAAGCTGCGTCAGGATCCCGTCAACGTCATCACGCGTGTTCAATGAAGTGATGAGTTCGAGTAGCTGTTCAGTCGTTGTCGATTCAGGCAACGCGTGATGTTCGGAGCGAATGCCAACCTCTTCACACGCGCGTATCTTGTTTCTCACATAAACAGCCGACGCCGGATCATCGCCGACACGCACCGCAGCCAGCGACGCACGCACGCCGCGCTCGATTTCCGCCTTTACTTCCGCTTTGATTCTCGCTGCTAAATCTGCCGCTTCAAGTTTGATCATATTAATAGCCACAAAAAAGCGCACAAGACACAAACCAACCTACGTCGAGCCCGGATTCGAAAATTAATGGTCTGTGCTCTTTGTGCCCTTCTGTGGCCTCATTATAATCCGAGTTATGTCGTTCAGACTCTTCAGACTAATACTTTTTCTCGCTGCGCTCAACATGACCGCTTTCGCTGTTGCGGCCCAATCGGCGGATCCGATCATCGCGGCGATAGAAGCCGAAGACTGGCAGATGGCGCGCTCGGAGATCGGAAAAGTTCGTGCAGCAAACGAGGCGCTCTTCCGTGACAAGAATTACGAGTACCTGCTCGGTCGCATTGCAGAACGAACGGGCGACACTGCCGGCGCTGTCGCAAACTACCAGGCAATCGCGTCGAACAACTCGCGATTGAAAGAGTACGCGTTGTGGCGGCTGTCGAAGATCGCGCGTGCGACTGGCGACCTCGTTCTCGAACGTGAGCGTTTACAGCAACTCATCGCGGCTTCGCCGTCGAGCCTGCTCTTTGACGCGGCGACGTTGCGACTGACTGAGAGTTTCCTTGAAAGCGGTGACTTCGCTGCCGCGGCGAGCAGTGCGAAGCCATTAACGCAATCGAAGAACATCAATATGGCGCGTGAAGGCGCGGCGTTGATGGGTCTCGCGTACGTGCGCGCCGGAAAGACGGCCGAAGCGCGCGATGTCTTCACGAAATTAGTGATGCAGATGCCGGACGCGTCGCGGCCGGACGACTATGCGCTCGAAGCAGTGCGGCAGCTCGATGCCCTCGAGAAAAATGCGCCGCTAAATTCCGAGGCCGATCATCTGCTGCGCGCGTCCGTCTACCAGTTCAATCGCGACTTCGCGGGCGCGCGAGTACACTACCAGGCAGTCGTCGATCGCTTTCCGCAGAGCACGACTGTTCCCAACGCGATGTATCAGATCGCGCGTGGTCTCTACAGCGAAGCGAAGTACGACGACGCGCTGGCGCAGCTTGAGAAAGCTTTTCGAAAGATTCACGATACTTCCCTCCCTCCCGGTCCATCGACAACGGAACGCGAGACCTTAGGTCTACTGGCATCGACCTACATTCGCCTCAAACGAATTGACGCTGCGGTTACCTATTACAAGCTGCTCATCCAGCGCTTTCCGGACAGGCCAAACCCTGAACGCGCTTACCTGAACATCATCGATGCCTTTCACGAAGTGGGCGGTTATTCGGAAGCGCTGGGCTGGGTACAAACAACTCGAACGCAGTTCAAAAATAATCTCGGCGACGCGCTGGCGTTGTTCGCGCAGCTTCGCATTCACATGGCCCAGGGAAGTTGGGCCACAGTCGTACGCGATGCGGACGAGTTGGTGAAGTTTTCTGATCTCGGCGGGACACGCGTTCCGGGCGGCACCACTACGGCGGAAGTCAATTTCCTGCGCGCGTTCGCCCTCGAGCAACTCGGACGCACTGAAGACGCTGAGCTAGGCTATTTGTCGATTCCTGACGGGCGTAATGAGTACTACGGCACACGCGCAACGCAGCGGTTGTTGGATCTGTCGACGAACGAGAAGTCGCGGTCGGTCGTGCGGATGCGGCTCAATGCGCTGTTGAATGAAAGTAAAACGGCGAGCGCCGCGGGACAGTTCGAGCAATCTCGCGCGGCGGCGCAGTCGAGTTTGCGGCTCACGAATGATCCGCAAACGCGAGCTGAAGCACTGAAATACTTACAAACAGCATACAGCGCACTGCAAACATATCGCCTCCCAACATTCAATAAAATCACGCTCCTAAAACAGGACCCGGAGCTTGGACCGCACGAAGCACCCGCGAACAGCTTGCTGCTTCTCGGTCTCTACGACGAAGCCCTTCCCGAATTACTCGCCGCGCGCAAAGCGTCTGCCGGCCCGGACGAAGACTACTCGATCGCTGTGCTCTCGCTGCGTGCCGGTATTCCGAATCGTGCGGTTCGTTTTGGCGAGCAGATCTGGAAAACCGTCCCCGCCGACTACGTGATCGAATTAGCGCCACGCGAACTTGTCGAGTTGCTTTACCCGGCGCCGTTTCGCGAATCATTATTGAAGCATACGACCAGCAGGAACGTCGATCCGCGTTTTGTATTGTCGATTGCGCGGCAGGAGTCGCGCTTTCAAGCGGATGCGAAATCGATCGCGGCTGCGCGCGGCATGATGCAGTTTATCGCTTCAACAGCAAACGAAATCGCCACGCAGATTAACCAGAGCAGTTTCAATCAGGACGATCTCTACAACGCCGACACGGCGATCTTGTTTGGGTCGCAGTATCTCTCGAACCTGTTCAAGCAGTTTCCGAATCAGCCGCAAGCCGTGGCGGGTTCGTACAACGGCGGCGCCGACAACCTCGCACGCTGGATTGCACGCTCGCGCGCGAATGAGGCTGATCGATACGTTCCCGAGATCGGTTTCTCGCAGACAAAGGATTACGTCTACAAAGTGATGGCGAATTACTGGACATATCAACGCCTCTACGACGCCCAACTCCAGCCACAAAAATGATTAAGCCACGAAAAGGCACAAAAAGCACAAAAATTGTCTTCTTGATTTTGAGTCTCACTCTTTGTTTTGGAACGACGTGCAGGCGCGGTAACGCGAAGCGGTACGACTTCAAAGGCAAGGTGATCGTTGTCGAGCCGGAGAAGCATCTCGTGACGGTTTCGCACGAAGACATCAAGGACTACATGCCCGGGATGACGATGCCGTTCGCTGTGAAGAATGAGGCAGACCTGCAGATACTAGCTCCTAACGATGAGATCACGGCGACGCTCGTGGTCGACGGTAAGCATTCGTGGCTCGAAGATCTGATCATCACGAGGCAGAGTGCGACAGCGCCTGCGATGCCGGGTGTGAAGATGGCGAAGGAAGGTGACGAAGTTCCAAACTTCACGCTTCGCAACCAGGACGATCGTGAAATTCACATCAAGGATTATCGTGGTAAGACGTTGCTGTTGACGTTCATTTACACGCGCTGTCCGGTGCCGGATTACTGCACGTTGATGTCCGATAACTTCGCGCAGATCGATCGTGCGCTGGGACAGAACCAGGAGCTTTACGGAAAGACGCACCTGCTCAGCATCAGCATCGATCCCGAGTACGACACACCAAAGGTATTGCGCAGCTACGGCGCCGCACACACCGAGCGTTATCAGAACGAGACGTTTGCGCACTGGGAGTTTGCGGGCGGAACAAAGGAGCAGGTGAAGGAGATCGCGCAGTTCTTCGGGCTAACTTACTTCCCCGAAAAGGATCAGATCATCCATGCGCTCAGGACGGTGATCATAAAACCGGACGGAAAGGTAGCGAAGATCTACGGTGGGAACGACTGGAAGCCGGAAGAGATCACAGCGGAGATCCGCGCATTTAATCCGTAAAATCCGCGGCTTAAATACCCTTTATCTTCTTGATCTCTTCCGTTAGTACAGGCACCGCTTCGAAAAGATCACCAGCAATACCGTAATCCGCGATATCAAAAATCGGAGCCTCGGGATCTTTGTTGATGGCGACAATCGTGCCTGAATTCTTCATGCCGACGAGGTGCTGGATTGCGCCGGAGATGCCGAGTGCGACGTAAAGCTTCGGCGCAACGGTTTGTCCTGACGATCCGATCTGGCGATCAATAGGCAACCACTCTGCGTCACAGATCGGACGCGATGCAGCCAGATCGCCGCCGAGCACTTCCGCGAGCTTCTCCGCAAGCGCGAGATTATCTTTACTCTTGATCCCGCGTCCGACTGCGACAATCACTTCAGCCTTCGTGAGATCCACCGCCTGCTTCGCCTCCTGGAACGGAGCTTCAGGCTTCATGCGTACTTCGCCAATCTCGACCGCCACATTCTCTACTGGCGCGCCACTTCCCTTCGCGGCCTGGTCGGGGCGATAAGCTCCGGTCTGGAACGTCGCGAACACGGGCGCCTCACCGTCCGACACAACATCTGCATCGAGCTTGCCGAGAAAAATCCTGCGGGTGAAACCAATCTTCCCGCCTTCTGCTTTCGCACGAATGCAGTCGCTGATCAACGACTTACCAAACCGCGCCGCAAGCTTCGGAGCGAAGTCACGCACCTGGTACGTATGCGTCAGGAAAACAAAGTTCGGATCGACCTGCCTGACGATCTGCTCCATGCCGTCGGCATAAGCATCAGGCGTGTAGTCAGCCAGCTTCGGGTTCGTCGCACAGATAACTTTCTCCAGCTCGTACGCAGCAATCTCCTGCGCTAAACCAGCGACATCCGCGCCGAGCACAACCGCACTAACCTTCTGGCCCAACTCCGATCCGAGCGCCTGCGCCGCCGCAATCGCCTCAACGGAACTGCGGTTCGCCGTTCCACCTTTGTGTTCAATAAAGACTAATAATCCGTTACTCATCCGTGTAATCCGTGGCTAAAAAACTCGCGCTTCAACATGAAGCTTCTGGGCCAACTCCGCAGCGCCCGCCTTCGCATCACCATTTCCAAGCATCTGCGTCTGCTTCATCTTCTGCGGCAAATAGATCTTCTCGACGCGCTGGTGCGATGGTCGACCAACCAATTCCGCTGACGGCGTCACTTCCTTGATCTCTTTCTTCTTCGCCGCCATGATGCCCTTCAACGTCGCATAGCGAATCTGACTGATGCCCGACTGAATTGTCAGCAACGCAGGCAACGGCATCTCGTACCACTGGTACCA
>Ga0134121_10000783_pt1 | contig 33106 bp, 29 predicted proteins | sample KB301_FD_96463 | JGI IMG/M metagenome (GOLD analysis project Ga0134121, IMG submission 96463) | Terrestrial soil microbial communities without Nitrogen fertilizer from Kellogg Biological Station, Michigan, USA - KB3-0-1 | ecosystem: Environmental > Terrestrial > Soil > Unclassified ...
CGTCCCCTGGAGCATGGCCGCGACCTCGTCCCGGAGAGGCCGCAGATAGGGCACGTCGGCCACCCAGTCGTCCATACCGCTGACCAGGGTCTCCAACTCATCGAACAGATCCGCGAGAGAGTCCTTCGGCATGGCCACACTCCGGCAGTCTCGGGCCTCCCGGGGCCCATGGGATAAGAAACGGCGTCACAGGCGAATGAGGGGCCATTCTTCTATGAGCCTCCCCTGCCCGTCAAGCGTCAAGGAGGGTTCGTGAGGGAGTGAGGATGCGATGGAGCCGTTCCTCACCCGGGACGGCCAAAAGTCCCCGCTCAGGGAACGGTCTCGGCGATGCTGACGCTCTCGGGGTAGCGACGAGCGGCGAGGAACTCCCGGGGGGAGAAGCCGCTCAGCTCGCGGAACTCCGCGTTCAGGTGCGGTTGATCGTAGTAGCCGGCGGCGAGCGCGACCTCGGCCAGCGTCTCGTCTCCGGCGTTCACCATCGTGAGGGCACGGCGGAAACGGAGAACCCGTGCGTACTGTTTCGGCGTCACGCCGATCTGCTCCCGAAACACGGCGGCCAAGCGCGTCTTCGAGAGTCCGGCCCGCTCACGTAGAGCGGAGATCGTTACCGCGCCCTCCCGCCGCTCGATCTGGCCGGCCACCCAGGCGATGGCCGGATCCACTCCCCGGGAGCCTGCCACCCGCTCCGAGACCCACGTCACCGCCTGACGCAGGCGCTCCTCCCCCGAGCTTGCACCCTGGCAGCGCTCGATCAGCTCCTCCGACGCCTCGCCCGCGAGATCCCGCAGATCGATCGTAAGGCCGCCCATCTCGGAGAGCGGCCTGCCGAGCAGAGCGAAGGCCCCGGCGGGATGGAGCCGTATGCCGAGCACCGGAGGCGACGAGGCCGGCGCCTCGACCACCGAAGGGCCGGACATCAGACCGCCAAAGCAGGCCGTCGAGCAGCGTCCCGTCCACGGTCCCTCGACCACCCGGTACGTCTCGCCGAAGTGGACGATCAGCTCGAACATCCCGTTGGGAAAATTTCGCTCGCGGGCGAAGGTCGTCCGCCCCTCGAAGTACCAGAACGCCTCGACCAGGCCCGCCAGGTGCGAGGGGCTCCACCGACTCTGCGTCCAGCAGCCGAGAGGGGAGACGACGCTCTGGGTGACGATGCCCATGGCTCACCTTACCGCGTCACGCGATAGATCACGAAACGCCCGGCCCCGAGCAGGTGATAGTAGAGCGAGCGGCCGTCCGGAGACAGGGTGGGAGCCTCGGCGAAACCCTCGATCGCGGCGATACGCTCGGGCGGGCCGAACGGTGTCTGCAGGTTCTTGCGGGTCGTGCGATAGATCGCGGGCTGAGGATTGGGGCCTGTGCCATCGACCCGGGTGAAGAAGAGCTCCAGGCCGTCGGCGGAGGTGGCCGGAGCGTACTCGAGGGCCTTCGTATTGACCTGGCGCAGGCGGCCGCTGTCGGCCAGTCATTCCATCCAGAGCCGGCTGCCAGCGCGAGGCTGGCCACCAGGACTCCGAGAACGGCTCGGAACAGTGCTGGCTTCCAAGGCGGATAAACGTAGCGCATGGCAAGATGATAACGGCTTTCCGGAGGCGCAGGACTTCCGTGACGCCAGCCGGCCAGGGTCACTATTGGCCCGAAGATGAGTTGACAGAAGTAACGTCAGGCGTTACTTTCGCCCAGAATGATCTAGACTAGAGACTCTCCCGCCATGACGGCCGCCCAGTACATCGACCAGCTCGCCTCCCTCGGGCGCTATCACTTCACGACGACGGAGGCTGGCGAAGCCCTCGGGATCTCGCAGGTGGCAACCCGGGCCGCACTTCGCCGCCTGATGCGGAAAGGCGAGATCGCCGTGCCGTTCCGGGGGTTCTACGTCATCGTCCCGCCGGAATACCGGCGGATCGGGTGCCTCCCAGGCGAGCAGCTCATCGACCAGCTCATGAGGCACCTGGACGAGCCCTACTACGTCGGTCTCCTCAGCGCCGCCGAATACCATGGAGGAAGACGGCGGAGATTCGGCGACTCTCAGGGTCTCAGCTCCTTGCGGTCTTGGCTTCATGGCGCCTGCTCCGGCGCCGGAGTGCCAACACGCCCAGCCCGATGAGGCCGCCAAGGAAGAGCAAGGCGCCGGAGGCTATGGAGATCATCGCGTGACGAAGCTCTTCGTCCTGCCGTAGCAAGAGATCCGGCGGTGCGTCCTGGTACGGTAACGCGGCTCCCGCAAACCAAAAAAGCGATCCGAGCAGGAGTAGAAGCCCGAAGAGCCAAGGCAGATGAAAGACGGCGCGTTTCATAGAAATAGGTCTTCCTTGGCAATTCGTAGACCCTCAGACTATCTCGCGGCGGCGCGCGCCCCCGCGTCCTGGTCCTTGTAACGGAAGGCCTTGGAAACCTTCGCGTATGGCTGACCGTTGACCTCGACGTAGGGATAGATGAAGTAGTTCAGGGGATCGCCGGCCTGCTTGGGCTTCAGGACGATGTCGCGTCCCATCGAGAACTGCACCCGGTTCTCGTCGTGGGCGCCGAAGAAATAGGCCCGCTTCTCCTGATGCTTGCGCGCCTCGGAGGCGTCGACGGGCACCCAGCCGTAGCCATCCAGATAGAACTCCGCCCAGCAGTGATAGCCGGGAATCTCACCGCCCCCGTGCTCCGGCGGCAGGGGAAAACCGATCGCGAACTTGGCCGGGATTCCCACCGCGCGGTTGAGCCCGATGAACAGGGCGTGGAAATCCGTGCAGTTGCCCCGCTTCGCGTCGCAGGCCCATTTGATGTCGCCGTTCCCCCAGCCGGTGCCCGTCTTGTCGTAGGCCATGGTGTCCACCACATAGTCGTAGATGGCCCGCGCCTTGGCGAGGTCGCCCTGCTTGTCTTTCGTCACCTCGCGGGCGAGGTCGCGAACGCTCTCGTCGTTCGGCACCAGGCGGTCCGGCTTCAGCCACATCGCCACGGCCTCGGGGCGGGTGCTCTTGGCGTCCGTCTTCAGGGATGCGAAGGCATTGTGGAGGTACTCCTTGCGCCGCACGTGGATCTTCATCTCGACGTCGAAGCCGGGCACCTTGGGGTCCGTGGCGGTGAGGTGCAGGATCGAGTTGCCGAACCTGGACTCCTTGACGACCTCATGCTTGAAGGGCGCGGTGACCTCCGTGACGGTGACGTCCTGGTTCGCGTCGCTCGTCGGGTAGGGCAACCAGACGTCCACCCGGTGGGCGTCCGCCGGCAGCTCCGTGACGTGGGCCGTGTAGGTGAAGTCGAAGTCCCGGGCACGCGGGGCATCGGCAGCCGCCGTGGCGAGAGCCGCCGAGGCTGCCAGGAGGACAACACAGAAGGCCGATCTCTTGTTCATGGGTTTTCTCCTCAAGGTCCGGGTGGAACTCTATGCCGGATTGAGAATCGGCTCAAGAACTCTTGCTCTCGATCCGCGTGCCTTTGGCCGGCTTGCCCTCGATCGTCTTGCCCTCAATAAGCAGCGCGGAGCTCAAGGACGCCAGCACCGCGAGGCCGGCCGCCACCAGCATTACACGCCGGAAGCCGTCCACGAAGGCCTCGCCGACCGCGGTGTGGATCCGCGCCTTCACCTCGGGCGACGCGGAGGCGGGGGCTTGGAGATTGGCCAGCCGCGTGCGCTCCAAAGCCAGGGCCTGCCGCGTCTCAGAGGGGAGGTTGAGCCCGCCGAGGCGGCGGTCGAGGCTGTTGCTGAAAACGCCCAGCAGGACGAGGCCCAGCACCGCGATGGCCAGCAGGCCCGCGCATCGGGACACCGCGTTGTTGATGCCGGAGGCCACTCCGGCATGGCTCTCCCCCACCGCTCCCATCACCGCCGTGGTGAGCGGCGCCACGCTGATCGCCATGCCCAGGCCCAGGACGAGGGTGGCCGGGAGAAACGCCGTCCAGTAGCTGCCGCCGGTCCCCGGTACCGCGAACAGCACGAAACCGCAGGCGGCCACGGCCGGCCCCACGATCAGCGGCTTGCGAGCCCCGAAGCGGTCCACGAGCCCACCGGACCAGCGCGAGAGAGAGAACATGAGGATCACGAACGGCAGCAGAGCACCGCCCGCCGCCGTGGCGCTGTAGCCCCGTACCTGGATGAGGTTGAACGGCAGGAAAAAGAAGACTCCGGCGAGCGCCGCATAGAGCCAGAGCGTCAGCAGGTTGGTCCCCGCGAAGGTCCGCGAGCGGAAGAGCGAGAGAGGCATCATCGGCTGCGTGGTCCGCGCCTCCACCGCCAGGAAAGCGGCCAGGCAGGCGGCTCCGATCGCCAGCGTTCCCCACACTTCCGGATTGCCCCAGCCCAGCCGCGACGACTCGATGAGCCCGAACGTCACGCCGCCAAGACCGACCGTGGCGAGGAGTGCTCCGGGCCAGTCGAGGCGGCCGGTGGCCTCGGGATCGCGGCTCTCCGGCACGTAACGCATCGCGATGACGATCACCGCCAATGCGATCGGAAGGTTGAGCGCGAAGACCCAGCGCCACGAGGCGTGATCGATCAGCCAGCCGCCCACCAGCGGCCCCACCGCCGCGGTGATCGAGCCGAAGCCGGACCACGTGCCGATGGCCTTGCCGCGCCGTTTCTCGTCGAACGAAGCCGAGAGGAGGGCGAGGCTGCCGGGCACCAGCAGCGCCGCCGCGATCCCCTGGACGGCCCGCGCCGCGATGAGCTGATTCGTCCCCGGCGCCAGGCCGCACCACGCGGAAGCGAGGGCGAAGCCCGCGACGCCGATGAGGAACACCCGCCGCCGGCCGAAGTGATCGCCCAGCGAGCCGCCCACCAAAAGCAGGGCCGAGAGGAACAGGGCGTAGGCCTCGACCACCCACTGCACCTGCACCACCGTGGCCCCCAGGCTCGCCTGCAGGGCCGGCAGCGCGACGTTGACCGCCGTGCCGTCGATAAAGGCCATGCTGGAGCCGAGGATCGTCGCCGCCAGCACCCAGGGCTCGACCGACCGGTCACAGGGGCGACTGGCCTTGCCTTTCAGGACTACGCCTTCGTCGCAGGGACCTTTGGGGATCGAAAAGGTCATGGAGGTGCGCTCCTCATGGTTCGAGAGCACAGCCTATCGCAGGTGCCAACTCGACTTGGCTGGGAGGTTCCCCCGCCCGAAGACCCTCACTCCCCCGACCCCTCTCTCCCATCCTCCCCCCCGCCGACCGGGAGAGAGGGGAGCGCCAAAAAAGGCGAGGTTGCGGTGGCTGATGAGGTGGACTTGGCTGTTCTCCCTCTTCTCCCGGTCGGCGGGGGGGAGGATGGGAGAAGAGGGCCGGGGTGATGAGGGGTTTTGGGCGGGGGAGCTCTCAGGCACGTCAAGTTAGCGCCTATGGGGTTTCAGACAGTAATCACGGGCCAGAGAAAGGTCAAGAGCTTTGGGTAGGGTTTCCTCGGCGATGAGGGATTTCCCTCATTCCGCCTCCTCCCTAGAGAGGAGGCGGAGGCCCAAAAAAATCCTCCCTGGAGACGATGGTCAAAGCCCTTCCGGTCCGCCACCCTCTGACTGAATCCTAAAGTAAAGCCGGCCCAAGGGATTCGAGCTTGGGAGGGCCACACTTCCGGGGAGCGCTTCCCCGGAAACATCTGAAGACTGCATGAATGGAGATGCGTACATGAAAGATCCAGTCCAGAACGTTTCGAGGACCGCTCTCGGTAGAGCAGTCCGCCTCGTATCGCTCACCCTGCTGGCCGTGGTTTTCGCAGCCGGCGCCGCATTCGCACAGGTCAACGCCTATGTGGTCAACCAAGGGATCAGCTCCCTCTCGGTGATCGACACGTCCACCAACACGGTAACTGCCACCGTATCGGGGCTTTCCATTCCGCGAGCGGTCACCTTGAGCCCCGACGGACAGTTCGTCTACGTCACAACTTCCAGTGGGATGTCCAAGATCGACACGGCGACCAACACGATCGTCGCCTCCGTGGCGACGGGCCAGATCCCGCTCGGCATCGCCGTTACCCACGATGGGGCCACCGCCTACGTGGCCAACAACAACAGCCTCACGAGCTCCGTGGTCGACACGGCGACCATGACGGTGACCTCGACCATACCCTGTACTGTGGCTCAATCCATCGCCATGACCCCCGACGGCTCCTCCGTCTGGTTATCGGATGCTTTCGGCGTCATTTTCGGTGATCGACACGGCCACCAGTACGGTGAGCACGACCTTCCCCTTGGGAACCGCGCCGGCCTCGATCGCCTTCAGTCCCGATGGGGCCTTTGCCTACCTGGCGAATTTCGGCTCCAACTCGTTCGTCGTACTGGACACGACGACCCACACGGCGGTTGCCACCGTGCCGGTGGGAAACCGGCCGTTCTACGTCGCTGTCTCGCCCAACGGGGCTTTCGCCTATGTGGCCAACCTTCTGGGCAACACGGTCTCGATCGTTGATACGGCGACGAACACAGTGGCCGCCACCGTGCCGGTGGGAGCGCTCCCGCGAGCTCTCGCCTTCACGCCCGATGGCGCCTTCGCCTATGTGACGAACTTCAACGACAACACCATCTCGGTGATCGATACGGTGACCCAGGCGGTGGTCACGACCCTCCCCACGGGATCGCACCCCTGGGGCATCGCCATCGGGCGCGCGGCGAACGTGGCACCCGTCCTCGCCTCCGACAACGCGAGCGTCACCGTGAACGAAGGCCAGACGGCTGCCAACACGGGAACCGTGACGGATGCCAACCACGACACCGTCACCCTGACCGCCTCGGTGGGCACGGTGATCAATAACGGCAACGGCACCTGGTCCTGGAGCTTCGCCACCAGCGATGGCCCGACGCAAAGCCAGACCGTCACCATCACGGGCGACGACGGCCAGGGCGGCACCAGCACCACGACCTTCGCGCTGGTCGTCAACAACGTGGCTCCGACGATCGTCAGCGTCAGCAACAACGGACCGGTGATCACGGGCAATCCCGCGACCATCACCGTCACGGCCACCGATCCGGCCGGCGCCAACGATCCCCTCACCTACAGCTTCGATTGCGACAACAACGGCACCTTCGAAGTCGGCCCGCAGGCCGGCAACAGCGCGGCCTGCACGTTCGCCACCGCCGGCAGCCACACCGTCAAGGTGCGCGTGGCCGATGACGACGGCGGCGTGGCGACGGGCTCGACCGTGGTCACCGTCGTCTTCCCTCCGCCGAGTTGCGCGAGCGCCACGGCGAGCCCGAATCTGCTCTGGCCACCCAATCACAAATTCGTGGCCATCACGATTTCGGGAGTCGTCAATCCGGCTCCCGGTGCGCTGACGATCACGGTGACCAGCATCTTCCAGGACGAGCCGGTCCAAAGCCCCGGCAGCGGCAACACCACTCCGGACGCCACCGGCGTCGGCACTTCCACTCCTTCGGTTCGTTCCGAGCGGGATGGCAATGGCGACGGCCGCGTCTACCACATCAACTTCACCGCCACCGGCGCCAGCGGAAGCTGCACCGGCTCCGTGACGGTCGGCGTGCCCCATGACCAGGGCAACGGCGGGCCGGTCGATCAGGGCGCGCTGTACAACTCGACGACCCCGTAACCGGATTTGGCAGGCAGGCGGCCGGGTCTCCCCGGCCGCCCCATAAAGTCTGCCAAACACGTCATATTCTCAGCGAAGGTCGTAGAGACGTTCCCAGCCCGTCCACGACGCCCTCCGCAGAGCTATAACGACGGGACGTCTCGGCAGCGGCCACAGCCCTCCGAAAGACGATGAACCTACGACGGGCGATACCGCCTCTCGTTCTCGGCAGCGCTTCGGCGGGGCCCTCTGGCGGTTCGGCAGGATTTAGCTCAACCCCGTCCGGGTATTTCGTCGTCCAGGTATTCCTGCGGGACGTCGTCCTCGGGGAATTGGCGCGTGCGGACCCCGCCCTGGTCGGCGTCGGGCGCGTCCTCGACGCCGCTGATGATGCCGGCCTCGAAGGACTGCCCTTCCTCGAGCAGCTCCTCGACGCTCTCCGGTCCCTCGAGCTCAGAGCGCGAAAGGCCCATGGTGTCGCCGGCCTGGCCGGCGGACTCCGGGCCGAGCCCCGGCCCCTCCTCTTCCTCGTAACGGACGAAACGCGGATCCGGTCCCGATGTCTTCTTCTCATTCGCCATGGCGTCAGCTCTCCTTGTCCAGGGACCAGGTTGCAAGCGGCATGCCCTGGCGGCCCGAGGACTGGCGCCAGGCTTTCACCCCGGGGGCACCTCATCGCCGTCGAGGACGCCGTTCTCATCGCGATCGATGCCGGCGCGTGCTCCCGAACCCGGCGGAACGCAGGTGTAGGTCAGCTCACCGTCTTTCTGCAAGGCGCGTTGCCGCAGGCTGGCGTCCGAGAGCGGCGCGTCGTGGCTCCGGTTGCCGAGGAAACGGCCCGTCGCGACGTCGTAGAGATATCCCTTTTCACCGTGGCCGCCCCCGCTCTTGGCGATCAGGTCGCACTCCCCCGCCCTCGCGCGGTCGAGCAGCAGGTCGATCCGCGGTCCGACCACGGCGCCGTTGTCCTGGGTGAGCGTCGTCTGCTGTCCGACGATCGGCGCCAGGTTGCTGTCGAAGGCGAAGACGAAATCTTCGACCTGCCGTTTCTGGAGCTCGCCGGCCGGCCCGGGCAGGAATCCGCCGGGAATCGCCGGCGACTGGTTGAAGCCTCCCGAGTCGGTGGTGATGCTCATGAAATTGAAGATCGTCGGGACCGCCCCGTCGTGCGTGAAGCCGAATCCGCGGATCTGGTCGCCCAGGAAGGCGTCGCTGGTCGGCATGCCCGGCCGGGTCTTCAGCCCGAACATGCCGACCTTCTGGTAGGTATTGCGGAGGTGGGGAATTTTGAACGCTTCCGTGCCCCCTTCGAAGGTATAGCGGCCGTCGGTGCCGAAGAAGCCTGGCGCTGCCACGCCATATTCCTGGTTCGCGTTGGGATCGAGCGCATGGCAGGACGTGCAGGTGCCCAGGCGGGTGAAATCGGAGAAGCTGTGCAGGAAGAAGTCGCGCCCGGCCTGCTGGCTGGGGGTGAGCTGGTTGTCGAGCCTCCGGATCGGGTTGGGCGGATACGTGACCTGAAGGATGAAGACGGCGAACGCCTCCATGGCCGCGTCGTCGATCGGTCCGCTGCGCCCCAGGAGGTCGGGGAAGGCCGCCTGGAACTTCTTGAACGCCGCGACCTCATCGAAGGTCCCGCTGTCCGGCTGCGCGCTCGGGTTGTCGAGGCCGCCGGTGCGGTCGCCGCGCCAGTGCATCGGCCCGTGGTTCGCCATGCCGCGTAGGCTCTGCGTGGTCATCGGTCCCTTGAGGGGGTGATGGCTGTCCAGCAGGCCGAACTCCGAAGGCGCGATCTCGAACGGCCCCGGAATGGGCTGTACCGAGCCGTCCGGATTGCCGAGGTCCCAGGCCAGGCTGTCGAAGTCGCCGAAGACGTGGCAGCTCGCGCAGGAGGAATCCCCGTGGCTCGAAGAGAGAGACGCGTCGTAGAGGAATGGACGCCCGGCGACCACGCTCGGCGGCTCGGGATTGTACATGGCGACGTGGTCGATCTCCGCGCCCGAGACCGTATCGACGACCGCGATCGAGTTGTCGAAGCGAGTCAGCGTATAGATCCGGTGCGCGTCCTCGTCGAGCACCAGGCCGGTCAGGCCGCCGCCGGAGACTTTGATCTGATCCGAGGTGCTCGGCGTGAACGTATTGTTTTCCAAAGCATGGGTGTCAAAGATGCCGATCTTGGACGTGCCGAGGGTCGCGACGTACAGGGTTCTGCCATCGCGCGTCACCGCCATCTGCTGCGGGAACGCGAGGCTCCTGTCGTTCTCGGCGTTCGGGATCGTGGCGCAGCAGACCGCGTAATTGATGTGTTTGTTGAGGTGCCGCGGAGCGACGCTTCCCGCCGGGCCGAGGACGGTGATCCGGCTCTCGTGGAGGTGGCCGCGGACGCTGTGGCCGGCGAAGGTGCCGGGCCCCTCGAAACGTTTTTCGTTGTCCGCCCCGGTGTTCGAGACGTAAACCTTCCCGTTGACCGGATTCACCACCATGTTGTAGAGGATGGTGCCGACGCCCTGGTAGTACCCGGCGGCTCCGGCGAGCTGCGCCGGCGGACTGGCGTTCGCGTTGATGACGAAGACGTCCTTGTCGGGCAGGGTGAAGCGGATCTGGTCGTCCCAGGCCCGGTTGAGCTCATCGACCCAGTGGGTGCCGTTGAACCGGACGATGAGCCCCGCCTCCGGCTGGTGAACGCCGGCGGCGTTGGTGTTGGGCGAGGGCAGGCCCCCCGCAGCTTGCCCGCCGTCCGGGACGAAAGCCTCGTGGACGGTCGTGGTGCGGTTTCCGGAGTGGAAAGCCGCCGCGTAGACCTTGCTGCCGTCCGGGGAGACCGCCAGGGCGCGCGGCGTATCGCTGAACAGGGTGATGATGGTGAGCGGCGTCCCGCTCAGCGTGCCGCCGAGATGATCCGCATCGAAAACCCAGACATCCGCCCGGCCCACGCCGGGAATCGCGAGTTGGGGATCGTAGGGGACGTTCTGGCCGCGATGCGCGGTGGTGATGAAGGCACGGTTTTTTCCCGTCCCGCCGAAGACGATGTCGCGCGGCTCATCTCCCACCAGCAGGGTGCGCACGACGCGGCCACTGTTCTGGCCCTGGGTCAGCTCCACGACGCTGACGCTGTCGGAGAGGTGGTTGACGACCCATATCTCGTTGTCATTGCGCGCCGCGACGGCCACCGGCTCGAGGCCGACAGGAATGGAGGCGCGGTGCTCCAGGCCGTGGTCCTTGATGCGAAAAACTTCGAGGCGGTCGTCCGGTGTATTGGCCACGAAAAGGAGCTTCCCGTTCGGAGACAGGGCCAGAGGCCGGACCTGGCCGCTCTCGAAGAGCGTGAAGCGCCCCGGTGGTTGGGAAGCGGCTGCCTTGAAGTCAGCCAGGCGGCCTCCTCCAGCCCCTGCGGGCAACGCGACGGCAAGACAGACAAGAAAAGACAACGGGAGCTTCAGCAACGGGACAGAACGGCGTGAGAGGCACAGCATGGGACCTCCTGTGACAGGCGGGCATCCGGCTACGCTCCGGGATCATCCTCCCCTCCAAGGATTCAGGGGGCAACGAACTTATCTAAACACTCTAACACGCCGGACTCGGCGAAAGAGTCCCTGGCCGAGGCGCGGCGGGCCGAGCTGGATTGCCGGCACCTCCTAATACCAGTGTGTTGACGATAACCCGTCCTTATGCGATGGTGGGTTCATGGCTGACAGACCCTCGCAGCTTCAAATCCGCATCACCCCGGAGCAGAAAGATGCCCGGTTGCGGTTCGCCCGGCTCCTGGAGGCGTTGCGCGACGACAGCCAGCCCAGCTTCGCGCTGGCGGAGCTCAATGGCCTCCTTTCCGGCCTCAGTTCCGGAGAGCTGCGCGGCGCCGTAGAGCACGCGGACCTGACCGGGCTCACCCCGTACTTCAGGAACTACGTGGCGGCCATGGTGGAGCTCGCCGCTCATCGGAGGGACGTACCGCCCCCCGCTTGGGTGCGCGACGTCGAGCCCATGGAGATGGAGCCGCGCTTCGCCACCCCCCTGGCGGGCCTGCGGTTACACCTGCTGCGGACTGCACCGGTACCCTTCAAACGCCGCAACATCTTCATCGACTCGTCGCTCGGCGACCGCGTGTAACGATGGCCGGCCCCCGCCTGACCCGGTCGGACATGCTACGGCTGTTCGATCTGCTGAACGCGGAGTTGGCCGCCGAGGACGTGCATGGCGAGCTCTACTTGGTGGGTGGCGCGGTGATGTGCCTGGCCCTCGACGCCCGACACGCGACGCGGGACGTGGACGGCTACTTCCGGCCCACCGGAGTGATCCGCCAAGCGGCCAGCCGGGTCGCCGCCCAGGCCGACGTTCCGGCCGACTGGCTCAACGACGCGGTGAAGGGGTTCCTGAGTCCAAGGGGCGACTTCGATCCCTACCTCGATCTCGACCATCTGAAGGTCTTCGTGGCGCGGCCAGCCTACCTGCTTGCCATGAAGTGTGCTGCCATGAGGCTGGGCGAAGAGTTCCATGACCTCGACGACATCCGCTACCTTCTCCGCTACCTGAACATCACCGGCGTCGAAGAGGCCCTGGAGGTCGTCACCCGCTACTTCGATGCGGAGCGACTGCCTCCCAAGACCCGCCTCGCCCTGGAGGAGCTGTTGCCGGGCTGAGTCCGGTCCTGGGCCTGCCGGCGGCATCGTCTCGCGGTCACACGGGCCGCCAGCGCCACCCGACCGGTCGCTCCCTTGTCCCTTCTTTCCAGGCAGGCCGCACTTTCCTGTTGGGGGCCCCTCTCGGGGGTCTCGTCCGAAGTCTTCCATGCTGGACTCTCTCGCAAGAAGGAGAACGCTATGCGCAAGAACCTGTTCGGATTGATGATCGCAGCCGCCGCCGTCCTGCTGGCCGCCCTGAGCGTGGGGCCGGCCGGTGCCGCGGAGCTCACCGGCGCTCCGGCTCCCACCGCCGCGGTGACGGCGCCCTCGCCACTGCCGGCCAACTGTGGGACGGGAGTCGTTCTCCCCAGCCAGACCGCGAAGGCCGAGACCTGCCCGGCTCCCACGGCCGAGAGCACCCTCCCCGATTTCATGAATCCGCCGGAACGCCGCCTGGGCTACTGCCACTGCGGCTGCAGCAGCGTCCGCACCTGCCACACCAGCGCCGACTGCGGCGGCGCCTCCTGCGATCAGTTCATCTCCTGTTGTTGAAGGAACCCCGCGCGGCGTCTTCGCGGAAGGCCTGACACCCCTGCCGCGGAGCGCCCCCGCCCCCGCCCGCCGCTGGAGATCCAACGCACACGTCCAATAAGGAGAATTCCATGAGACTCGCACGCCTGCTTGCTATCCCTGCACTCCTCGCCCTCGGAGCGAGCCCTGCCATGGCCGACGGCGACAGTGGCAATTTCACCGGCACCTACTTAGCGTCCCTCCCCCTGAGGGCGGAGATCCTCCAGCTTCACCAGGACGGCACAGCGGAGATCACCCTGTCGGACCAGGTCACGTCCGGCGCCGGGGGGTTCACCTTCAGCGACAGCCTCGGCTCCTGGAAGGTCGCGGGGCCGCGCAAGCTGACCGCGCGCTTCCTGAACCTCAACTTCGACGTCACGGGGCCGCCCGCGTTCTCCGGCACCGCGGTCGTGGACTACGTCTACCAGTTCTCGGCGAACTTCAAGACCATGGCCGCGAGCTGCCAGGGCAAGATCTTCCCGCCGGGGGCGGACCCGTTCAACCCCGCCTCGGTCCCCGTCACCACGTTCGATTGCAGCTACCTCAACGGTTTCCTCTATCAGCGCATGCCGCTCCCCTGACGCACGACGGAGGGCCAAGCGGCGGTGAGTTAGCTTTCGCCTGACGGTTTGGCGGGCCAGCTCCGCCGTCGCCTTCTCCCTTGTTGCCGCCTCATAGAACAGGCGAATCGCCGCCAGCGCTTCCTCGGCCACTCCCTGAGAGTCCAGGCCAAATTCGCGGCACGCCGGGTTCGCGAATGCGTTCGATAAGAAGAATTCTATAAACTATAATCGCCTCCCGCTCACGATGCCAGCACCGCTGGCGCTCGGAGCCGGCATTGATCTCAACCGCGCCCGCTACGGCGCACTTAAGAGAAAGGAACCATCCATGACTCCATCGCGACACGTCCTCCGGCTTCTCTCCGTGGCGCTCCTCGTCTTCATGGCGGTCAGCGCGCACGCCGCACCGCACGCGATCTCGATCGCCCAGGCCCGCAGCCTGCCGCTCGGCACCGTGGTCACCGTGGACGGCTCGGTGAGCACGCCCTCCGGCGCGTTCGAATCGAGCTTCTTCGACAAAGGCTTCGGGCTGCAGGACAAGACTGCCGGCATCTTCGTCAGCATGCAGGTCAATCTGAACGTGGCTCCGCGGCGGCAGGCGCGCGTCACCGGCACGCTGCAGGACAGCGCCGGCCTCCTCATCCTGGTGCCCAGCGATCCGTTCTCGGATGTCAAGCTGCACGGCGCCGGCCCCAAGGTGGAGCCCAAATGGGTGTCCACCGCCGGTGTCGGTGAAGCGACCGAGGGGCTGATCGTCCGCGTCGTCGGAACGATCATTCAACCGCCGTCGAGCGATCTCCCCTTCGGCTTCAAGTTTACGGTCGACGACGGCTCGGGCGAGGTCCAGATCTTCGTCAACACCCAGACCGGAATCGACCTGAGCGGTCTCGCCGCCGGGCAGACGGTGAGCGTGACCGGCTTCAGCAGCCAGTTCGAAACCCACTACGAGATCGATCCGCGCAGCCCGGCGGACATCGAGGTCCGGAACCCCTGATCCAAGCGGCGAGCCTCTCCAATGCCACCAACAACCTGGACTGGTCGCAAGGCAACCTCAACGCCGCCGGCCCGGCCGCAGCTCGTGGTGACCTACCAGCAAGGAGGGGCAGCTCTCAGGAGGAGGCTGGAAGTTTGTATACCATGCCGGCATTCTACGGCGTAGAATGCCGGCGACATGGTCAAAACGAGATACCAGAGGATCACGGTCGCCCCTAAGGGCAGCTTCTTCCTCTTCGGTGCCCGTGGCGTCGGCAAGAGCACCTGGGCGCGCGAGACCCTCGTGGGCGCTCACGGGTCCTGGTCTACACCGGCACCCGCGAGTTGCGCACTCCGGAGGGAATCGAGGTCTGGCCGCTCACCAGATTCCTCACCGCCCTCGCGGAAGGGTCGCTCTGGCCTTGAGCCTTAGGAGGCCTTGGGGGTGGCCATGTGTCGATCCAAGACCAGGAAGGCCGGATCGTACTCGAACACGACCCTTCTGCCGGTCGGTCGTGGCCCAGCCTCCGCCAGTTGGCCGACGACGCGCTCCTGGCCCGGCTCTCGGCTCAGGCGCACCTCCAAGCTCTTCATACCCGGCCTCTCTTGTGCACGGGGCGTTGTTCGGCTCTCTCAAGCTCGGCGATCGATGTCGCGGGAGGGGGTTGGAACAACCCTTCGAAATCGTCCAGCCGGTTGAGGGCGAGGGCGAGATCGAGCAGGCTCTGACCAAAAAACGCTAAAATACTCGCGCCGGGCCGGCGGATGGTATGAGGTCCGCGGCTCGCGGAAAGGAGCTCAATCATGAAAAGAAATCCACTCGAGACCCTCGCGATCGCAACGCTCCTCCTCCTGGCTGGCCTCGGAAGGCCGGCGCTGGCGGCGGACCTGAAGGACCACGGCGGCGACCCGGTTGCGCAGGCTCGCCATCTGATCGATCAGCTTCGCGCCGACCTCAAGCCCTTGAACGATCAGATCGCCGCCGCCCCCTATCTCACGGCTCTGGAACATCACCAGGTATCGCTCGCCAACCTGCGGGCGTTCGCCGGCGAGGAGTACTACATCTCGCGCAGCGATCTACGGAGCGACTCGCAGATGCTCAGCCGGTTCGGCAACCAGCCACACTTTCAGTTCTTCCTCGACAACGTCACCGGCGAGGCCCAGGGCTTGGCGCTGCTGCTCGACTTTGCCCACGCCTTGGGCTTGAGCGAGCGGGACCTTCAGGCCTATGAGCCCCGGCCCGGAGCACATACGTATCCCTCGTACGCCGCGTGGCTTGGCAACTACGGCTCGCAGGCCGACGTGGCCGCCGCCTACCTGATCAACTTCCCTGTCTTCGGCGCCAACACCGGCCGGATGGGAGTCGCCCTGCGCAATGTCTATGGTTTTTCGGCGCACGACACCGCCTACTTCGATTACTTCGGCAGCCTGCCACCAAGCTTCGAGATGGATGCCCTGAACGTCATCCAGGACGGCCTCAACAGTTGCGCCAGCACCGCCGACATCAAACGCGCGGCGCGGCTCCTTCAGGCCTATGAAAAGGATTTCTGGGACACGGTGGCTCAGAACTGAGCCTGACGATGAAATTCGCCGAGCCTCACTTCGCGGCCACCACCACCCGCGCCGCCTCTTTCTCGCGACCCGTCGCGCGCAGGAGGCTCGCCCAGTTGGTCAGCGATTGGTTCCACTCACTGTAGTGCGCTCCTTCGGCCCGCAGCTTCATCAGCCGCAGGAAGAGAGGCTCGGCCTCGGCATACCGGCCGCGCTCGAAGTGGAGGTCGGCCAGGGCCGCGAGCGTCTGAACGAGTTGGGGATGGGCGGGCGTGAGGGCTCGTTCGTCGATTGCCAGAGCCCGCTCGATGAGCTGCCGCGCGACGGCGTCTTCGCCTAAATCCTTGCGGGCCAGGCCGAGATTGAAAAGAGTGCGCGCGAATTCCGGATGGGTGGGGCCGTAGACCTTCTCCGAAGTCGCCACCAGCCGCTCCAGGAGCGGCGCCGCCTCCGCCGGCCGTCCCTGGTCCTTGCGCAGGAGCGCCAGCGCCTCGCGGCTGCCGGCCAGGTCGGGATCGTCCGGCGGCAGAGCGGCCTCGCGGATTTCCAGGGAGCGCTGCAGGAGGCGTTCGGCCTCGGGAATCCGGTGACGGTAATATTCGATGCCTCCCAGGTTGTGGAGGACCTTCGCAACGCGCGGGTCGCGATCTCCCCAGAGCTGTTTCTGGAGGGCGAGCGCGCGGCGCAGCATTTTCTCCGCTTCGTCGTAGCGGCCCTTCGACGCCAGGGTCATACCCAGCTTGCTGAGCACCTCGGCCACCTCGGCGTGGGCCGAGCCGAGGCGAGCCTCGCGGATCGCCAGTGCCCGTTGGAACAGCGCGATGGCATCTCCCTTCCCGGAGCGCTGAGCGAGCGAGCCGAGGCGGACGAGCGTCGCCGCGACCGGCAGGCTGTCGCGGCCGTTGAGCCGTTCGCGGATGCCGAGAGACTCGTCGAGCAAAGGCCGAGCCTGGTCGAAAAGGCCAAGCTCGGTGTGGATGCTCCCCAGGGTGTCGAGGAGCCGGGCCTTGAGGAGGGGCTGGGTCCGGAGCTCCTTGCCCACCCGCTCGGTGCCGCGCCGCAGGAGCTCGCGGGTATCCGGCGTCGTGCCCCGGGCCTGCCGCGGATCCGAGGCCTTGAACAGCTCCTCCAGGAATTGTGTCTGCTCGTCCGCCCGCTTCGCCTCGAGCTCAGCACGCCGTGTCTGAGCGGCGGTGGCGACGAGGCCGCCCGCGAGCGTCACGATCACCAGCGCCGCCGAAGCCAGAAAACCCCGGTGCCGCTTCGCCAGCCGCCGCAGTTGATGAAGCTCCGGCACGGGCAAGGGCACGGTAACCTCAATCCGGGTACCCGCTCCGGGCGCCGAATCGATCGCACAGCGGCCACCGAGCAGCCCTGCGCGCTCCGCGATACTGGCGAGCCCGAGCCCACCGGTAGCCCGGCGCGCCGCGGGATCGAAACCGGCGCCGTCGTCGACTACTTCCAGAGACAGGTCGCCTGCCGCCGCTTTCAGTGTCACCTGGACGGTCCGCGCGTCCGCATGGCGAATGACGTTGGCGATGGCCTCCTGAGCGATGCGGAAGATGCACACGGAGATTTCCGGCGGGAAAGCTCCCTCGGCTCCCAGCACGCTGAGCCGCACCGGCAGCCCGTGCCGCCGTTCAGCCCCCGCGAAATAGTCGGCGAGCGCCTCCGCCAATCCCCGACCGGCGAGGAGCGTCGGGTGGAGATCGTGACTCAGGTGGCGCAGGTCGTCCGCCAGCTCCACCAGGCTCGCGGCCACCGCGTCGAGCCCATCGCGATGCGGATCGTCGGCGGCGAGCTCCCGGCGCACCACTTTCAGCTCGATGGCCGCGGCGGCGAACCGTTGCGAAAGATCGTCGTGGATCTCCCGCGCGATCCGGCGCCGCGCCTCTTCCTCGCCTGCGAAGCGGCGGCGGAGCTCGGCCAGTTTGGCCGGCTCGGGATGGTTCCGAGCGAGTGTCATGTTTCAGAAGGTGCCCGTCAATCAAACAATGCGAGCCGAGAGGAGCCGCCAAGCGTAATAAGAGCTTGGCTTCGACCCTCTAGATCGAGGCGCCGGCAGCTTGCGAGGCATAGAGGGCCAACTCGACCCGGCTCGCCGGCCTCAGCTTGTCGTAAACGCTGCTCAAATGGGTGCGTACCGTCGTCACCGCCACTCCGAGGCGGCTGGCGATCTCCTTGTTTCCCAGCCCCGCGCCGACGAGGCGCACGATATCGACCTCGCGTGGAGTGAGAGGCTCTCCGGATTCCGGCAGCACGCTTTCCATGTTCACCGGCTTGGTGAGAACGGCGGCGCGGGCCACCTGCGGGCTGATGTAGAAGCGATCCTGGAGCACCTCTCGGACGGCCATCTCGATGTCCTCGGGAGCGGAGCTCTTGGTCAAATAGCCGCAAGCGCCGGCCTCGAAAGCCGCTCGCACCCACGAGGGCTCGGAATGGAAGCTCAGGATGATGACCCGGACTCCAGGGACGATTTCCTGGAGCCGGCGCGTAGCCGCGATGCCGTCGAGGCCGGGCATCGAGATGTCGGTGACGACGAGGCCGGGGCGCTCCTTCTCCGCGACCTGGAGGAGCAAGCGGCCGTCCGTGACCATCCCAACCACCTCGCAGGCTGGCTCCAGAAGCTTCTTCAGCCCCACAAGCATCAGCGGATGATCGTCGGCGATCAGCACGCGTGGGCGCGATTTCGAACGCGCTTTCCGTTGATCGGTTACGGAATCAAGGAACGATCGGTGCCGAGAATCTGTCACGATACAACCTCCAAGAGGACAGCGGCTGTGTGAAAGTAGATTTGCTAAACAGAAATCTAGAAGATAAAGCTTACGGGCCGTATTACGGCGCGTTACGGGACTGTGACGGATCACGAAGGACTCACCGCCCCCGGGCGAAGCTCAGCCCTTGGGGGGCTCGGTCGAGGGATTGAGGCCGTCGAGGAGCGGCGGATCCATGAACGGCTCTCCGGAAAAACCTTTCCACGCGCCTCCGGGCCCCAGGGGGCCTATTGGCTGCGGCAGCCCTCCCGGTGGCACCAGCACGCCGTGGCCCGCCGTCACCTCCACCGGAGCGCCGCCCGCCTTGGCCTGCACGGTGACCACTCCTTCGTCCACCGCGATGAACGTGCCGACGGCGGGATCGGCCAGGATGCGGAGATAGGTCCCCTTGACGCCGGCCACGGCTTCGGGGGTCTCCGCGGCGATGTGTGACTCGCCGGGCAGGAGGGCCAGCCGGAGCTTGCCGAAGAGAAGCTGGATCGTCGAGGTCACCGTTCCAGCCGGGTCGCCGAACCGGATCTCGCTCGGGCCCGCCAGCAGGGCCGTGGCGGTGAAAGCGAACTTCTGGTCTCCCCGCAGGCTGCGCTCGACCTTCTGTCCGTTGAGCTTGAGAGCAACCCGGAGATACGCGGACTTCCCCGCCAGCTTCACCGTCTCCCCCCGCTCGATGGCGGCGCCCTCCGCGAGATCGTGGTCCGGCTTTCCCGCCGGCGGAAAGGCACGCACCTGCGGCCTGACCTTCACCGCCACGCCGATCTCCTCCGCCCCGGCAGGTATGGAGATCGCCGCCGCCAAAGTAGAGACCGCGACCAGCGCGAGGACGGACTTCCCGAAAAGCGCGCGCATCAGAAGACCCAACTCATGCCGAGGGAAACGGCGGTTCGCCGGTAGCCGAGGCCGGGTAGACCGGCTCCCCCGACATTCGAAGTCCGGCGGGTATAGGCTCCGGCCAGGATCCAGCGGAGCCGGTCCGTGGCCGACCAGACGACCGTCGCCGCCGCCCGCGACGTGGTGTCGCTGCGCGGGCGTCCGTTGAGCTGAAAGAGATTGGATTCCGGGTTGTCATACTCATCCTTGCGCACAGTGGCCTCCAGGAGCACGGTCCAGCGCAGAGCGAGCGGCCACACCAGGCCGGCGTTCCCCTCCCGGGCCTTCTCCGCGAACGGCGCTCCCGCCTGGCGGTCGACGAAGAGAGCCCCCAAGCGTAGCGAGCGCCCCGGGCGGCCCCAGCCGAAGAGCTGGCTCACCCGCAGGGTGACGTCCTCGCCGCTACGCCCGGGGTCGCCCAAGACCCCCGAGGAAAAGGTACGGTCGCTGTAGCCGAGGTCGAAACGGGTGGCGGTGCCGCGCGCCTCGCGGACGGTGAAGCTGCCGGCGACGTCCTGGGTCTTCAAGTAGGAGGCGCCGTCGATCTGCCAGGAAGCGCCGCCAGCCTGAAGGAGGGCCGAAAGCCGGCCGTCGCCGAGCGGCACCCTCGCGGCCCCCAGCAGACCTTCGAGGCTCCCGCGGGGATCGCTGCCGAAGGCGACCTGCACCGTGCCGCGCACTTGGCTGAGGTCGAGGAACCCGAAATCGCGATGGAACGACCGCCCGGCATCGAGGGCCACCCCGACCACCGGTCCCTCCCGGCCATGGAAGGGGTAGATACCGAGCCGCAGGCCGGCGAGGCCGCCTCCATCGCCGGTCTCGCCGCGGATGAGGTCGCCCTTGCCGCCCGGCTCGGACAGGCTCAAGTCTCTGGCGAGAAGATTGGGATTGGAGTCCGCCCCGACCGACAGTCCCACGGCTCCTTCCCACAAACCCCGGTCGTCGATCGCCCCCGCGTTCGGCCGCCACTCCGGAGGCTCCACGGCCTTGGGCTCCCCCTCCGCCGACTTTCGGGCGGCCGCGAGATCCAGGAGGACGCGCGCGCGATCCACCTCCGGACGCCGGCGGGCCGCCAGGCTCGCCTCGATCTCCGTCGCGGCCTCCCGCGCCCGGCCCAGCCGCAGCAGCGCCAGCCCCCGCCAATATCGCGGGGTGCCCTCGGCCGGATTGAGCTCCGCGGCCTGGCCGAGAAGCTCGATGGCCGACTCGTAGTCACCCGCCTGAAAGGCGAGAAGACCTCCGGACAGGGCCACCTCCGAGGCGGCGCGTTGAGGCACCGGCGTCGCGGCTCCGGCGGGGATCGGAACCGCCAAGCCCAGCAAAAGGGTCAGACAAGCTGCCGGCGTCCGGAGCATGGTGGCACCTTCTCTCTTAGATTGGGGGTAGCATACAACGAAATGATTGAGCAGGAGGCCCGTTGGACCGGGTTCTCAGGATTCGTGCTTTCGATCCTTCGAGGGGGATGTCAGGAGTGCCGGAGGGCGGATCAGGCTGCTGCGTAGCGCGTGCAGGCAGCGGGTCGTCGTCTTCTTGAGGCTTGCGGGCTGGTACCCGAGGTGCTTGGCGGTCTCCTCCGAGGTCAGGCCGAGCTCGAAGCGGAGGTGAATCAGAGCACGGTGGCGGCCTGGAAGCCGGTGGATCAAGGTCCGCAGATCGTGCCGGAGGCCAATCGCCTCCTCCGAGAGGCCGCCGGCATCCGCCAGAAGCTCCAGCGTCGCCTCGTCGACGGCGACGTGCCTCTGCCGGCTCCCTCTTCGCTGGTAGCGGAGACATTCCAGCCGCAGAGCACGGATCAGCCAGGCTTCGGGATTCTCGATCTCCCGGCGCTTGCGCCACAGCGCGAGAAGACTCTCCTGCACCAGGTCCTCGAAGTCCTGCGGGGCCACCCGGAACGAGGCGCAGAGAGCGGCCAGCCTCGACCGGGTGCTCTCCAGCAGGGCGGCGAAGAACATCTCGCTGCTGCGGTCGAGCATCCGAGATCTCCTCTTCAGGCAGCCCCTCCCCTCTAGAGGTGATCGTCCCGTGAGATTTATTTCGCAGTCTCTGTCTACCTGAGAGCGCCCTGCGGCAGCTTTCTCTTGGGAGGGTCCCAAGAACGACCAGATCAAAGCGAAAGGAGAGAAGCATGCGTTACCGACAGACGGCTCTCGCAGTGACGATCCTGTGCGCGGTGCTCTTCGCGTTTTCGGCGGCTCCGGGGATGGCTGGGGAACCCGCCCAGACCGGTCCCTCGATTGCCAGCCTGAGACTTGGCTCCGCTGGCGTCGATTGGTTACCCCACGTGGATTACGGACGCCTGGTTTTGACGGTCGCCGGCCCTGGAGGTCTCTACGTCCAGCGGGAATTCGCCTCCGGGGAGATACCGTCCTTCAGCTCCCATGACATCCAGGATGGACGCCTCCCCGACGGGGTCTATGCCTATGAGTTGCGAGCCGTTTCACGACAGGGCCAGGAGCTCCGCGAGAAACTCGCCAAGACCCGGGAGACGGGGGACGACTCCTCCCTGAGCGAGCTTCAAAAAGGAGCAAGACTGCCGGAAAAACTGCTCGTGCAATCGGGGCACCTCTGGGTTCAGGGGGGAGGTTTTGTCGACAAAGTTCCAGCCCAACCTCTCCCTCCCACCCAAAGCAAGCCTGCATCCCAACCTCCACTCAGCAACATCGCAGCCAAGGACTATTTTGTGGCCGACGACCTCGTCGTCCAGGGCCGTGCCTGCATTGGCCCTGAATGCACGGCCGTCGGTCCCACAGACCCGCTCCTGACCTTGAAAGGAGGACTTTTCGACTTATATCAGATCAAGTTCGATAATACCGGCTGTTGCCATCCCACCGCTCGCGACTGGGCAATCCAAGTAGACGACTCCAATGAGGTCACTGGCGATTTTCTGATCCGCACCTTGGACTTCACCCCCAAAATTCCGTTCAGGATCGGAGCGGACGCCCCTGACAATGCCTTCACGATACTTTTCAACGGCAGCATCGGCCTTGGGACCTTGACGCCCGCCGTCCACCTCGACGTCAAGGCGAACGATGCTGGGAAGGCAACGGAAAGGCTCCAGAACTCCAGCGCCACCGGCTACTCCGGCATCGAGTACCTCAACCAAGCAGGCACGGTCATCTCATTCCTCGGTGTCGACAATGCCGCCTCGACGACTCGCCTGAATAGCACCAACAGCTACCCGCTGGTCATTCTCACCAACAGCGTGGAGCGGATGCGAGTCACATCCGGCGGCAACGTGGGTATAGGGACGGCCAGCCCCACGCATCCGCTGGAGATGGCGAGCGGCGCGCACGTCACGACCGGCGGCGTATGGACCAACGCATCGAGTCGCGAGCTCAAGCGTGACATCCACTCGCTTGGAACGGAAGAGGCGCTTTCGGCACTCTCTGCCTTGGAGCCGGTCCGTTTCCACTACAAATCCGAGCCTGCCGACGAATATCTGGGCTTCATTGCCGAGGACGTGCCCGACCTCGTAGCAACCGCCGACCGCAAAACTTTGAGCCCGATGGATCTGGCCGCCGTCCTGACCAAGGTGGTTCAGGAACAGCAAAAGGCGATTGTAGATCTCCGAGCGACGGTCGCTTCCCTGTCCGAGAAGCTCACCGAGATGGAGGGGAGGAAAGAGAACAGGCAGTAAGGCGCATGAGAAGCTGCCTTTCCGAAGCCGTGGAGATTTCAAGCAGCGTGAACTAAAAGGGGCCGCCCCCCGTACGGGGGGCGGCCCCGGGGCACCAAACGAACCGCGACCCTACCGCCGGGCCGCCGCATACCCCGCCTGGGAACGCGGCACGAATAGATCGAGATGGACGGTCTGCAACGGCAGAACCCGGCCGCTGGCGTCTTTGAGAGATAGATCCAGATCGAATCGCGCCGATTTGTCCGCCGCGATCCTGACCACGAAGTGGTCTGCCTCTCCAGGCCGAAGGGATTGCGAAATGGGGACCGGCTTCGAGTATCCCTGCTTCCCCGCTTCCAGGAGCAGGTCATAGAAGTAGCTCGGCTCCTCTGCCGCGCCGAAACCTCCCTCGCCGATCACCACCCGCGCTTGGAACTTGAGCGCCTTCTGCTCACCGGCATCCGTGGTGAACGTCATCACTCCGTGGGCGCAGACGTCCTCCTGTCCCTCGTAGCTCCGGGGGACCTTCTCGCCGAGCCGGACAGGGATCATCGCCGCATCCACGAAAGAATCCAGGCTCAGAGAAAACGGATGCGGAGCGCTCTCGAGCGCCGGCGTGCCGCAGGCTTGGGCTTCCGCGATGCCGAGCTCGACCCGCGGGTCTTTGACCCTTCCCCACCCCTCGTTCTGAAAGGTGAGATCGTAGCCATAAGGAATCACCAGCACCGGATTGCGATCGATCTCGCTCCGCTTGACATTGACGATCACTTCCGTCAGCAGCAGGGTGCGGTTGGTATTGTTCACCACCTTGACGGACAGCTTGGGGAACTGCCACTTGAACGGAGAATCGGAAAACATCCGATCCCGCACCGGCCCGCCGCGCGCCAGAAGCGATAGATAGGGCATCTCCGGCCGTATCTGGATTCCCTGCTCCGTGTGGCCGTACGAGTAGGCCAGCGTCATTTCGGGAGGGTAGTTTCCCAGGTCGAGCTCGACTCCCTTGGCGCCGGAGCCGTCGTAGGCGTTTTTCACCTCCAGACTCGCGAGGTGGACGTCTCCCGTTCCATGGGAGGAAGCGGCGACCGCGGGCCCGCCGGGTCTCTCCTGATACAGGGTCAGGTCCGATCCCACGGTGCCCTTCGCACTGATTGCCGAGACCGTGAACAGGATGACGGCGAGGAGGGCGAGGATCGCGAGGCCCAGAAACGTGTAGAGATGGATTCTGGAGCGGATCCACTGCTCCGGCGAGAGGCCCGACTTGAGCCGCACCGCCCCCATCTCCATCCGCAGCGCCTCCAGCCGCGCCTTCTCCGGAAGCTTGTCCAGGTGCTGGAGTAACTGCCGGTTGCGGTTGACCCGCCACGCAATGCCTGCCCAGGCGATCACCGCCGCGAGATAGGCCACGAACGCCAAAGGGCTCGTCGCCACGCCGGGAAGCGCTGCCAATGCTTTCTCGAGGAAGCCCATACACCCTCCTCCGTCTTCCGCTATCGAGAAACGGCCCGGCCGGAATATGTTTATTGGGCGTCCCGGACCACGCGTGGCTCCAGCGCCCCCATGCCCCCCTCAAGGCTGATCGCGAACTTCGATATCGCCGCTCGTCAAGGAAAAGTTCCCCAGTGTGTTGAACGTCGCGCAGGTCTGACCGACCTGCGGCAGGGTGATCTTGTCCGCCGTTGCTCCCCCGCCATTGTCCGTTACCTTGAAAGCATACGTGGTCGACGGGTTGGCCACGTCGGTGCCGCCGATGATGGCGATGTCCCCGCTGATGATCAGGCAGTCGACCTCGATGTCGATGTTGAGGGAGACGAATCGCACCTTCCCCGTGATCGCGCCACTGCCCGTTTCCTTGGCATCGAACACGAAGCTACCTACGGTGTTGGCGACTCCGTGGCCGTTCGTCGAATCGCCCGGGCTGGCGGATGCCACTACAGCGGTCAACAGGATCAGGAGCAGGAAGGACATCGCGTTCTTTGTCATGGCTCGGTCTCCTTTCATAGAGAGCCTTCAACTAAGAAGGTGCTCTGTAGGGTACAAGCGTGTCATGGCTTGAGAGGGACAACGGTCCCAGGGCCGTCGTTCGGCTCCTTCTGAGCGGCCGGTCTGCTTCAAGCGACGGTTGATCGGGATCACGGCTCAGCGCTTCGACTTGCGCCAGCCGTTCGCCTGCGCCTCACCTTCAGTGCAAAACCATCGCTCTCCCTGTTCCGGTCGGATGACGGTCTTCTCGTAGTATTGTTGACCGGGAAGATGGTAGATCCTCTCACCGGTCCTGAAGGAAATATTTCCCTTGATAACACAACCCGCCGCAGGCTGGACACAGCCGGCGGGGCAACTCCCGACGGCGTCGATCACGAGAGACGGCGACTCGGCCAAAAGCGTCTTCTGGGGCCACGGGATGCTAGAAGGAGCCGTCGCAGGTTGAGGAGGCGCGCCGGCTGGGACGTGTAAAGCTCGACTGCTGAGCACGGCCAGGATGGTCAGGATGGCGACGGCCAGCGCGAGCCCGGCTCCAGGCTTCTTGAAGCGTGGCGTCCGTCTCCTGGCGGCAATGAGTCGTGAGATGCGTCGGGTCACCATCTCAGGCGGGTTCCTGAGACTGAAGACACCCGCGAGCACCGCTTTGTTGAGGCGGTGCGCCTCCAGATCTCTCTTCAGAAAGTCCCGTCCCCCCAGAGGTGATCGTCCCGTGAAATTTATTTCTAAGTCTCTGTCTACCTGAGGGCACCCTGCGGCGGCTTTCTCTTGGGAGGGTTCCTAGAAACGACCAGATCAGAGCGAAAGGAGAGGCTATGCGAGGCAAACGAGAGACTATTGGCGGGTTCACCCTGGCGTTGATCTTCAACCTATCGTTGACCCTTCCAGGAGCTGCCGCGGAACTCCAAAGGTCCGGGACGCCTGCCGCCCATCTGGAGGTGGCACCGCTACGCATTGACTGGCTTCCCCTGATAGCTCATGAGCGCTTGGTCCTCACAGTCTCCGGTCCTGGAGATCTTTTCATCCAGCGCGTGTTTGAGGCGGGCAAGCCTCCTTCTCTTGGTCTCTTCGATTCGGAAGGAGATCGGCTGCCTGACGGTAGCTACAACTGGGAGCTGCGGTGGATAGAGACTTCCAAAGCGCGAGAGGCCAGTGAGCAGGGCGACTCCAAGAAACTCCGTGTCGCCGGCAAGCCGCTGGAGCGCCCCCTCGTGGTATCTGGACACTTTTTTGTAAGCAACGGGAGTTTCGTGGCAGCGCCCGAGCATACTTCGGCGCGTCCTCCGAAGCCTCCGATCACGGCCAAGAACTTCGTCGAAACCGGGTCCCTTGTAGTTCAGCGCAACGCCTGCATTGGCGACCAATGCAACACAAACGATGCAACCTTTTCGGCGCTCAAGCTCAAGTCCACCCTACCCAACCTGCTGTTCGACGATGTCGATATTCCCTGTGAGGATCCTCCCTGCATCGACACAGCCCACGACTGGGCACTGCTAGTCAACCCCTCCGACGTAGCCCAGTTCTCTCTCAGGGACGTCGACGGAAGCTTGACCCCCTTCACTGTGGCTGCTGGTGCTCCAGACAACTCCCTCTACGTCAGCGGCAACGGCAATGTCGGATTGGGAACCTCAACGCCAGCCGTCCGGCTCGATGTCCGGGCAAACGCCGCTGGCCCCCTTGCTACGGCCAGGCTCCAGAACTCCAGTGCGACCGGCTACCCAGGAATCGAATACCTCGATAACAACGGCGTCGTCGATCTCTATGTTGGTCTCGATAACGCCAACGCCAACACTCGATTCAACAGTATCAACAACTTTCCGATCGTCTTTCTCACCAACAGCACGGAGCGGATGCGAGTCACGTCCGGCGGCAACGTGGGCATCGGCACGGCTTCGCCTAGCGACAAGCTGGATCTCAGTTGCGACGGTGCCGGAGCGACGTGCATGAAAATACGCAACTCGAGCGCGACCGGATTCTCCGGAGTGGAGTTCGCAGAGGAGGGGGGCACCACCGTCGCCAACTCCTCCGTGGACAATGCCAACAACACCTTCCGCTTCAACGCCATCAACAACTTCCCGATCGTCTTTCTAACCAACAGCACGGAACACGTGCGTTTGGACTCCGATGGCGATATGGGCATCAACTGCAACAACCCGACCTCCGATCTGGTCATCGCCTCGGGTGGGGGCTGCAGCACCCCATCCTCGAGTATCAACGCCGGTTCGGCACAGTTCACCACCTCCTCGTCCCGCACGTTCAAGGAGAACCTGTCTCCCGTGCTGGTTCCCGGAATCCTCGACAAGATCGCCAAGATCGACGTCTTCAACTACGATTTCATCAAAGGGCCGAAAGACCGACTTGGCCTGATGGCCGAGGACTTCCACGAGATCTTCGGTCGCGGATCGGACAAGATGATCGACGGCCAAGAGGTGGAGATGGCCCTCTGGCTCGCGGTCAAGGAACTGACAGCTCAGAACCAGCAACTCAGCAAGCGGCTCACCGAGTTGGAGGCCAGCTTGGAAGCCGAGCGCGCCAACCGTTAGTAGTAGTTCAAGACAGCGGCGGAGTGGTCGCGCCTGCGAGGCGGCTCCGCCGCCCATTTCCGGTTGTCGAATGCAAATCTAAATCATCCTTATTACAGGAGAAACCTGTCATGAAGCAGCTCAGCGCCATCTTTGCCTTCCTCGCCCTCGCTACCGGCATTCATAACTCCACTACCAGCGTCTTCGTTTTCGCCATGCTCGAAAATGTCCAGCTCGAGGGAAATACCAACGGCCTCGAGAGCTCTACCAGTGGCCGCGCGACTATCGCCGTTACGGGTACTTGCTCGGTGGCCTTCAATAATGTCGCCGGTGTCAACTGCAGTTAGTGTTTGTTATAGATCTGGTTGTTGGAGATACGGATCGCTAGCCGCTGACCGGGCGCCAATAGAAGGTCGAGACAGCACCGAACGGCCCAGCGATTACGGTCCAGTGAGCCGGAGCGCGGTACCGCAGAGGAGAACTGCACGGCGAAGATCTTCAAGCCGCGTCGCATCGCAGCTTTCTACCTCATAAAACACGAGAGGCGCTCCCGCGGGAGCGCCTCTCGATTTTCCTTCCGTTGTCCGTATTCTTCTCAGCTAGCCGCCGGCCCCACCGTCCACGTATCCCCCGCCTTGAGCAACGCATCCAGCTTGCCAAGGCCCAGGCGGTCGGTTTCCTGTTGCATCTGGTCCACGACCAGCTCTTCGTAGGCCGGCCGGGTGACGCTGCGGAAAACTCCCAGGGCCGTCGGGAAGTTCGGCGGCAGGAGCTGCGCGGCGAGGAAGGCCGTGGCGGGGTTGTCCAGGGTCTCGTCCCAAATCACGCAGTCTTCGGGGGTGATGCCGTCGCCTAGCTGGACGGCTTCCATCTGGGTTCCCCGCATCTTAATCCCCTTGTCCTTGTTCTTGCCGTAGACCAGGGGCTTGCCGTGCTCCAGGTAGAGGACGTTGTCGTCCTTCGCCTCTTTGTCCGTCATGTAGCTGAAGGCCTTGTCGTTGAAAATATTGCAGTTCTGATAGATCTCGACGAAGGCCGTTCCCTTGTGCGCCGCCGCCAGCCGCAGCGTGTCGCGCAGGTGCGACTGGAAGATGTCGACGCTCCTGGCCACGAAGGTGGCGCCGGCGCCGAGGGCCAGGGAAAGCGGGTTGAACGGATAGTCCACCGAGCCCGCGGGCGTCGACTTGGTCTTCTTGCCCAGCTCCGAAGTCGGCGAGTACTGCCCCTTGGTGAGGCCGTAGATGCGGTTGTTGAACATCAGGATCTTCACCCCGACGTTCCTCCGCAGGGTGTGGATGAGATGGTTGCCGCCGATCGACATGGCGTCGCCGTCGCCGGTGGCGATCCACACCTCGAGCTCGGGCCGCGACAGCTTCAATCCTGTGGCCACCGCCGGGGCGCGGCCATGGATGGAGTGGAAGCCGAAGGTGTTCATGTAGTACGGGAAGCGGCTGGAGCAGCCGATGCCGGAGACCACCACGAATTTCTCGCGGGGAATGCCCAGCTCCGGGAACACCTGCTGCACGGCCGAGAGGATGGCGTAGTCGCCGCAACCGGGGCACCAACGCACTTCCTGGTCGGTCTGGAAGTCTTTCTTGTTCAGGGTCGGCGTGATCGTCTCAGTTGGCATGGGCGTTCGACTCCAGAATCTGCTGAATCTTGTTGAGGATCTCGTGCCGCGCGAACGGCTGGCCCTGAATCTTGTTGAGGGAGATGATGTCCTTGAGGTAGCGGCCACGCACCAGCAGGGCGAGCTGGCCCATGTTCATCTCGGGAAGCAGAACCTGACGGAAGCGGGAGAGTACGTCCCCAAGGTTCTTCGGGAACGGGTTGAGGTGCCGCAGATGGGCGCGGGAGACCGGCAGACCCCGCTTGCGGGCCTCGTTGACCGCGCCGTGGATGGCGCCCGAGGTGGAGCCCCAGCCGAGCACCAGAAGCTCCCCTTCCTGATCGCCGAAGACCTCCAGGTCCGGGATGTCATTGGCGATGCGCTCCACTTTTTCTGCCCGGATGTGGACCATTCTCTCGTGGTTGACCGGGTCGTAGGAGACGTTGCCCGTCACGTCCTCCTTCTCCAGGCCGCCGATGCGGTGCTCCAGTCCCGGGGTGCCCGGAATGGCCCATGGCCGCGCCAGCGTCTCAGGGTTGCGCTCGTAGGCCTGGAAGCCTTCCGGATTGGTGCGAAACTCGAAGCGCAGATCCGGCAGGCTCTCGACCTCGGGGAGCTTCCAGGGCTCGGAGCCGTTGGCGATATAGCCGTCGGAGAGCAGGACCACCGGCGTCATGTACTTGGTGGCGATCCGCACCGACTCCAGGGCCATGTCGAAGCAGTCCTTGGGCGAGGAGGCGGCCAGGACGGGAAGCGACGAATCGCCGTTGCGCCCGAACATCACCTGCAGCAGGTCGGACTGCTCCGTCTTGGTGGGCAGGCCGGTCGACGGGCCGCCGCGCTGAATGTTGCAGACGACGAGGGGCAGCTCGGTCATCACCGCCAGGTTCATGGCCTCGGTCTTGAGGGCGATGCCCGGCCCGGAGGAGGCGGTGATGCCCAGCGCGCCGCCGAAGGAGGCGCCGATGGCCGAGCAGACGGCGGCGATCTCGTCCTCCGCCTGGAAGGTGGTAACGCCGAAGTTCTTGAAGTGCGACAGCTCGTGGAGCACGTCCGAGGCGGGCGTGATCGGGTAGGCGCCGAGGAACAGCGGCAGGCCGCTCCTGCGGCTCGCGGCGATCAGCCCCAGGGCCAGGGCGGTGTTGCCCGTGATGTTGCGATAGAGGCCCGGCTCCAGGGTGGCGGCCGGAATTTCGTAGCGGTCGTGGAACAGCTCGGTGATGTCGCAGAAGTTCCAGCCCGCCTTGAGGACCTTGATGTTGGCCTCGGCCAGGAGCGGCTTCTTGGCGAACTGCCGCTGGAGGAAGGTGATGGTGTTCTCCATCGGCCGCGAGAACAGCCAGTAGCACATGCCCAGGGCGAACATGTTCTTGCACCGCTCGACCGACTTGGACTCCAGGCCGCTGCCGTCGAGGGCACGGCGGGTCATGGTGGTCACCGCCGCCTGGAACACCCGGTACTTGTCGAGGCTGTGGTCGTCCAGCGGGTTCTTGGCGTAGCCGGCCTTGGCGAGGTTGCGGTCGTTGAACTCGTCGGTGTTGACGATGACGATGCCGTTGGCCTTGAGGTCCTTGATCTCCTTCTTCAGGGCCGCCGGGTTCATCGCCACCAGCACGTCCGGAGCATCGCCCGGGGTGTGGATGTCATAGTCGGCGATCCGCACCTGGAAGGCCGAGACGCCGGGCAGGGTGCCGGCGGGGGCGCGGATCTCGGCGGGAAAGTCCGGCAGGGTGGACAGATCGTTGCCGAACATCGCCGAGGTGTTGGTGAACTGGCTGCCCGTGAGCTGCATGCCGTCGCCCGAGTCGCCGGCGAAGCGGATGACAACCTCGTCGAGCTTCTCGGGGGAGATCTCTCGTCTCTCGTTTTCTGCGACAGTCGTACTCATGATCCTCTCTCTTCCAAGAAATTAAACAGAGAAGGCCAAGCTTTCATGCCAGGTCTCTCGCTTCGTACAGGGAAACACCGGAGATGCATTGCGGCAAATATTACCAGAGGTCGGCCCCCAAATGCCCCGTTCCGTGGGGTGGGGAACACCTTTCCTATAGAGGGGGCGCGCACGAGCCGCGGCAAGCCGCCGCGCCCCGGTGGCACGCCCCACCAAGGAGAGACCTCATGCGAAAGACACTCCCCCTGTGTACTGCCATCCTCCTCGGACTCCTCGGTCTCCTCAGTGCCGGCGCCGCCGTGGCCCAGACGCCCACGGTCTCGCTCCCCGCCGACCTCACCGCGCCACAGCCGCAGGCGGCCGAGGCGGACACCACCCCGCTCCTCCAGCAGCTCCAGACGGCGGTCGACTCGCCCCTCGAAAAGGCACAGCCGCGAGCCCTGCTGTGCAGCCCGCAGACCATCTACTTCTGCGTCAACCAGAGTTGCCAGTGCTCGCGGTTCACCTGCGCCCGCTGCGGCGTCAAGTCCTTCACCTGCGACGAGAACACGCACCAGTTCTCGTGCGTTTGCAAAACTTGCTGAGGGGTAACCACCCTGGCGCCCGGCGGGCACGGATCGTGACGCCGGGCTACCTGGTAGACGGAGCTTTGTCCACCGCTTCAAAACCCTCACTCCCCCTGCCCCTCTCTCCCAGCCTCCCCCGCCGGTCGGGAGAGAGGGGAGCCGGAAGGCCAACAAAGGCGGAATCTCCCTTGAGGGGAAGAAGAGGGTTGAGATGAGGGGTCTTGCTGTTCTCCCTCTTCTCCCGGCCGGCGGGGGGGAGGCTGGGAGAAGAGGGCCGGGGTGATGAGGGCCTCGGCGGTGCGGCCACCGGTCCGGCTGCCGTCGAATTAACGCAGCGGCGGCGAATGCTCAGCCGCAACCGGCAGGCCAACCTTCATCTCACCGCCCCGCCGCCTTGGCTTCCCGGTCCTGGGCCTGGCGGGCGACTTCGACGAGGTTGAAGGCGTCGCGGCGCATCTTGGCCCGCTGCACGTCCTCCTCCGGGAAGCGGCCCCGGTAGCCGAGGCGGTTCTCGTCGAAGGTGTAGGGCTTCATCAGGTCGTTCTTGCCGACGATCGACTGCTCGCGGGTGAAGTAGGCCATGTCGTAGTTGTTCGACATGATGATGGCCTCCTCCGGGCAGGCGTCCACGCAGTAGCCGCAGAAAACGCAGCGCAGCATGTCGATCTCGTAGACCGACGGGTACTTCTCGATGTTGACGTCCGGATGCTCGGCGGCCTCGATGTGGATGCACTCGGCCGGGCAGTTCTGGGCGCAGAGGAAGCAGGCCACGCAGCGCACCGAGCCGTCCGGCCGCGAGGTGAGGATGTGGTGGCCCCGGAAGCGGTGACTGTAGTCGCGCCGCTGCTCGGGATATTCGATGGTGTACATCTTCTTGCCGAACAGGTTCCGCAGGAAGTGCTTCGCCGTCACCATCATGCCGGTCAGCAGCGGCAGGTAGAGGCGCTCCGCGAGCCCCGGCTTGTAGGGCTTGACGTCGTTGGGCCACGGCGCGTCCGACCGCAGCACCGGACGGACTGGAGGATTCGGAGAGGTCCCGGTTATCGGCTGCGTCATCGCTCGAGCTCTCCTGCGACGATGTTGAGGCCGCCCAGCGAGACGATGGCGTCCGAAAGCGAGCCGCCCTGGATGAGGCTGGTGAATGTGGAGAAAATCGGGAAGCACGGCGGCCGGCAGTGGTTGCGGTAGGGCTTCCCCGTGCCGTCGCTGATCGTATAGAAGCCGAGCTCGCCGTTGGCGCCCTCGACCATCGAGTAGATCTCGCCCTCCGGCACCCGGATGCCGTCCATGATCAGCTTGAAGTGGTAGATCATGGCTTCCATCTCGTTGTAGCAGGCCTCCTTGGAGGGCAGGGCCACGTGCGGATCGTCGACGATGTGGGGGCCGGCCGGCATGCCGCGGTCGAGGAGCTGGCGGATGATCGAGAGCGACTGCCAGATCTCCAGCATGCGGATGCGCCAGCGGTCGTAGACGTCGCCGCCCTGGAGCACCGGCACTTCCCAGTCCAGCGTGTCATAGAG
>Ga0134121_10000785_pt1 | contig 33004 bp, 43 predicted proteins | sample KB301_FD_96463 | JGI IMG/M metagenome (GOLD analysis project Ga0134121, IMG submission 96463) | Terrestrial soil microbial communities without Nitrogen fertilizer from Kellogg Biological Station, Michigan, USA - KB3-0-1 | ecosystem: Environmental > Terrestrial > Soil > Unclassified ...
CGACCTTGTCGACGATCCGACCCGGCTGGCCGAGATTCTTCAGCGCGCCGATGCCGAAGCAGATGAGTGCCAGAACATAGATGATGTCGTGGTTGGACATGGCGGTTTCCTAAAGCTGCGGTTGAAGCTGTGAGATCAACGCGTCGAGGGAATTGGCGTTCCCGATACATTCGTCGTGGGCTGCGACAAGTAGCTCTCTAACTTCTGCATCGCTTCCCGCCTGGCTGGTTTCAGGAGTTCCGGACTGATGACCGGCTTCGGGCACTCCAGTACTACCGGGGCAGGCTTGGGGACGGTGGAGCAGGCGATCAGCGAGCTTCCGGACCCGATCACGATCAGCCACGACAGAAGCAGTCTGGTCCTGTAGGTCACGAAGCACCTGTGCGTTGTTTTCGGAGATGTCACGGAGCTGCTTGTAGCGCTGCTCCACGGCCTTTCGGGCAAGAGCCTCACCAACGGCCTTCGCCTTCCAGTCCTCGGCTACCAGGCTGTCGTACTTCGAATGCCAGTGGCCTGAGCCGACCTTCCAGCCGCCACCGAAGATGGCGAGCACGATGAGAAGGCCAGCGCCGATTTTGAGATAGAGCGAGGTCATGAGGTTGGCGTCGTTGTATTGGTGGTCACGGTCGTTGCCCGGGTGGTTGAGCTTGCGGTCTGCGACCAGTCACGGCCGGCGTCGCTGTAGATCTTGTAGACCCACGTTCCGAGGCCTGTCACCGCGGTGATCACCACGCTCGTCATGCCGGAGGCTTCAAGTCCTCGGGCCGTAGCCGGGAGCGCGAAGTACCAGTGCAGGATTTCCCCGACCACGTGCGCGAGCCACCAGCAGTACATGAACAGGATGAGTCGGGGGACGACGCGCCAGTTATCGAATATTTCAGCAGCATCCAGCCAGCGTTGCTTGTTCACGCGAGCGCGATGCCCTCCGCGATCAGTTCGTCGCTGTACGGCTGTGAACCGTTCTCGTGGTGAATGATGGCCTTGACGAGTTCCGGCAGGATGGTGGTCAGCTGCACCGGAATATCGGCACCGATGCCGCAGGATGCGCAGACCGCCGCGACATAAGCCTGCGAGTTGTTCTCGTTCGGTGGCGCCCAGCGGTCAATCGCTTCACCGATGGTATCGATGCCCTGCCGCTCGTAGCTCGCCATGATACGAGCAATGGCCCGAATGCCGTACTTCGGTTCGTCGAACTGGACAAAGGCGGGATCGAGTTGCGATGCCGACTGACCCAGCCATGTCGTACCGGGGACGCGACGGATGTTGCCCGGGTTCGCGTTACGGATTCCACGCGTGCTCATGTCGGATTGGCCTTCTCGGTCGCCCGGCCTTCGGTGATCCCCAACTGTTTGGCGATGGCCTCGTTGCGCTCGCTGATCGAATTGGTGTTCTTTTCCAGCCGGCGAATGTTCATGACGTTGTAGAGCTGACCGGCGCCGGTGAGTAGCGTGCCGGTAGCCGTTATGATCAACGCCACCTCGGTACCGGTCATTGATCCCCCGCGCGCCTCTCGGTGTTCCGCTTCCATTCTTCCAGAGCGGAAACCCGCTCGTGAAAGCTGCTGCACTGGGCGTTGTGGAACAGAATCCAGCCGATCACAGCGACCTGCAGTGTGCAGACGATACCGAGCGCGATTTCCATTTCAGCTTTCGTTCTCCGCGAGCAGAATCGCACGATCGATCATCGCCATCATGAAAATGCGCTCCAGCAGCGTGTAGCTGATGGGATGCGCGCGCAGACGAAGCTCGTCGAGCTTCTCCAGTTCCGCCACGGTGTAGTGATCCCGCACGCCTGCATACTCAGGCTTCGTGGGATCGAAGATTTCCAGCAACGAATCGCTCATGATGATGACTTTATGGCTCACGTCGAACTCCTGTTAGTGACAATCCACGTTTTTATGACCTGATACCCGGAGCGCCGCGCAGATGGATTTCACATCGTCTTCCGCCACGCGCGCTTTCACCTTCGCTTCATTTGCCTGAGCTACCGCATCTGCGACGCCGGCCCTGATCTTCGCATCGATGACCTGATCCTGAAGACGCTGGGTATCTGCATCAGACCGGCCTCGCTCCAGAACCATCCCGAGCGCGAGAGTGGCGACCATCAGGGCAATCACGCCGAAGTAAACGCCGAGGCGATCATTGAGAGTGGCGCTGCCGCCCTGCGCGATGGTGCCCTTGTTGTCGCTGATGGCGCCGGGTGAGTTCTCACGGCGAACCAGGTTGGGCGCGGTATCGTTGATCTCGCTCGGCTTCGAGCCGGTTGATTCGTTGTTCATGTGCGTTCATCCCCGTGGTGACTGTGGCCTTCAGGGCCGTGAATTCACCGTACAGGGTAACGCTCGCAGCGACGACGATCACGGCAAGCCCGCTCACGATGCCCAGAATCCAGTTGAGCAGGCGCTTCTCGCCATTGGGCGGACGGGAATCGCCGTTGCTGTAGGTAATGCTCGGCCGGTATTTGCGCGAGATGATCCGCTCCACGCGGTACGCGATGTCATCGTCGGACTCTTCGTAGTCCTTGGGTCCATGCTGGCTGAGCATCCCGCGGAGCTTCGGGATGACATCCTCCATGTCCTGTACGGCACGTGCCAGCCGACCATCGGCACGAAACCAGTCTTTGACCCAGTCGATAAAGGATTGCTTCAGTTCCTGCTGCGACTCTTCAGCATCACCCGTAGTCGTCGTCATCCCCTGTCCCTTATGTTATTCGGACCCCGTTATCGTCGTTGTACCCAGAGCGTGACATGCAGGTCGCTGTTGGTCGGACTCCATGAGCCGTCCGTTGTCACGACGAGCCCGAGTCCGCGTCCCTGCCCGCCGCCCACGATGGCCGTCTGCGAGAACACATCGCTGCGCTGTGAGCCTCCATTGGCGTTGAAGGTGTTGCCGGAGTTCATCAGCACGTCCGCAGTGCTGCCATTGATCTTGGTGCCGTTGTCGGTGACCGAAATCTGGCACGAGCCAGCAGTGATGACGCCCGAGCAACTCGAATCGATGGCGATGACCGCCCATGAATATGCGGTCTGAAGGTTGTTGCGCGTCCAGCCTGCCGGAGCAAGGGCAAGGTTCATCTGGCTCGCCGCGAGATCGAGCGCGTAGAAGGTGAGCGGAATCGCCTGCTGCCAGGTATTGGGTGTGAAGACATCGTCCACACGGGGACAGTCGACGGCGACCACGGCTCCTGTACCGAGCGACCCGATGGTCCCGCCTTCGAGGCGGGTCTGCAGGACGCCCGGCCTGATCTTCAGGAAGTTCGGATTGCTCGGCGCATCGCCTTCCGCATAGCAGTCGCGGATAACGTTCCCGAGCCCCTGATTGATGTAGAGCTTGTAGACGCTCGTGTTGTCGGGTATCACGCGCCAGTACGGGAAGACCGTGACGGCGGTGGTGGTGTTGCCGGTGATGTGGCGAATCTGCCCCGCCCCGGTACCGCCCGTGATCTCGCAGGCCCCGCCGATGTAGACCCCGGCCGTGAAGGCGCCACCGGAATTGACGAGCGTGTTGATGGTACCGCTCGTGGCGGTACCGATCTTGTCTCCGGTCGATGAGCCGAAATCGTAGTGCGCGACCTTGATTGATTCGCCGACGATCTCGCGGAACACGTTGCCGTTGCCATCGAGCATGCGGCAGAGGGTGTCGAAGCCGTAGATGCGGCCGCCGTGATAGCGGTTGGCATTGGGGCCGTTGTAGTTCTCGCCTACCGCAACACGATCGAGGTAGTAGCCGACCGATCCTGAGGTCGTGCCCCCGATGTTATTCGAGGCCATGTCGATCTGATCGAACTCGTTGTAGTACGGCCGGTCGCCCGTGCGACCGATCATGTAGATGCCGCGGGTGTTGTTGCCGTTCGCGGTGATGTGGATGCGCTGGAAGCTCGAATAGCTGAAATGCGAGGCGTCGATGCCTGTGCAGCCATCGGCGGAGAAGTCGATGCGCAGGTCGCGCATCGCGATGTGATTCCGGACCGTCTGGTTGCTGTTGGCGATGATCGAGGAGTTGGCGGAACCGGTCCACGTAAGGACCGTGCCGCCACTTCGGCCGGCGCCGATGAGCGCCTGCCCATCGCCTTCGAACATGATGGGCGTGCTGATGTTGAGCGGATCACGACCGAAGGTCGCGACCCCCTGCGAATGCAGCACGCTCTGGATCGCCGCATTGTTGACGGTCGCGGGAGCGGTTTTCGCCGCACCATAACGGGCAACCGTGCTCGAAGCCCAGAGGTCTCCGGCGGGATAGCGCGCGTTGGTCGGGACGAGACTGACGGCAAGCTCGGCGGCGGACTGGGGGTAGCCGGGGACGAAGAGACCCGTCTGCCACTGATTGACGCTCGTGAGTTCAGCCGCGACGGCGACGACAGCCGCCCGTGCCGTGGCATCGGCGGTGCTGCCCGTGCCATCGAACCCGTAGCGGTATTCGTTGAGGGGCGGGAAGGCGAAGTTGACGACCGTGACCCCTGCTGCTTCTTCGGCTGCGGTGATGTCGTACAGCGCCCGGCCGACCTCGTCCTGCGTCAGAACGAAGGGAGTCGCGGGATCGATCGTGCGGGTATTGCCGCCATCGCTGTCGGTCAGGATGAACTTGAGTTCGACGCCGGCCGCGCCGTACATGACCGGGAAGCGCCCGAGGTCATCTGCAACGACGGGGTTGGTGTGTGCGATGGAGAGCGCGGAGTCCTTGTAGACGGGAGCCGGATTGCTCGTCTGGCTGAAATATGTCGCACAGAGCGCGCCCGGAAACGGCTTGCCGTTCGCGTCATGATGACTCAGGCGCGGCTCTGGGATTAGTCTTGACACATAGGGCTCCAAAAACGACAAAAGCCCCGGAGGGGCCTTTGAAAGCACTGCTGGTGATTGGTGGCTTTGTCTTGCTGCTATACGTCTGCTGGATGATTCATCCGGTACTGGCGATCTTCGTGGCCATCCTCGGCTATCCGGCTATTGACGCAGTTCTGTCGAAGTAGCGAGCGCCGCCCCGCCGGCAAGACCCAGTGTCTGCGGTGCTTCGCCCGCTGCCTTTGCAGTCTGCTGTGCGGCCTTCTGGCCGAACGGGGACAGCAGCGCTTCGCGAATCGCCATGCGCGCGGCCGGCAGCATCAGCAGGTGCGGACTGTGAAAGAGTCCCGCCGCACCGACCGAACCGTAGTAGTCGAGGGGCGAGATGCCCGGCATCGACTCGTTCACTTCCTTCGCGGCCTTCGGGAAGGCCTGCGCGAATTTAGCAGCCACCTGAAGCTCTCCGCCGTATGGCTTGCCCTTCAACTGGCTTGCGAGTTTCGCCGCGGAGACATTGCCGGTCGCTTCGTTCAGCGCGTTCTCGACCGTGTGACTCGTGGCGATGAGCCTGCGCGCCTGCTCGAACGACTGTGCAAGCTCGGGTTGCCCCTGCTGTGCCAGATGGCGCCCGATCAGGTCCTCGAGCGTGGCCGCCGCTTCCCGCTGCGCCATGCCGAGCGCCTGTCTCTCCGGATCTCCACCCCGTGCCGCAGAGGTCAGATTACCGGCCGCGTCAGCGCGGAGCTGGCGGAGGTACTTGAGTGCCGATGACGCATCGAACGTATCCCGCAGCATCGAGTTCACGAGTTTATCGATCTGCTGGCGCGCGCCGACGTTCGCTTCCGGAAAGTCCTTTGCGATCTCTTCGACACCCTTGCCGAGCTGGGTGAGATCGTTCAGGTATTGCTCGTCGACCTTGATGCGGCCGGACGAGGCGACCTGATCGTAAACCTCACCGGCAGTGGACCGGAGACTCTTCAACGCTTCAGGCGTCAGGGGCGCATCATTCGCAAGTCCCAGCGCCTGACGCGAGAGCTTGTTGGTCACGGCCTGATTGCGGACTGCCGCAGCCTGTGCGGTCGCGATCTTCCCGCTCGCACCTTCGAGAGCCTTGTTCGCAAGCGTCGGGTTCGTCGTCGCCGGCGGCACCACATAGCCCGCCTTCTGCGCTTCGTTGAGCGTCTGTGCCTTCACCATCGCGGCCGGATCGGCCTTCACGAAGTTCGCTGGCGCCTGGCTGGACGCCTGTGGAGCGGGCAGGCGTGACCCCGCCAGCACGGTCTCCGCGAAGTTTGCGATTTTCTCGAGCCGCGTTTCGGGCTTTGGCAGCCCGACATCGTTCAGCGCCTGCTCGAACATTGCCGAAGGCTTGTCGTAGTCCGAGCCGGTCAGCAGATTGCGTGCGCCGACACCGGCATCCATGGCCATGAGCGGAAGACCCGCCACGGCATTGATGACCGCGCGCCCGGCGAGCCCCGCCTGTCGGCCCATGTCCTGCGCAAATGTGCGCTGTGGCGGTTCAGGAGCGGCAGTCGGGGCGGTTTGCGTCGCCTGATACTTCGCGAATCGCGCGTTGAGCTGCGACTGCGTGGTCCCCTCGGGGACGTTCTGGATCACCGTCCCGTCGGGCATGCGAACGTCCATCAGGGCGGCAGCGCAGAGAAGTCGACAACCTTGCCGGGCTGACTGGAGTCCTGCCCGAGCTTTGCGCGAATGATGTTGTCGATGTTCTGAAGTTTCGCGTCGCGGGCCGCCGGGTTATCGGTCCTTGTCGGGACCATGCGCATGAGCAGTTCCTGATCCTTGTCGGTAAATGTGCCTTCGCCCGCTACACGGAAAATCTGCTTGAGCACCGGCGCCATGGCCGATACAGCGCCTTCACCAATCTGCTGGGCAGTCGTGACCGCCGGGATGCGACCCATGATGGGTCCCGTCTCGGTTCCCTGAAGTCCCTTCACGAGTCCGGTGCGGGCTTGCTGATAGACGTCCCATGCCTTGGAGAGATTCTGTGCGCTGGACGGATTGGTGGCCTTACTGTTGGCCGCAGTCAAATCCTGCCCACGACGGGCTGTCTCTGCGGCAATGTCCTGTCCGCGCTGTGTCGTTCCGGCCGAAAGGTCCTGTCCTCGGCGAGTCGCGGCGATGGACGCAGCGTTGTTCGCGCGTGCCGTTTCAGCTGCGAGTCGAGCATTCTCGGTCGAAGTCTGCGCCGACAACTGCGCATTCGGATCGGGCTGCAGATTGATGCCAGCCGCTGCTGCCGCCTGTTCCTTGGCATATCGCGCGAGTGACTTCACGTCCTCGGGGTGGAGTGCGTCGAACGCGCCCTGCCCATGAGCCTGGTCGTACTGCTGTACGATCTCCGGTGCGAAGGTCTGAACCGCAGCCTTCGGATCGGGGGAAGTCTCGATCGCCTGATTCGTCAGGTAATGACGCTTGGCGGTGGCGGCATCCATCTGCGCCTGCTGGTCCTGAGCTGCGAACTTCTGCTGCTGCTGGGCGCCTGCGATGTTCGTCTGCAGGTACGCATCGCGCAGCTTATCGGACTCGGCCTGACGCCTGAGGCCCTTGATGCTTTCGGCAGCGCCGATGATCTTGCCGAGATCGAGCGTTTCGAATGCCATTACGCCCTCGGAGCCGTGCCCAGATACTTCATGAGCAGAAGGTTACTGGCGGTGCCCTGCAATCCATTGTTGATCGCGTTCGCCCCGGTCAGATACGCGTTCGCCCGGTTCGCGCCGTTATTGATGTAGGCGTTGCTGATGTTATTGGATGCATTCGCCCCCGCAGAAGCCGACATGCCGATACCCGTCGATCCCAACCCCGCCTGCTGCATGAGCCGGTCGACGAAGGACGAATACTCCCGTGAGGCAAGGCCTGAGGCGTAACGTTCGCCGGCTTTCACTGCGGCGCCCGAGAGCAGTCCGCCGCGCGCGGCGGCGGAATTGTCGATCGCCTTCTGTCCTTCCTGCAGGTTGAACTGATAGTCGGGGCTCGTGAAGAACGCCGACATGTCAGGCCCGGCAGTCGAGGATGCGGTGGCGGGGGGGCCTGCCTGCTGCTGCGGAGCCGCCGTCAGCATCGAATCGTATCGCTGCTGCCAGTCCGCCTGATTGCCGTCCGGGTGGTAGCGCGCGCCGTAGTACGCACCCGCTACACTCTGCAATTGATCCTTGGTGAACATACGGCCATCGGGCAGCGCGACCATGCCGTTGCCGAGATCGGTCAGCTGGTTATCGGCCATGAAGGCCTGAAGGTTCCGCCGCTCATCGCCGTGCTTGCTGGAAAAGAGCGCCGCGGCGGGATCGAGAATCTTGCCGAGTCCGCCGAGTTTCTGCGTGAGCTGCCCACCGGGATTGAGCGAGCCGCCCGGTACTGAGACTCCGGGCATGGACGCGCTGAACGGTGTACCCGAAGCACCGCCGGCTCCGTAGTTTCCCGTAGGGACTGATCCGTAGCCGTAGAGACGAGCGAGGCGGTTCAGCGCCTGATCGCCGATGTAGCGCTGACCGGCGGTATCGGAGCGCACCAGATCGAACTGGCGCTGCTGTTCGGCGATGGCCTGCGCGGTCGCATCGCCGGAGGCGCGTGCGGCCTTGTCGGAGGCTTTCTTGCCGATGATGGCGCCACCGACGCCGGCGACCACCGCAGCACCGGCTACCCAGAATGACATTGCTGCCTCGCTCGGTTGATCATCTCAGGATCATTCGTCGTCAACTCGGCTTCCGCCTCGGCCTGCGTTTTCGCGTTACAGGCGTGGACCGTGATCCACACCGTGTCCTCGTGAGCCTGCAATACGCGCTTCGTGCCGGGCTTCGTCGTCAGCACACACGGCGCCTTGAAACGCTGGTAGTCCTCGTCCGTCCACACGGAGATGTCGCCGGTCATGATGAAGGCGAAGTGCTCTTTCAGATGGATGCGGCTCGTGACGATCGCGCCCTTCTGCATCGTGACCTGTCGCGCATAGAGTCCATCAGCGAAACGGTTCACGAGCTGGAAGTCGATCTGCGGAAGTTGCAGGAGCTTCTCTTCGAGCTCGTACATTTCAGTAATAGTCGGTAGCTCGATCTCTCGTGAGCCATCGTCAACTTCGTAGCGAACGGTGAGATTCATGCGACCCGGATCATGACGACGGACCCATTCCGGTACAGTTTCCCGACCGCGACCCCTGCGGTGGCCGCTGCGGCATCGTCGACGGCATTGGTGAGAGTCAGCGTCTGCTGCAGATACCGCGCATCGCCTTCGGTCGGCGTGAGGTAGACCGGATGCGGGTCGGTGGCCGCCACATGCGCCGCAAGAGCGGTCGCTGCGCTCGCAGCGGCCTGCGCTTCTGCAGCCGCCGCAAGATTCGCCGCGCTCGCATTCGATTCAGCGATGGCTGCCGCCTGTGCGGCATCCGCCTTCGCAGTAGCCGCCGCATCGGCAGTCGAACTGATGTAGGCCGTGGTGTCCGGCGCGAGCGTCTCGGTCGTCACGCTCTGCGGGGAGGCCGTCGTTCGCGCCCGACGTCCCGCGCGCTGCCAGTCCGCCGCCGAGAACTTGCTGGGATCGGCGTTCTGCGGAAAGTCGAACTGCACCGCCATCAGTAGTTGCCCGTAGCCGCTTCGGTCGTCGCGAGAATGAGTGTGCGACGTACCGGGTCACTGATCTGATAGCGATATACCCGGTCACGCGCCTGACCGAGCTGGTTCCACACCGTACGCCTTCGGTACTCGCCTATCTTTCCCATGGAGCGAAAGCGCTGCGCGCTCCAGGTACGCCCGCCGTCATCGGACCAGTCGAGCATCACCTGCGGGTCCGCCCCCTGACCGGAGCTGAGTCCGACGCCCTGCTCGAACACGAGTTCCAGCCGCTGGTGAATCATGCGGCGGTTCTCGCTCGTCACAGGAGGAGCCGTGGCCGAACACCAGAGAACGTCGTCCCATTCCTTGAAGGTCTCCGCATCAAGAATTCCGATGCGGTTCGTGTAGTAGTCGAGGACGTACCACGCGTCGTAGCAGCGCAGAATCGCCAGCGGCCGCCAGCGCTCGAAGCCAAGCGACTTGCGCTCGTGCCAGAGCTGGGTCGAGAGATCGTAGACGATCGTTCCGGAATCGAAGGAGAAGGCGACGAACTTGTGCCCGCCCTCGCTCCATGTCATCGAGAAGCAGGTCTTGTCGAGTGAGTCCTCGATGATCTGCTCGATACCGGGAATCGAGATGATCTGCGGGGTGTAGCCGTTGAGCTGATACACCTTGCCGTCGTGACCGACGAAGATCACGACATTGGCCGCCTTCGCGACGGCGTACCGGGAGAGAATCCCGATCTCACCGATGCCGTTCCCGACCTGCTCGAAAGAGAAGTCGGCGTTGCCGGTATTGGTCCAGATCTCGAACGACTCGCGGCCGAAGAGAATGAGTTCACCGAGATTCGCAATCGCCCCGACGAGGTCATCCGGATAGCGTTCGGCGGAAGAAAAGTCGAGCGCATCCCACTCCGCAGGGTTGCGGTTGCTCGACAGATAGAACTTCCCCGACACCGGCGCGCCGATGATGAAGAAGCCATCGAGTTCTTCCACCCATTCCGCGCCCGGAAAGTCCGGGTCGGTGATCTGCTGGACCGAGACGCCATTCCAGTAGTACCCGAGGCGGCTCGTCACGAGCATGAGATGGGTTTCATCCCCTGCCATGTCGACGTAGGCCGTTCCCGGCACATCCCCCAGACCGGTTGCGAGACCGGTTTCGGTGATGCGATAGAGCACCTCGCCCACGACCGCATAGAGCACGCCGTTGACGACGATGGCGCCGCGCGCGTTACCGGAGCCCACCGTCAGATACGGCCGGACGCCATACCCCTGAATGACCGCTGCGAAGGTCTTGGCCTGCGGGGGCGCCTGCTCGAGATAGCAGTTCACCAGACGCTGCGCAGACAAGGGAAGCGACCGGAGTCGATACGACCCGGTCCCGAACGGAATCGCCGGCATCAGAAATACTCGGACTCGACCGGCCGGTTGACGTAGGTCCTTGCCGTGAGCGAGCGCAGGATCCTTTCTGCCGGAGATGGCGGCGTCAGCCCAAACTTGCCCATGGCGATCACACTCGCGGGGTCCGGGTTTGCGAAATGCCCGACAGCCTCCGCCGCCACCATGTCGATGATCACCATCTCGTACTCATCCGGAACGTCCTCACTGAAGGTCCAGTTGATGAGGTCGTTCTGCACGAGAAGCGCGTTCAGTACGCGATAGCGGTCGAGCACGGTCTGCCCGTCCTCGGGGGCCGGAGCCTCTCCCGCGGCCAGCACGCCGAGGCGTATCAGCACGCGGGTCTTCAATTCCTGATGTGTCATGAGAAAGGGCCGGCTGTTACACCGGCCCCGGTCCTCACTTCTGGCAGAGGAACGCGCAGTAGAGCGTTCCTGCCGCGGCAGTACCCGGCGCCGTTGTGGTCGTCACCTTCGCCAGCGTGTTCGCCGTGATCGTGACGGGAGTGATTCCCACGAACGTCTTGGCTCCGCTCTGGCCACCCGTCAGACCCGTGGCCACATCGGTCGATCCGAGCGTGACCTTCTGCACCATCGCCGGCGACACGTTGGTGTCCATGTCGGTCGGTGAGTACAGGAAGCCATACACGGTGCAGTTCGCCGGGAGATACCCGAGCTCCATGACGTCATTCGCTTCGAGCTGACCCGTCGCGTACGCCACGGTGAAGGGTACGAGAAACATCCCAGTCGGCGCCGCAAACGGCGGATCGGCCGAGACAGCAACAGTCGTTTCACCAGCCATGAAAGTCTCCTAGTTAGGTGAACGCGAAGTAGCCGGTCACGAGACCGTTCTGCTTCGGGGTTGTGGTGTCGGATGCGCCGGCGCCGAAATACAGCTTGGCGACCTGATCGAGCATCTTGATGCCCGCACCGTTCACCTCGTCGTAGTCGTCCACCTGCTCGATGACCTTGGAGCGCAACGCCACGGCGTAACCGAGCGCCTGCGCGCCCACGAGGTAGGCCGGAGCCACCGAAGTCGTACCGGATGCGCCCGGCGTGCCCGCCAGAGCTGCAATCTCCGGAACTTCCTTGATGATGAGGCCGTCGGTGATGAGGTCACCGCCCGTGAACAGCGGGTTGTTTTCACCCTGCGCGCGTACCCATGCCTCACGGTTGAGCTGTGCGAACGCCGTCTGCGCCTGACGGAACAGCTTCGTGCCCATGAACACGACGTACCATTCCTCGTCATCGCGCACCTTGATCGGCCGGATGATCGGATTGGCCGCCTTGGCCGCGTCCTTCATCTTCTTCATGTTCGCGTCATTGACGATGTCGTTGGTCGTGTCCAGCTGCGTCAGATCCGCCGAGTGATCCCCGGTGGAAAGCGCCGTACCGCTCAGATATGCGCCGAACACCACGCGGTCGGCGTTGTTCACCAGCCAGGTATCCTTGTCGGCCTCTGATGCCGAGCCGAGTGCCTGATGGGTGTTGCCGTCGGTGGAGATCGAACCGAGCGAGGTGATGATGCGATCACGGAAGTAGGTCTTGAAGTTGTCCTGCAGGACCGAGCTTCGCGCCTCGACGAGATCGATTGCGCTGAACTGCTTGTCGGACTCCCAGATCGTCACCGCGAAGCGCGACAGGCCGATCGTCAGCTTGTTCGAGCGGGTATCGAGCGGCGTCTCATAGCCCTTCAGCGTCTGATAGCCGGTGCGGATACCGCCATTGGCGACGGTGGCGCCGAGCTGGTTGACGAGGTAGATGTAGACGCTTTCGCCCCGCGCCTTCTGCAGGTCCTCGACCAGCTGGATGGGCGAATTCTCCGTCGTACCGATGTAGCGGGAGAACTTGTTGTTGCGGATGAATTCCGAAAAGAACTTGTTCTGGTATCGAACAACCCGAGCATTGGTCGGGACTGCGGTCTGAGCCATGTGAACTCCTCAAAGTTGGTTGGATGGCCGGACCGCAGGCAATAAAAAACCCGCTCGTGGCGGGTTCCTGATCAACCATGTCGGGTCCGGCTATTTGAATCGAACGATGTTCCGAATGTCGTCGGCGTCCTCATCCCCTGCTTTCACAGGCGTGGAGGGAACCCCGTTGAGTGAGCGCGGAACGGCGGCAAGTTCTGCCTGGGATTTCGTCAGAGTTTCGATCTGGGCAGTCAGTGCAGCGATCTGCTTCGACTGCTCGTCGAGTTTCGCCTGAGAGGCGGCGGTCACCTTGTCGCGGTATTTCATGAGATCGCCGCCGACATCGGCCAGTTCTCTCACGTGGATACCCATCGAATAGATGTACTCGCCTGGATCATCAGAGGCACGCAAGCCTTCAATCAGGCGCGGATCACGATCCATGGCCTCGAGGAAGGCGGCTTCCGCCTCCGAAAAGTCCTTGTAGATCGCGCGCGCGGTCTTGACCGAGAGCTTGTAGATCGCCTCACGGATCGGCTGGTTGCCTTCATTGACCCGTGCTGAGATCGCTGCATCTTCGTTCTCGAAGACGGACGGTTTCGCAACAGGTGTCTGCTGTTTGGCCAGCAATTCCGCGTAGCGCTGTTCGGCTTCCTGCCGCTTGCGGCGCTCGGCAATGATCGCCGCCACATCGGCCCGGGGTTTCTCCTGCTTTTCGGCAGGTTTTTCCTCGGCCTTTGCGAAGCGGCCCTTCTCGTCCCGTGCGGCCTTGGCCTCAGCCGATTCCTCGGCGGGCTTCGACTCTGCTGCAGGCGGCGCAGCCTCTTTCTCGCCCTTCGCCTCTGGAGGCGCTTGCACGGGCTCAGCTTTCGGCGTCTCACCCAGAATGCTCTGAATACTCTCCACTTCAACGCTCATACACGCTCCTCAATCGCCCGAAACAGCGGCGGCCTGAAACGCCCGAAACCCGGCGGCGGTTAATTCACTGAAACGGTTGTCTTGGCCGCGGGCTTCGCGCCCGGCTGGCCTGCCTCGCCTTCCGGCTGAGGACTGGTGAACTCGGCGATCTTCACGCTCGCGTCCACCTGGGATTCGACGGCGGCGGCCTTGGCCTGCTCGGCCTGCGCGGCGGTCTTCTCCACATTCGCTTTGGCAAGGGCTTCCTGCAGTTCCATCATCCGGGCCTGCATCTGCGCCATCTGCTGTGCTTCGGGGTCGTTGGCTCCCGACAGCTCATCCATGACCTGCTTCTTCGTCTGCGCACGCAGCTGGGATGCGGCGATCAGTGCCCGCGGCGGGATCTTTACCGCACCCGACTCGGCGAGCCGTACGAGCTTCTCGAATTCCTCGGACTGGACGATCACCGTATCCGGTGCTTCATCGATGATGATGTCGACGTCCATCTCCGCGACGTTGTTCTCGATCGTCTGTCCCATGGCGTTCGGGTCGGAGGCGATCTGCTGCACCATCGCCATCTTCTGCTCGGGCGGCAGCTGCTTCTTGGCCAGTTTCTTGGCCTGCAGCTCGCCCATGGTCGTTGGCTGGTTGAGACCGGCGAAGCGGACGTTGTCCTCGTTGTCAGTCACGCGAATCCACATGGGCGCGGTCCAGTACTGCCGGATGCGGTTCCATGCATGGCGATACATGCGCGTCTTCCAGGAACGCAGCGCATTGGCGAGGGGAGCGGTCATCAGCATGCCGCTCTGCTGGTCCACCTGCTTGGCGCGGCCCGAGATATTGCCCGTCTGTCCCATGAGCGCCGCATTGGGGCCGGTCATCGAGAGCTGCTGATCCGTGTACTGCATCAGCTGGAACTGGCCCTGCGACATGTCGAGATTGGTGATGATCTCGGACTTCATGCCCTGCGTGTATTCGATAAACCCATCGGGCTTGTGCAGTTCGTTGCGGGCCTTGTTGATGTCCGCGTAGGCGCCTTTCTCCGCATGAATCTGCTTCGTGTTGAGCAAATGCATCATCTTGGAACGGCGCTTGTTGTGCTCGTCCTGCAGATCGATCCAGCGCGGCACGGCGCCGAAGGGATTGCCGTCACGGTCCTTGTAGACCGCCTGCAGCTCGATGCAGCAATCCGGCTGGCCATCCTCGTCCTTGTAGTTGGAGGGCTCGGGACCTTCCAGATAGCCGCCGATACACCACACCGCGCGCATCCAGTACTCGCCCTTGCGATAGTAGGTGGTGAACACCTGCACGCGCTTGCGCTTGTCGCTGATCATCGCGAAGCGCGGCTTGTCCTCGTGCGTCTGGTCCGTGCTGAGGGATTCGCCGGTGAAGCACTGCTCAAGAATATCGGCCTTGCCCTTCCACTGCGGCATGGCCACGGCGTCATCCAGATCCATCCACGTGAAGAAGCCCTTGTAGCGGGCGTCCGAGTAGTCGAGTTCGAGCGAGTGCGGATCGTAATAGACGCGTTCCCAGCGGATGCGGTTCATCAGCACGCGCGGATGCTTCTTCTCGCGCGGCTCGATGATGACTTCGCCGGCACAGAGTCCCTCGACGATCAGGTTGTCGAAGGCGGCCGTCGTGACTTCCGTGAAAGCGTTGTCGTCCTTGACGTAGCGCAGCGCATCGGTTGCCGCATCCGCATCGTCTTCGTGCTGCGGCGTGCGCGGATAGGCTTTCGGGTCGGTGCGCGTCTGCTGTTCGATGCCAAGCAGCGTGTCGCACTTATCCTGAATCTTGTTGTCGATGACCGGGGGCTGCTTGCGCTTCTTCAGCGCCTTGCGTTCCTCCTCGGACAGCTGCTCGTTGTTCTTGTAGTCCCGGCACTTCTCCGCGAGCGTACGGATGGCGAGGGTCGAGGTACTGAAGTCGCGGAACTCGGTGATGCGGTCATCGAGACCGTCTACGCTACTTTCCACGAGTCCTCGTCCCGGTCCTCGAACCCGCCATAGTCGGGCAGTTTCTGGTCATTGGTCTTGCGTTGCGTCGTGACCCACGGCCGGGACATGCAGGCGTAGCGGGTCTCATCCGGTGCATGGTCCTCACTCTCGGTGTCCACGTCCTCGGCCTTTGATGCGTCATGTTGCAGCGCCGGGATCGTGCGAATCGTGTGTATGCAGGTGGAGAAGAAATAGATCATGGGGCGGCCTTCTTCCCCTTTGAGCCGCGCGCGCAACTGATCCCAGCCGCCGAGCGCGCCGGCCTGTGCCACACGCTTGTTATCTGCGCGGCGGAAGATCACGCCGAGCCGCGAGGCAATGCTCGGTCCGCCATCCTCGGCAAACGCGGACGGGTCGAGTACGCCCACCTGAAACTGCTCGTCCTGGGCGTCCCGCTCGCGGATACCCTTGCCAACCTCTTCCGCCGTGAGCTTCAGGCCCACGTTCGGCTGATCCGGCTTCATCCCGTACCACTCGCGGTACTTGATCAGCGCGCCGCGCGGGAACTGTGCGAGTTCACCATCAGAGACCGCATACCAGCCGACCGAGAACGGCTTGGCCGATCCCCAGTCCATCGCACGAAAGCGGGTCCAATGCTTCGGGAGCGCCATCGGCGTCACGACATGCCGGCGGGTCGAGAACTCGGGGAAAAACGCGCCCTCGATCGCATCCCAGTCGCCCTTCAGCCACGCATTGACCAGCTCGGCCGAGCCGACGAGATACAGCCGGTTGATGTAGTCCGGGTCCGAGGCCAGAAGGATGCGGTTGTTCTCCACCCGGCTCGGGATGAATACGTAGCGATGCGGCTTGCCGTTCGGCAGCGTTCGCGTCAGCACCCGCATTCCCAAGGGTGCAGGATCGATATAGCGCTGCTTGATCCAGCTCTGTCCTGCGCCACCCGGATTTCCGGTCAGAAGCAGTTGCGTCGGCACCTTGTGGGCGCTACGCAGGACACCGTTCAGCCGATCGATGGGCCGTGAGTCCGGATACTGGCCGGCTTCCTCGACACAGGCGTCCGTAACGTTCTGGCCCTGATACTTCTCGGCATCCTCGACGCGCTCGAGCGGACGAAACCGGAGACGCCCTCCCCACGGGAAGCGCCACGTCTTTTTCTGGTCCGACCACTTTGCGCCGAGCGGGCCGTAGATTTCCGATGAGCGTTCGATGGCGTCATCGAGCATCGGCAACTCACGGCGAAAGAACACCGCATTGAAGTGCCGGCCGTAGCGCCGGGCTTTCAGCCCATACTTGCCGAGAACGCCGTCGGTCTTGCCGCCGCCGCGCGCGCCGCCGTAGAAAATCTCGGGCAACGGACAATCAATTAGACTTTTCTGGGGCCCCTGCTGTGGCCGCCACACCATCTGCGTACTGGTGTTCCCACTGTTCGGCGGTGAGGGGCTCGTCGGAGATGTCTCTGTGTCGAAGCTCACCCGTGAATTCCGTTGCGCTCAAATCTGGCAGGGTCTTTTTCAGGAGACCGAGTGCCGCCGCGACCTGCGTCGGGCTCAGCTCGATCTTTCCCATGACGTGATCGACGAGACGACGCGCGATCATTCCCGTTCGAATTCGTTCACGGACTTTCTCGGGAGTCCACGGCCGTCCGGGATGGGGTCGTCGCGCTGGCATTCGTAACTCCGTACTCGACTAGAAGATGAATCCGGTCCGTTCTACCGTCATTGGTCGCCCAGTGCACCGGCTCTCTCTGCACCACATAGCGATGGCCGGCCCTCAGATGACACTGCCTGTCCTTGCCGCCTTCGAGCCACCCGTTCCAGCAGTTGACGTTCGAGGACAGCACGAGATGGTGCGTGATGCCCCGGATCGCCTCGTCGTTGTGACGATGGATCACGCCACCCGGCGGAATGCGGATGAAGAAGGCCCGACTGCAGGGCTCCCAGAAGTCCGTGACTTCCGCCGTCTGGTAGCAGCGATTCTCGGAGCGGATGTCACGCCACTCGGCTTTTTCAGCGAGCGCACGCAACCGGCGCATGTCGGTCTTCGAGAGCTTGCCGATGAGGGAAGCAAAGCTCACGTGAAGCCTTCGAGGTTCTCAACCACGTACTCCTCATCGGTTGAGAGCTGGTTGTCGGTGTCGTAATCGGTCTGCACGGTCAGCAACCGCTGCTCGAAGCGATTGCTGTCGTTCAGGATGCGATTGGCATCCGAGGGGATCGTGATCTCGACACTCGTCTGCGGGGCGATCACGGTCCAGCCGATGATCTCCTGCTTCGTGCCCGTCGTGATGTCATCGAGACGATAACGCGCGGTGAGCGGCAGAAAGAGCGCGCGATCCTCATCCTCGAACGTCACGCGGAACTTTTTGCGGGACAGTTCCCGCACCGGACGCATTTACGCGGCCGCGAAGGTCAGTGTGGCAGTGAGCTGCCAGCTCTGCGTGTTCGTCTTGGTCCCGAGCGATTCGACCTTTCGCTGCCACATCACCCCGGCCGTGGACGCGTTGAACGTGCCCCACTCCTGCCAGGCGAAGTTCGCCTCGGAGGTTCCGTAGAGCGCGCGGTAGGTGATCGCGCCATTCGTACGCTGGGGGTAAGTGGCTTCCTGACCCTTGCGCAGCTTGTTGCTTGCTGCCTGAAGGTCAGTCTGCGCGGCCGAGAATGCCGTCGATGAATCACCGACTCCGAGGTAGGCATTCGAGGCGTTGATGAAGGTCGCCGAGTCGTTCATCGCGCATTTGGCGATCTCGATGGCTCCGGCATTGGTCAGGCCCATTTACTTTCTCCAGCGTTGGGTGGGGAAGAGGTCCCCGAACACGACAATCTCGACACAGGCGGGGTCGGCGAGGTCCGCCTGCAATGACTTCAATCGATCGACCTTGTCATCGCCGGTGGGCGCTGCGCGCGGGCCGCGCTCGCCGTCGTACTTCGAGACATAGGCGAACTCGACGACCGATGCGAGTCTCATTGGATCGCTGCTCATACGCCCCTGATCAGAATGCGGGCTTCGCGCCCGAGAATGTTGATACGCCGTGGCTTCGTCGGCACACGGACACTGAATGAACTGGCATCGGTCACGCGGACATTGAGATCGTCCGCGACCGTCAGCGACAGCACGCCGGTGAAGATGTTGATCAGCGATGCGTCATCGACGCTCACCGTCAACGTGTCGCTCGCGGTGATGGACTGCGCCGGTGTCGCGACGCTCGATGTCTCACCGGAGAGAGTCACCGAGAGCGAATCGACGACGTCGGCCGTCACCGAGAGTGCTGACACATCGGTGATCGAGACCGAGAGCGTGTCGCTTGCGGCCTTGTCGGTGACGCCGCTCTGGCTCAGGGCCAGAGTTTCGGAGACTGAGACGGGCAGACCGTCCCCGACTGCCAGATGATTGAGAAGCTGCGAGGCTTCCGTGATGGAGACGCGGACCGTCTCGCCGCTGACGATGAAGTTCTCATCGACCGGCTGTTCGAGCCACTGGACACTGAGCGTGTCCGATACCGCGATGTCCGCAATCGTCGCCGGGGTCTTGGCCCCGATGTCGTGATAGGGGCCGGGATTGAGATAGACCCGGAGTTCGGTGACGTTGATACGTCCCTCCAGCATCGTAAGGGACGAATTGTCCGAAACAGAGACCGAGCAGGTATCGCTCGCGGTCAGTTCATTGAGTTGACCCGAGATCGAGCTTTCGGAGACCGCTACCGAACAGGTATCGGTGACCGTCTGCGCTTCGCTGAGGCCCGCCGTCGATGCAGGCCCGGGCAGTCCCCAGACCGCAAGGGAGGTGAATAAGGCGCGAGTGAACGCCATTTACACGATGATGAAAGTCACCCCGTTCGCGGGCGCTTCCGTCAATGCCTGATACGTGAAGCGACCCCGGCCGCCATTGAGTGCGTACGCTGTGATGCGCGTCGCCTGGTACTGCACGGCACCCGAAGTGAATACGATCACCTTGCCGACGTAGTGATCGGCGGTGGCTTCCGTGATCGTCGACGTTTCGAGGATAGTGCTGGTGGCCGTGAAGCCCGTGTTGTCGATGGTCGCGGTCTGCATGGTGAGTGCAGCCGTGCCCTGATTGGTTGCCGCCGTGGAGCTCGTCTTGATCTGGTCGACGTCGACCTTGAGATCGACCGAGCCGCCAATCAGCGAGTCGTACACGTTGGCCGGGACGACCATGTAGTCCTGTCGCACAGGTAAGGCCCCGGACTTGTTGACCGCAACCGTGAGCATGCCGAGCGTGCCGGTGTCGGTCGTGTTGAGCGGGCAGGTGTACTTGCCGTTCTCATCGTGCGTGCAGCTCGTCGCGTCGTTTTTCTGTGCACCCGCGCCGTTGTTCTTGTTGAGCCGGATATCGGCCTGCGCGAGGGTCAGCGCCGTTTCGGCGGTCTTGCCGTCCGTCTCATCCAGGAACTGACCCAGTACGACAGTGACAGCCGTGGACTGCTTCAGGAAACCACACAGGGCCATTAGCGCATTCCTCTAAGGTGATAGCCGGATGAGATCGCCGCGATCGATGACCCGCCTGCGGCTCCCGGGGGCGGATTGGAGGCGCCATTGGTAACTGAGCCTGACGTTGTAAACCCGAGGCCGTTCGGCCCCTGATCGACCGAGCTCGTGTCGTTCAGGGCATGCGAGAACAGAAGGCCCGTCGTGATGACGCGCGTGGTCGCGGCGGCCTCTGCGCGCAGCTCCGCATTGGTGAACGCACGACTCCATGCGCGTATATGCGCCACTTCACCGTTGAAGCTCGTGACCGCTGAAGGGTCTGCGAGCTGCCCGATACGGATGTAACGCTGAAGCTGCGAGAGTGCCGTGAAATTCTGCTTCTCGATCAGTGTCGTCGAGTCGCCGATGAACCAGGTCGTCAGTGGATTCGCGCCCGAAGGGCGGGACACCGCGATGTAGGTCCAGGTGTTGATGGGCAACGTCGGCGCGCCGAAGCCAAAGCCGCTGCCGTTCGCGGCGGCATCGAAGGCGCCGGTCGCCCCTGTTGTGCCATTGTTGTAGCACTCGATCGATTCGTCCCGGTCGTTGTTGAGCCGCGAGAGGGAAATGAACGGCTCGAAGCCGGTGAAATTCACCATCTGCTTGAACCAGCCGGCGATCGTGGCGTTGTTGGACGCCGGCGTGAGATCGAAAGAGGTCGTCAGGTCAAAGAGAATATTGGCGCTGGCGCCATTGATCCGGACGCTCATACACCCGCCGCCGGGATCTTGTAGGCCCAGACACCCTGGTCATTGATCGACACGAGTGCGCGCCGGCCGCTGCCCATGTCGACGATCTGACACTTCGAATAGCTCTGCGCACCGGCCGCTGGGGGCGTCTGCCCGCCGCCTGCCGCCGCAACCGTGGAATACGTCCATGTTGAATTCACGGGGTTCGTCGGATCGTTCATCTTCAGCTTCCCAACCGTCGTGCCGCCGTTGATCTGGTTGTAGAAGAGGAACGCGTAGGACTTCGCATCCCACATGCCGTACCAGCCCGCACCACTTGCGGGGTTGCTGCCACTTGGAACCTTGCGCACGAAGCGCGTCGTCGCCTTCTTCGAGAGGTCCCAGATGTAGATATCGCCCGAACTGACATCATTGCCGACCGCAAGCGGCGGCCACGTGTTGTAGGTGCAGGCCACCCAGTTGATGACGGGGTTTCCTGCTGCGGGCTGCACGTTGTAGCGGGTGATGGTCCCCGTCTTGCCAATGCCCCACGCCGATTCACCGGCAATCGGTGCGGACTGCGGTACCTTCTGGAAGCCCATCGCTTCCTGATTGAGCGGGTCCCAGCATCCGGGACAGGCCTCGTAGTCCGAAGGCATCGAGCCTGCGCTGCTGAGCGTGAGGCCCATGTATTGCCAGTAGCCGGCACCAATGCCCGCATTCGACGCGACCGTGGCGTACGGTATGGGGAACGCCGAGTACGTGTCACCGCAGCGGCCGCGATCGAAGAACCATCCGCCGGGTGACTGGCCCGAGTTGCCGGAGGAAAAGTCCGTCGTATACGGATACGCGAGCTTGTCGAGGCCCTCGCAGAACACCGGCGTATTCCACGTGTGCATGCCTGGGGGCATGCCATCTGCGTACGACACCTTGGCGTAGATGTTGTTCTGCAACGCCGAGGTGTTGATCTGGTTGTCGGGCGAGCGGTCCGTGAGTCGCGTCCACTTCGGCGTGTTGGCGCGAAGAAGACACTCATAGACTTCGTTGCCGGCGTAGTCGTGGTGGCCACCGTTGGCGGCGAGAAGCATTGCCCCACGCTTCTGATCGACCACGGCACCATTGAAGGCACCGACCACAATTCCCACACCCGAATCGGAGAGGACACTCGGATTAGTCGGTGCGGTCGCGAGGAACTGCGCATGCGTAAGCAGACGCGTCCACGTCTTGTCCGTCATCGCCGAGTACCACGTCGGGATCGCGTTATCGATCGGGACCGTGGGCATCTGCGTCGAGCAGATCATCTGATCGAACTTGTGCGACCAGCCCTGCGGACTCATCACCGGCTGGCTCGTCGCCCCGCCATTGAAGGGCGTGAAATTGAGCACTGACCAGCCGTAGGGCTGACCATTCGCCACGCCGAGATAGTCGCCCGCGAAGTCGAAGATGAACGAGGGATAGGACGTGATCGGCGTCCAGCTCGCATCGCCCGGATAGGCGTAGTACACCTCGATGCCCGTCGTCTTTGCGGGCGTGTTCGAGGGATCGTTCAGCCAGTTGCCACTCAGCGTCGCGGCTTTCCGGCCCGGCGTGATGACATGAAGGATGTGCACCCACTGATCCGCGGGGAACGTCCAGCAATTCTGGTTGTTGGTCGAACTCTGCCCACCGAGAGGCAAGGGGCCATTCACGAAGCAGGTCGCATCGTGAGTACCACCCGGCTGAATCAGCGCATTGCCGCCGTTGTCCTGCGGGTTGCGGAGGAACGCGTTCGGGTTAGACCCGACGTTCGTGTACTGGTTGTACCAGCCGCCTCCGTAGGAGGTCGTGATCTGCGAGACTATTTCCTGGGAGCAGTTCGCATACCACCCAGTGAGCATCATGTACTTGCCGGTACCGTTGCCGGATGGGTTCGTGTTCTCGATATCCGCCATGCGCGAGGCGGAGAACTTCACCGCATACGCAATGTAGATTTTCGAGCTGCGAACCGTCTGCGCCTGCGGCGGACTCGTCCCGGGACTGCCGGCGAGATAGTCCGAGTGCACCACATGCCCACCGCCCTGATAGTTGGTGAACATCTCAGGGTGGAAGTGCGCGTAGTTCTCCAGAGGAAGAACAGGCCAGCCAGGCTTGTTGATGTCCCCGGTGACCGGGAAGATCGAACGCAACCATGCGTACTGCGGAAGCGCGCCCTGCGGGAAGCGCATCTCGAGGCACCCATCCTTAAAGATGCCGTCGCCCGGGTTCTGGAAGATGAACTGACGCGCCGTCGGTCGGTCGGTTGCACCCAGAAACTTCTCGACTGTTGCCGGATCATCGAAGCGATGCGCCCAGATGACGCCGTTGGCGGTCGAGCGGTTGATCCAGTCCTGCTGCAGGTTCGTCGCGGGCGGTGTTCCGGCCTGCGTCGTTGCGCTCTGCTGGCTCGAATACCCCGACAGGTTGTTGTTCGCATCCTTCGCGCGCACCCGATAGGTGTGCGTGGAGTTCGCGGCATTCCCCGTATCCGAGTACGAGAGCTGGATTCCGAGCGCAATGGTCGTCGTGCCGTCCTTCAGGATGTCGTAGCCGGCAAGGCCCGATCCGCCCGTATCCGTCGAGGCGCTCCACGAGAGATCGATGCGACCGGTATCAATCACGGTCGGCACATTCAGCACGGGAACAGTCGGGGGGATCGTGTCGATGTCGAACACGATCCGGTCGAGGCGACTCACGATGAGGCCCCAGGGCGCCGCAGGGGTGGCCACATCTAGCGCTTACAGATCGCGAGGCGCGGGAAGAACCGGCACAGGATCTTCACGCAAAGCTCACACCGAAAGGGGCGTCCGGCACCCTCCGGTCGATGTCGAAGCTGCCTGCCGGGGACAGCTGCGATTTGGCGCCACTCTTGGCGACGATCCGTGACTGCGCGGTGTGCGTGCCGTTGGTCAGCGTGTCGAAGCCTGCAATCCCTGCAAGGGGCAGCTGGTACTGACCGTTCGCGGCGAAGGCGACCGGCACGGAGACCGAGGGCTTGCCGTCGAAGGAGAGTTCGGACCCTGCGTACTGGGACGCATCGAAGACCGAGGCGTCGGTGTTCTTGCCCGAGTGCTGCCAGCCAATGGTGATCGGATTGAGGATGTTTGCCATATCTATCCCAGGAGGAATTTCCGGAGTCCCCCCGGCCGGCGGTTCTTCGGAACCACCGGCGGGGGGTTGAAAGGGGGAGGTCCGTCGACCACGGTCAACGTGAACGCCTGCCCGACACTGACGGTAGTGCCGGAAGGCGGGTCCTGAGCGGTGACAGTCCCGACAGGCAAGGTGCTTTTCACCGGGATCGTCCCGGCAACGATGAAACCGAAACTCGCGAGCAGCGCCGCCGCATCGATGAGCGACAGGAGCTTCACATCCGGGGCGAGCGGATTGACGACCGAGAAGTTGTGCGTGAACGCGGTCGCATCCGTGCCATCGGACACCGAAATCTCGAGCGTCTGCTGCTCGGTCGGTGCCGTGCCGGTCAATGCGGCCGTTCCCACCGCATGATTGGCCGAGACGGTCAGCCACGCCGGTCCCGAAACCTTCGTGACGGTGACCGGATCGCCTTCGGGATCGGGATAGAGCGCGCCGAGATCGATGTCGACGACCGTTCCGACGCTGAACGTCATCGGGAACGCTTCGGTTGCACCCGGCAGTGCATTGTTGGCCGTGAACGAGGCATCCGCCCCGGTCGTATCGGCCGAGAGATCGTAGACGGAGGCGAGAATCGTCTGCTTCACGCGCGATGAATTCGCGACGTAGAAGAATTCGCCATTGGTGCGCAGAAAGAGCTGGAATCCCGCAGGCGTTGCGGTCGGGGCGATCCACACATCCCCGGTCTCGACCGCAGGCGATGCCCCATCCCCGAGCGCATAGCCGCGGGGAGCGGGCGTCATCGACACGATCACGTACTGCTTGCCCGTGGGCGGCGTGAGCAGAACGGACGCTATCGTTGCGAGCGCCGAATCCGTCCCGCCGTTGTTCAGCACGAAGTACAGATCGTAGATCGGCTTCGTGAGGCCCGATAAAACGAGCGTATCGGCCGCAGAAACGGACTTGTTCGCTGCCGAGGGCGCAGCAGCCCCTGACGAATCCTGCCCCGCCTTGACCTGCGCGATGCTCGGAGCGGCAAGACCGCGCTTCTGCGCGACCCCGTACACCGTCGAGGCGCCTGAGGGGGTGAGCGAGACCGTAACGGAGCTTGCCGTCAGGCTCTGTACCGCAGGTGAGACATCGAAGCCCAGTGTTGGCGTGGGCAGGGCGAAAAAGAAATACCGGCGCGAGCGTTCGACCTGATTGGTGAGGCCGGTCGCGCTCGTGGTGGTCGCATGGGCGACGAGCAGCGTCTGGCCATACCAGTCGGTCAGGATCTCGACGTCGTCCCAGAGCGAGATGAGCGAGCCCGCGGGCCCAAGGTCGTTCGGACTCGCGCCCGCATGAAGCCCGATCGCATCGTCTTCGGTAAGCGCGGCATTCCAGAGCGCGACAAGGCCGAGCTCGCCCTTGAAGCCATTGGTGTTGTCCGGGCCTTTCCCGATCAGGGTGTAGTTCACGCCCGAGGGGACACGGGTCGATCCGTTCGTCCCGCCGTTGCCGCCATTCAGATATACGCTGATCGAGGCGGTATCGAAGACACCGAGCGCCGAGAAGCGCACGCCGGCGGACAGCACCGCACCGGTAAACGCGGTCTGCGGACCTACGCCATCACGGGCATCGGCCCGCACCGATCCGCCTGGGGTGAGCGAGATCGAGAAACGGTTCTGGTTCGAGCCCGAGATACCGAGCGAGACCAGTGTCTGCGTCCCAGAAAGCGCGGTCGTCTTGCCGATCACCGCCATGGAGAGCGGTGCGGCGGTCAATATCGCCCCCGACCGATCGAGGTAATCGGTCAGCGCGGCGAAGACGCGGGACATCAGACGTCCGAGTACTCGAGATCGATGGCTTCGACGTAACAGTCGGCCGCCAGCGTGTCCGCCCCGTCATCCGCATCGCGATAGAACTTCAGGAAGCAGTGATCATCCGCCGCGATGCTGTCGAGACTCGTGATCGTGATCGCCGTCGTCATCACGCGCTGGGCGGTCGTGCCGAGATGGGTATCCGTCACCGTCGCCGCAGTCCCGAAGACCTTGCTCTCAATGTTGGTCGAGTCGGTGTCGGGTGTGATCGCCGCCACTGCCGCACCGAACTGCACGACACCGCTCGTGATCCCTGACGGCGCACTCCAGCGCACGCGGACCGTGAGATTGCCCGAGGCGTAGCGCGCGGCGCGGAACACGAAGAAGCAGGTCTCTTCGGTCGCCGCATCAAATGCCAGCACACGACGCGAGGTCGTCGAGCCTGCGATGTACTTCGGCTGCGGGGCATTGCTGGTCGGACGTTCGACCGGGCCGGGGAACAGGGGAACGACGACGGTTGCCATCAGCAGGTAATCCTGTACGGGTCCAGTGGGCCGGGCGGAGGATTCCAGAGAGGCGGTCTAGGGATCACCGGACCTTGCAGTGGCACTGCCACCGGATATGGCATCGGTAAATAGACCGGCCGCGCTTCCAGAGAGCGAATGCGCTGCTCCAGTTCCTCGATGCGCTTCAACAGGTCTTCGGTTGTCTTCACGCTGAGGGCCTCACGGCGTTGTAGAGATTGCTACCCACGGCCTGCTTGAACTCCGAATGCTCGAAGTCGACGATGTTGTCGCCCGGGCCAAAGACCGCACCCTCAGACCCGTAGAGGCCGATGTGCGGGTTGTAGTCCATGGTGTTATAGCGCCCGGTCGGTTGACCGCTGGCATCGAGGATCGGATAGAGATACCCAATCGGCTTCTTGATGTTCGCGACCAGCACGTCATTGCGCCAGATCTGCAGCAGACCATTGCCGTTCACGGTCGGGTCCCAGATCACGTGGAACACGTAGACTTCGCGCACGCCCTTGTTCAGCGTGTGGAAGGGCGTGCCGAGACTCGTCCCGCCCGGCGTGTAGCGATCGAGGTCGTGGAAGTCCTGGTTGAGATCGGGTCGGTACTGCGTCCAGAGGCCGATGTAACCGCCCTCGGTAAAGATCGCGAGCGGCACGATCGTTTGTGCCTTGGCGCCATTCGGTGCGGGGTTTGGATAGTTCGTGTGGTGCACCTGAAAGAACACCATCTGCCCGCCCGTGTGATCGGTCTCGGGCCTGCACTGCCAGGCAAAGCCATACCAGACTTCGGTGAAGTTCGGGACCTGCGCCTGAATGCTGATCTCGACACGCTTGTCGCTCTGGGCCCCCCGAATCAGCTTCTGATGCAGGGCCTTGCAGCGTACGGTCGTACCCGCCGCAGGCATCGTGGGCGGAAGCGGCGTCCCTGCGGCCGGGATCACGATATTGCGCGAGAGCACCGTGCTCTCGATCACTTCACGCAGGAAGTTGCCCGTGACCGAATCGGTGTTCAGCGCCGTGCCCGGTGGAACCGCGACCCCATCGGCGAAGGTGTAGAAGCTCTTGTAGACCGTCGAGCCCGTCTGGCCACTCGATATCGAGACAGTCTGCGTCTGCGAGACCGCCGAGACATTGCCGGCGAGGTCTTCGGATTTGACGGTATACGCAATAGATCCCAGACCCGGCGCAGGATCACTGACCGTCAGTCGCCCGGCGGTGGAGATCGAGAGCTCACTGCAACTCGTCGTGAATACGGTCGTCGAGCGGGACGAACCGCACGGCCCGACATACACCACGAGCGGCATCGGACAACTGTAGGTGTCCTGCAGTGCCCAGTCAGAGCCCGACCAGCGATAGACCAGAAACGTGCTGAGATCGGTGCGCTCGATCAACTGGTCGCCGGGACCGAGCGTCGAGACGCTGGGGCTGGAGACGACGGATGCACCTACTGCCAGCCGTGCCCGCGCACGTGTGTCTGTCGGCCCCTGCCAGGCCTGCACGAACGGGCTGTTGGCATCTGTCGTGGCCCGCACCATGAGCCCTGAGTGCGCATTGGCGTTCGTCGTACCGGGGGTGGAGATCACCCTCAGCACTGCACGCCATGCGGTTCCGGTCACGCGGACGCCGAGCATGCAGCCCTCGTCCGTCGTGCCGTTGAAGCCTGCCGCGCCATTCACCGTCAGGTCGTAGCGATTGCCTGCCTGCGTGAAGTTCGCGCTCGTCGTGCTGCCAAAGGCCATGAGCAGCGGCGCTTCGAGCACATTTGGCGTGACCGTGACGTCCGTGAATTTCGTGCCGTTGCGGTAGAAGTTGATCCGTCGACAGCCGCCCTGTGCGAGCGTTGCGTTGTAGAGCTCGCTCACCGCTTCGCAGGACAGGCTGACGGGTGCTGCTACTCCCAGCGCTTTCAGCCCGAGCGGGATCGTCGGTGACAGCGTGTCGGTCCCAATGACCGGGACATACGACCACGGCAGCTGAATGGTTGCGGTCTGGCCCGCATACGTCGCATCGAGGGCCAGAACACCGGTGCCCTGAACCGTGCTGGATCGTGCGAGCACATCGCTTGCGAACGTCCAGCCGGCGGTGATCGCGTCATCCCCGGAGATCGAACGCAGCTGGATCAGCGCAGCGCCGGGTGTCGGCTCCTGCAGGAAGCTGCGTACGTTCTGGCTGAAGGCCGCAGTCAGTCCGAGCAGCGTCGGGAAGGCGCTCGCATCCCACGTGAGCGGGATCGCGCTCGATCCGTCATCGCCATTGGGGAAGCCAGTATCGATGTTCCCCGAGGGCGTGGGAGCGATGGTGTGGGACCAGCCGGTAAGCGCCATGGGCTCCAAAGAAAAAGGCCGCTGTGGGGGCGGCCTTTAACGCTTGCTTGATGGGTCGGAACCAACGCGGAGGAGCGATTGGTTATGGGGAGTTAAGCAGAAGAATTCGTTACGTACAAATGCGCGCTGAGTGGCGGCGGGCAGGATTCGAACCTGCAACTCCGGCTAGTGCCTCGAGGATCACCGGCATTCTATCCATTTGAATTACCGCCACCGTTGTTCAGCCCTCCATCACTGACAGATGCGCCCCGACTCGCCACCTCGCCCGTCGCAACACATTCTGCGCCTGTCGCTCGCGCATTCGAAGCTTCTCGGCGAGTTCCGACATCGCCATCCAGCCCTGGTAGTACAGCCGCAAGGCGCGCTGATCGATCTGGCAGCATCTCGCCACACACACATCGACGTGCGCTGCAGGCTCTGAGAGCACCACAGGCGGCCTCCCCTCCTGACCTGCGCCCATCGGGCCCTGTTCGATCAATCGGCCAAGCAGCGTCTTCTCCGGCCATCCTGCGATGCGTTCGCGGGTTTCGGCACCCCACTGTTCGAGACGGATGTGGATGATCTTCGTCTCGGCGTCCATGCGGTTCATGGTGCGGCGATCACGGGATTCGAAGACGGGAAGGCTCACGGCGAGTGCGTTCAAGGTTGACCCCGTTCGTTATATGGAAAGCGGCTGGTTTTCATACGATTGTGCGATGAAGCTCCCTAGCGCGTCACGACCTTGAGCGCCTCCTCTGCGGTACTCACGATCGGAACTTCCCATGCGGTGAGAAAGGCGACCTGACCGGCTTCACGCTTGCGGTATTTCGTGATGCCGGAGACCTCCAGAAGCTGGATGCGCCCACGGAAGCTAATCAGCAGATCGCAGGGACGGTCGAGGCGTTCGACCTTGGCACCGATGGCGAGCAGCGCATTGACGATGCCGGGCTCGGTCTCGTCACGGCGTTTGCCAACCCAGGCGGGTCTACTCACGGTCTTTCTCGCAGAGCACTTTGGCCTCCTGAGGTTGGTCGCGGATACCGATCATGTGCTCAGGGGTCTCGCCCTGTTTTCGTCGCCACGCGGTGAACATAGACTTCCCCATGACCGAGTCCATAGAAACCGAGTAGCGCCCGCACTTCGAGAGTGCGTAGCCCGAGTTGGGTCCGGTGCGAACGGCGGTCTCCCACTCGAGCGGAGGCAGAGGCTTCCGGAGTTCCGCCTTCGGCGTCGCCCTCTTGGGGACTGCGTCTGGGACATGTCTCCTCAAGACTTCCCACATCTTGTCTTCGGATACATGCCGCAGGGGCCCATGCATCGGGCTGTATGGCGCTTGACTCATGCCGCTGAACTCCATCTGCGCCGGCCACGCTCTTTCTCGCATTCGGCGTGACGGCCACGAGGGTTCTCGGTTCCATGCTGATAAATCCTCATTTTCTGCGGATCGTCGTACTGACCGCAGTAATTGCATTTCAGCCAGTCCGCATGACCACAGGCATCAAGCGCTGCAGTTCGACGATGAATTAGGTTGTGATACGCCTGGCTCGGGCAAATCACCAAATTCTCAGGCCGGTTGTCACCCTTGTTCTCATTGACGTGATGGATAACTGCCCCAGCTGGTAGAGGCCGGCCAAGAACGCCTTCCGCCACGAGTACGTGCTCCCTGACGATTCGGCCACGCACATGTTTCGTCACATAGCGTGACGATTGAGTCATCTGCGGTACAATAGTTGCGATGTTAACGACCGCCATGAACAGCCTGCTTTCACTTCTGCTGGATCATCCGGAGCGCTTTACCTGGAGCGAGATCCCGTGCTGTCTGCTCGGTGTCTGGGAAGCTGCTCTGTCCACCTCACCTGACCCTGTATCTGCATCCCGAGCGCCGGTTGAACGAACCCCATTCCCGCTCGAGGCGAGAGATGGAGTTCGTCCTGACCCTTGCAGAGCTCGCAGAGCCCTCGGCCAGTTGCCGTCGTAGTGGCACTCGGCATCCGGGTTCACTTTCGGGAGGCTTCTCCCCCGTCAGCTCGGGCCACCCGTTTCACTCGGCCCTATCGCGTGTGCTGAATTCCCCCAGTGGCGATATGTGAGTGCATGCGCTGGTGTTGCCCGCCCGCATGCCCCCGAAGGGACTAGCTGGGCGGCTCACTCCGATTTGAGAGATCAGCCCGCCCGCCTGCCTGTGCCAGTGCGGGATCAGAGGCGGGGACCGCTGATATGGTCGGGCCAAGACTGAAAACCCAGTTCTGGGCGTTAATTAAAAACGCCGACTTTTGGTGAATTTCCACTGCTAGGCTGATCTCAAGAACAATCAGCGCGCAGTTCTGTCCGGCGCGTACGCGTGGCCGCGGGACTGCGAAAATAGGCAGCGAGCTTTTCGATGTGGCTTACACCGGGGTCCTTGACCTCACGGCGCGCGATCTTCTCGATCGTGCGCTTGGACATGCGGGTCGCCTTCGCAACCTTGGTCCAGTTGCCTTTCGCAGATTCGAGCTCTTCGAGGACGTACGCGTAGATGGATTCGGCCATAGACCCTTATGTTAGACCCACTATAGGGTCTACGCAACCCAGTAGAGGGCGTAAATCGCTTTTACGCTGCCCTGGCATGGGCAGACGTTCAAAAAAGTTCAAGACGCCGAGTCTTGTGGTCGGCATTCTTGGTCAGAACGTGCGTGATCTGAGGGATCAGCGATACGCTCGTTTGCCCCATGACACCGCAAGGAATAAGGCACTCGCAAAGGATGCGGACACGACGCTGAGCCAGATTCAGCGCGTGATTGCCGGTGAAGTAGCTGTCGGAGTGGACCTGGTGGAGTCGCTTGCCACCGCGCTGAGGGTCCAACCCCGTGACCTACTGACGCCGTATCTCGCCGCGTCCATGGAAGGCAAGCCGCCACCTGACGCTCATATGCGGGATTCGGCCTTACTTCAGCGACGCTGAGATACTCCTGCTCCTTGAAACACCCATGATCTGACGCAGAGCAACATCGACACGGTCGTTCCCTGTCGAGCGTTTGGACCCTAAAAAGGGTTGCACACACCCAAAATAGGGTCTATCATCTCTCCCACGCTCACTACCGGGCGGATGGGAGAAGGGTGATGGAGAGACAAGTCACACGAGCGATGCTTCTGGCGGTGGCGCTGGGTGCATCGGCGCTATGGATCATGTGCACGTACGTCCGCACGGACCCGCGCTCCAGCTCCGACTTCTCCAGCCTCGACCTCGATCCCGCATATGCGATCGCGGCCTTCTGCGGCAACTCTCCGCTCAAGGGGGGTGATGCCCAGCTGATCGCCGACTGGGGCAAGGCCCACCACATCGACTGCGGGGTGAACTGAGATGTCAGAGCCCACCCTCGAAGACCGCAAGGAGCGCAAGCCCTGCACCTGTGGTCACCCGCTCATCGACCATTGCGATGACGGTGCTCAGGGCTATTGCATCCACGAAGGCTGCGACTGCGATCGCTACGAGGCGCAGTCATGAGCCAGAGCTACTCCCAGAGCACCTTGTGGTCGCTGCGATGGACCCCTGCGCGCGGGACGCACTGGAAGAACGAGCGAGGCGTGACGCCGGAGACGCAGGATGCGTGGCTCGCTCGATTCCGAGCCGATGAGCCTAGCGTGACGTTCACCATCGCATTGCGAGCGCCGAAGGCGCCGAAATGAGCACCGGAAAAGAAAGGACCGGAGCCACGCGTACCCGCGTGCAGCGCGAAGCCAATCGTATCGACTGCGAGTTGTATAGCGCGATCCGCAGCGCCGAGGACCTATACGACTCGCTGAAGCGATACACCGGTCCCCGCGTAATCGAGTTGCACAAGTCGCTCCAGAGCCTCCGTAGTGCACGTGTCGGAATTCGGATGCTCATGCACGCGGACGACCGCGCGAGGACGGTATGAGCAACTCCCACACCGAAAGTAACTCGCCAGTTCCGGGTTCTGTCCGCAGTTCTCTCATAGAACTCGGTTCAGCGGTCGCCAGAATTCGGAAGCACTACTTCCTCAAAGCCGGCGGCGAACAGACGTACTACACCTACGTCACGCTCCTGATACCGAGCGGGCTAGAACCGGCAACCCCTGCGCAGTCGATAGAGGTCTATCTGTCGCCCGAAGCGCGACAGGCGCTGATCGACGCGCTCTCGGATGAACAGCAGGACGTGAAGCCATGAAGTACGCGTGCGGTGAATGCGGGAAGCCGATCAAGACCGGCTGCTACTGCGCCGAATGCGCTGATCGCGAGTCGCAAGCCGACAAGGAAGCCGAACTAGCGAAGGAGATCGCGCACTCCGAGATGGACGGCGATCAGTACATCGCCACGCTCGACAACGGCCGCGCATGGCCGAAGGCCGACAATGAATAAGCCCACTGAGTTCGCATACCGGGCCGTCCTTCGCGATCTGGCACACAACGAGCCGCGCCACGGTTTTGAGAGCGAAGGCGACTTCGAGCTCACGAACGAACAGGCCGCGATCATCGTCAAGCACTTCCCTGAGATCGTGGACGAGGCTGTGGCGAGCCTGCCCATGCAGTTCGCCCTGGTGCTCGAATCCCCGACTGAAGAGGCCTGCACGCTGTACTGCTCGCTGCTCGCCCTGCAGGTCAAGCACGAGGCGAAGAAATACATCCTGTACGACCTGC